>Ga0224526_1000397_pt1 | contig 19926 bp, 17 predicted proteins | sample CBST25metaG_FD_179878 | JGI IMG/M metagenome (GOLD analysis project Ga0224526, IMG submission 179878) | Peat soil microbial communities from Stordalen Mire, Sweden - C.B.S.T-25 | ecosystem: Environmental > Terrestrial > Soil > Wetlands > Peat | place: Sweden: Norrbotten County, Stordalen Mire...
TATTCGCCCATTGGGCCATGGGTAAGAATCAGGCTGTGATTGATTCCAGCCAATAATCTGACTATGGTTTTCTGAACCTGTTCGACTGGGAGCGGCACTTGGTCGGGCTCATCATCCAGGTCCGCCATCTCGCCCACCGCCCCCAATTGCTCCAGAACCCGGCGGAACTTTGGTGCACGGTCCGGATCGGATGCTCTGCAAAGAGTCACAACCCGCCAATGAAACTCCGGATGAGCCAGAATGTAGCCGCCGCACCAGAGTGTCTCGTCGTCGGGGTGGGCGACGACAACAGCGGCGCATGGACACGGCACCTGCCGCTCTTGATCGAGCGAGACGGCGCTCAATTCCTTATTCCGAAATCGTCAACGGATCGGCGTGGGTGCGCGAGGACGAATTCAGGACTTCTTGAACTCTTTTGAACCCCATCCGATTTTGAATCGAATGATTCCACCACGTTTGTAATCATGTACAAGGACTGCGTCATATTGCTTTCCTTCGTTCTGATGCTGAGGACGGTCTGCGCTGGATTTTCTCAACTTCTATTCGTGTGGATCATTCGTATTGACCGAGGATTGGGTGATGATCAAGGTTGTGTCGGCGGTAGTGGGTCGCTGCCAACGAATCCTGCACACATGCTGGAGGCAGTCAGCAAGGGAGGCACTGGAATAAATCCACTTGCAGCCCTCTTCCTAGCTGATTATGACAAGCTGAACGAGGAGCCGCAGAGCATTTTTGACCGATCTATGTGAACGCAGGCTTCTGTAAAATCACGAAGCCGGTTCTTCTCTTCGCGAAGGGTTACAGCTAGACTCTTTCAAGCGACTCGGCGCCTTGCCTAAACCTCGCGCTTCGCACCGGGCTTTAGCATTGAACTTTTCATGCGCCGCCATGCGTTCGTTCTCCCACCTAGGCTTGCATGGCTAAGAAGGCTGAGGCGCCGCACAATTGCTCCGGACTAACAATGACGAGAAGGGCGGCAAAGTGTACAGTATTGGACAGTTTGGACGCCGGAGACCTGATATTAGCTTGGTAAGCAGCGCTTTTCCCCGATGCAGGCAGGTGGGCTTTGCCAAATCTGGAGGCAATGATGCACCTAACGGTCGTTCTAGCCGTGGGCTTGGATTTGTCGCTTTCGACAAGACAGAGCACCGACTGGAAGTCTGCTGGTTACGTCGTCATATCAACAGCATCGATCAGGGAGGCGATCGTTCACTTCATCGACGGTGATTTCGATCTAGTTCTATTGGGCAATGGCATCCCGCCAGAGAGCAGGGAGAGACTGACTTTCCTGATTCGAGCATCCGGCTCACGGATACCCGTCCTTTGCATCGCCAACTCCTCCTGCGACACTGATAGCTTCGCGGATGCGACAGTTCGAAACGAGCCAATCGATATCCTGAGAGGGATTGAAGAAATAATGTCAAGTCGGAGGAATACACCGTCGGAGAGATCAGTGATGCCGGGCGTTGCAAGGTGACTCGCTGCAGCACATTGTTCTGAAGCCGCGTGCACCCTATTGGCCAGTTGCTCAGATGCGAATTCACACATCGGAGGAAGACTGATGCATTCCTTATGGCTGATCGGCGGTCAGATCAAGAAAACACCTCCGGCCAATAGCCGTGAGCCGAATCACCTCGAGGAAGAGCTTCAAGATGACAAACGACGGAGTGTCGACGAGTTCCCAGTGCTGATCCCCACGAGAATTGAGTGGGATGACGCTCACCAGCTTTGCGGATCGGGAGAATTCTTCAAGGGCTTTTCCCCCCAGGCAAAGAGCGACTTTGCGTCCCTCGCCACACGCTTAGATTGCCCGGCTGCGACGGTCTTGATCGGTGAGGAACAAGCCTTTCAAAACGTCTTGTTCTTGCTTGATGGCAAGGTGAATATCTCCATGAATTCGTCTGACGGCAGGAGGTTTCTCCTTGGGGTGGCAGGTGCCGGGGATATCCTCGGGATAACCTCTGCTGTATCTGGCGCGTCCTCGGAGATTTGCGCGGAGGCCAGGTACCCATGCAGAATCGCTTCCCTACGTCGCCAGGACTTTCTCGACTTCCTGTTGCGTCATCCCATTGCCTGCCACAATGTAGCACGAGAGTTAAGCCTGCATTACGCTCGAGCTTGCGCACGATTGCGAATGCTTGGACTCACGTCTTCAGCAAGTTCACGGCTCGCCGGTCTATTACTTGAGTGGTGTTGCAGCGGCCGCCAAACAAATAGGGGTACCCAAATCCACTGCGATCTAACTCACCAAGAAATCGGAGACTGCATTGGTGCATCCCGCGAAACAGTCACTCGCAGTTTGAATGACTTCAAAAGCCAAGGCCTGATGGAACTACGCGGCACGATCATAAATATTCCGAATTGCAGCGCCCTGGCAAGCTACGCGGGCATAGGCTCGACGCCCGATCCCTTCTGCCCAGCCGCATGAGGACACCGCATAAAGAACGACAAATACCTTCCTTCGAATCGTGAACCATATATGATCGATCTCAAGAGGACGATCACAGGTTTGTCTTCCGTAGCCTTAGCGCATTGGCAATTACTGAGACCGAACTGAAACTCATTGCGGCCGCCGCTATCATCGGATTCAAAAGCAGACCGAATGCGGGAAAAAGCACTCCTGCGGCGAGCGGCACACCGACCACGTTATAGACGAAAGCGAAAAACAGGTTCTCGCGGATGTTGCGCATCGTCGACTTGCTCAGATGACGGGCACGGACAATCCCGTGCAGATCGCCCTTCAATAGTGTGATGCTACCAGCCTCCATCGCCACATCGGTGCCCGTACCCATGGCGATTCCAATGTCGGCCTGGGCGAGTGCGGGCGCGTCGTTCACACCGTCCCCGGCCATTGCAACCACAGCGCCCTTTCGCTGATACTCCCTGACCACCTCTGCCTTCGTTTGAGGCAATACTCCGGCTCTGAACTCGATACCGAGCTCATCTGCAACAGCCTTGGCAGTTGTTGCGTTGTCTCCGGTGACCATGATGACCGTCAAACCCGCCGAGCGAAGCTTGCGAATCGCGTCCGGTGTCGATTCCTTGATCGGGTCGGCAACTCCCACTATTCCAGCGGCCTTGCCATCCAAGGCAACCAGCATTACCGTCTGGCCCTGTTTGCGAAGTTCTTCGGCCTGACTGATGAGCGGGGTAGGATCAATGGAAAGCTTGCTGAAAAGCTCTGCGTTGCCAACCGCTATCTGCTTGCCAGACGCGGTTCCCGTCACACCCTTGCCAGTGACAGAATTGAATTCAGCCACATTGACGAGGGCAATTTCCTTTGCCTCGGCGCCTTTCACAATGGCCGCTGCCAGTGGATGTTCGCTGGAGCGTTCAACGCTGGCAACGAGTTGCAACAGGTTGGATTCATCAATCCCCGATTGGGGAATAACGGAACTTAGCGTTGGCTTCCCTTCCGTGAGAGTTCCCGTCTTGTCGATGATCAGCGTGTCGACTTTGCCGAAGATTTCGAGTGCCTCCGCATTGCGGATAAGAATCCCGGCGCGAGCGCCCCTACCCGTTCCCACCATGATCGCCATGGGAGTGGCGAGCCCAAGAGCGCACGGGCAAGCGACAATCAGCACTGCAACGGCATTCACGAGGGCATGTGCGAAGCGCGGCTCGGGACCAGCGGAGAGCCACACAACAAAGGTGACGATGGCCGCAACGATGACGGCCGGGACAAAGTACGAAGACACGCGATCCGCGAGCCGTTGAATTGGTGCTCGGGAACGCTGTGCCTCGCTGACCATCTTCACAATCTGCGACAGCAGCGTGTCGGCGCCAATTCGCTCTGACCGCATCACGAATCCGCCCGTTCCGTTGACCGTTCCCGCTGTGACCTTTGCACCCGCTAATTTTTCCACCGGAATGGGCTCTCCGCTGATCATCGATTCGTCGATGGAACTGTGGCCTTCCATCACGATCCCATCCGCCGGCACCTTCTCGCCGGGGCGCACACGGAGCCTGTCGCCGACTTGGACTTGGTCGAGCGGCACATCGGCTTCGCCCCCCTTGTCGTCAAGCCGCCTGGCTGATTTTGGAGCGAGGCCGAGCAATGCTCGAATCGCACTGCTGGTCTGGCTGCGCGCCCGCAGTTCCATCACCTGGCCTAAAAGAACGAGCGCGACGATCACCGCCGCAGGCTCGAAGTACACATCGATCTCTCCTCCGCTCCCACGAAGCGATGAAGGAAATATCTGCGGAACGATGGTTGCTAAGACGCTGTAGATATATGCCGAGCCGGTACCAAGGCTGATCAGCGTGAACATATTCAGACTGCGATGCACCACCGATTGCCAGCCTCGGGCGAAGAAGGGTAGCCCGCACCACAGGACTACCGGCGTTGCGAGCCCGAACTCGATCCAGGCCCATATTCTTGGCGAGAACAACTGCTGCATGAGCGTCGAAGGGATGAACGCTGAAACCATCAGCGCCAGCATGGGTGCGGCGAGCGCGATGCTGATCCAAAGCCGCCTCGTCATATCGGCGAGTTCTGGATTTGCGTGTTCAGCGGTCACTTCTCGAGGTTCCAGTGCCATGCCGCAAATCGGGCATGAGCCAGGTGCATCGCGCACGATCTGCGGATGCATTGGGCATGTGTATCCGCCTTGCAGTCCGGACTTCGCCTGCGTTGGTGATGGTGATGCGCTCGATTTATTCTGCGCGTATTTCTCCGGTGAAGTCCGGAACTTTGCAGCGCAGCCTTGGCTGCAGAAGTGAAAAATGGCGCCCTTATATGCAACGCTGGCCGCCGCCTTCGATGGATCGACCTTCATTCCGCAAACGGGATCGAACTCTTGAACCGGTTGCGCTGCGTGGCTGGGACCAGGTTCACTCATATGACTACACCTCGATTGTGAAGCCTTGCTTTTCGGCGACAGACCTGATCAATCGCGAAAACCTGCCGTAGTGCAGCGCCATATTTGCCGACCATGACAGCCCGTCGGCGCGCCCAATATCCTGCCAATACTCCTGAAGGGTCCGGTCGTAGGCGTCAATCGCCGGCTTCAGCGCTTCTGGATGATATGTTTCTTCGTGACGGAAGCTCTCGATGGCCATGCGGGGCTTTTGTAACGACTCTTCGGCAACGTAGCCAAGCACGACCCCATCCACCGGAAAAGTGTTTGGCGGCAACCGGAGCAGATCGATCATGGCCTGCGGGTCGCGGCGAATTCCGCCAATGGGGACGACGCCGAGACCCAATGCGCGTGCTGCAGTCATGAGCGTCGCCATCGCGATACCTGCATCGCTGACTGCAGCGAGAATCCCTTCAAGGCTGCGCTGGAAAACCTGTTTGCCCCCGGCCTTCTCGACACCCAAGCCTGTCTTATAGAGGTCCACGATTACCGCGATGAACACCGGAGCCTGCGCTATCCATGGCTGGCCGCCGGCGATTTCAGCTATGCGGGCGCGGCTGGCTGCATTGCGTACAACCACGAGCGATATCTCGTGACTGTTGGTGGACGTCGGAGCACGACGTGCGCACTCGATAATGGCTTCAAGGTGTTTCTCCGGGATCGGGTCGGTCTTGAAGTTGCGGCTGCTGTGATGCGCCTGCAATAGGCGGACGGTCTCATTCATCCGGACTCCTCGTTTGCGTCGACCGACTCTTGTCAAGAATCCTGGCAGACCCACTTGACCATGAATGCGTTGATTCCTCCGCTACACACTCAAAGCAGGGTAGTCGGTATAGCCATGCGGCCCCGGTGTGAAAAAAGTGCTTGGGTCAGGCACATTGAGCGATGCATTGCTGCTAAACCGCGCCGGGAGGTCGGGGTTGGCGATAAAGAGCTGGCCGAAAGCTACCGCATCCGCCTCACCTGCCTCGATGACCTGATTCGCTTGTGCCAGCGTGTATCTTTCATTCGCGATGTATACTCCGCCGAATTGCCTTTTGAGTTGTGGACCCAGTCGGTCGGGTCCGAAGTACTCCCGCGAAAACAGGAAGCCGAGCCCTCGCCTGCCTAGCTCGCGCGCCACATAGCCGAATGTTGCCGGCGGGTTTGAATCGTGCATGTCCTGCGAATCGCCTCGCGGGGCCAGATGCATACCCACGCGCTTGGCGCCCCAGACGGAGACCACCGCATCGGCTACTTCAAGCATGAGTCGGGCACGGTTTTCAATCGATCCGCCGTATGCGTCCGTACGATGATTGGATCCGTCCTGCAAGAACTGATCGATCAGGTAGCCATTGGCTCCATGAATCTCCACACCGTCAAAGCCAGCCAGCTTTGCGTTCTCTGCTCCCTTGCGGAAGGCCTCAACGATGCCCGGGATTTCGGAGGTCTCAAGTGCGCGTGGCGTCACATAATCGATAGCGGGACGCACCAGGCTGACATGGCCTGCGGGTCGGATCGCGCTGGGTGCAACCGGCAGTTTTCTATCAAGAAAGCGTGGGTCCGAGATGCGCCCCACATGCCAGAGTTGTGCAAAGATGCGACCGCCGGCATGGTGCACCGACTGGGTCACCAGCTTCCACGCCTCGATCTGCTGAGGCAACCAGATCCCCGTCACATTTGCGTAGCCAACGCCCTGCGGTACAACTGGTATGCCTTCGGAGATGATTAGGCCCGCATTTGCCCGCTGGGTATAGTACTCGACCATGAGTTGCGTGGGAATGTGCTTTGATGTGCCCCGCAAGCGAGTTAGCGGAGCCATAATAACCCGATTCGGCAAGTGGATCTCGCCGATCTGGATGGGGTCAAACAGAGAAACCATAGGATGAGTCCTTTTGAAAAGGTGCGTTACTCTCATTGAACTCTCTCCAGCGAGCATCCTCTGCTCGGTTTTGCACACAGTGTTCGCCATCGCTCGAACACTTCAGGACGCTCATCAACCCTCAGATCCAACAGTTCCGATGGTCCTACGGGCGAGCAGGATTGGGCCGATAGCGCCCTTATGCGTCAGTTGGCGCGTATGCAGAATTCATGAAGTGAATCGGTAACAACGGCGGTGAGATTGCGGAGTCGACGGCTTTTGCTCTCGTCCATTCGCGGCTTTGGCTTCGGCACACCGTTTCTCATCGTGCCTCCGCGTAGAGGAACGGACGGTCTTCGCTACTTCTCCAGAAGTAGACGAGGATAATCACACTTGCGATTGCAGCGTACGCACACCAAAGGGAGGTGAACGCGTACACTTTGACCGCAGTTACGATAAGGAGAATTGCCAGGTTTGCAGCGCCGAACAGCACCATCGTCCTAACCTTCGAAAAGAACAGCGAACCGCACGTTGCGATCACGTAGAAAGACGCAACCACAGGATTGTTTGTCGCTTGATTGATGTAGACGATGCTGTCTTGCTTGACGTAGATCTGCAGTGGATACGCCGCCAACGCCCACAAAACATAGAGTCCTGTCGCTCCACCGAGCAAGAGGAAGGGCAGCATGCGCCTGCGGCTCTTCACATCGGGTTCAAATAGCAGCACGCCTAAAGGTAAGAGAAAAGGCAGGAGCCCTTGAGCATACAACATGTATGCCTCGCCCATATTGTGGGTTATCTGAGGCGGGAGAGTACCATCTAGCCCGAGCCAGACGAATCCCTCGATAAACTGATGGACAGCAAACAGTGTGGGGAGGGCCGCGAAGAGCAATTCGCGCCGGTGCTTTACCTTGCTCAATGTGACGACGCCGACGGCTCCAAGAATCCCGCTGCCGACAAAGTTCGCCGTTGCTGAAAAGCACATCGCCTATCGTCTCCCCTGCCTGGATTTTACCCTTCATCGTAGAATGCAAGACAAGTTGGCGGTGAGTTCATCCAATCCGGCGATCTCACCAAGTCCCAGGTTTATTGCAAAGGTGGACGGGTAGTCCATGCAGCAGAATGGCCTTTATCAGTTCCTTCCTCACTTTCTTCTTCTTTCCCCCCCGCAATTGTGTCGATTAAGTCGCTATGCGTTAGCGCATTCACTATAGGCCTGTCAGAGCGCGCCCTCGCATCTTCTAAATGGCCACAGCCTGAGAATCCAGCCGATCATCGCTAAGGAACTCCTGGATGTGAGGCTCGGATGAAAGCTCCATTTCCGCGGCTGTGCCAAAGAAGAGTGCCTTTCCCTGGTCCAGGAAGAGAATGTGATCGGCGAGTTTTGCCGCAAGGCGGGTATCATGCGTGACCACAAGACTGGTCAGTTTGAATTGAACCTTGAGGCGCGCGATCAGGTTGCCCAACCGATGTACCATCAGTGGATCCACCATGGTAGTTGGTTCGTCATAGAGCACAGCTTCGGGCTTCTCCGCAATCGCCCTCGCAATTGCGACCGACCGTCTCATCCCCATCGATATCTCGGCGGGGAAACGATCGCGTTCACCCCTGATTCCGACCATGTCCAAAATGGAATCAACGGTTTCGTCGATTCGAGTCTCGTTGACCCCGCCAAGCTCGCGCAGCGGGAATGCCACATTCTCACCTGCGGTAAGGGAGTCAAAAAGCGCACCGCTCTGGAACACCATCGTAACCTTTTTGTGAATCTGGGCGAGCTGCTGGTCAGAAAAGTCTGTGATGTCCTCGTGCGCGACAATGACTCTTCCCGAGTCGGGCTTGAGAAATCCCATAAGGATTCGCAAGCATACCGACTTGCCGACTCCACTGCGCCCCATGACGCAGACTGTCTCTCCAGGCATGACCTCAAAGGTCACATTGTTGAGCACCAGTTTCGATCCAAAGGACATCGAAACGTTCTTGAGTGCCAGGTACGGCCAGCCGCTATCGCCGCTCCCAAACATTGTCGGCTGCTTGCAAAGGTCATTCGCCAACTCATTCTTCGGGCTTTCGAGGGTATTCTTCATTGCATCCCTTCCACACCGATTTGGACACCACAAATTGAGAGCGAATGGCTGTGTGGAAATAATTGTCGTTTTCCGAACCACGAATCGTGACCGCGAATGGGAATGAAAAACTTAAGACGACAATGCAAGCTTCTTGCCTTCGTCAGATTGACGATCGGCTAGTCGCGCGGAAAGAAATGGGGGTGCCGCAGTTTCTGAAGACTCTCGATGTCTCGCCACTGCATAGGTTCAGAAGTTTCTACACAATTAGAACTATCTTCCCGATGCCGCCCTTCTCCGCCAGTTGCTGCGCCTCACGGATCTGCGAAAGCTCGAACCTCTTGCTGATCGGAATGGAAAACAATCCTCGCGCAACCTCCCGTCCAAGCTCCTCCAATCTCACTGAATCAGGCTGAGCCCAGATGCTCACAACGCGCAGATCGCGTCCTTCTGCGGAAGGCGGCGCGCCGAGAACGGTTGCCAGCACCCCGTTCTTCTTGATGCGAAGCAGAATCCGGTCAATAGTCTCATGCCCCACCATATCGGCGACGGCATCGAGTTCCGGCAAGCCGGCAATCTCCTTCATATCGTCCAATGCAATCACACGATCCGCACCCAAGCCTTCCGCCTCCGCCCTCTGGCTGGAGCGAACGCCCGCAATCACATGAGCGCCGTGCTGTTTGGCAACGTGGACAGCAGTTCGACCGACGCCACCGATTGCGCCAGTAATGAGTATGATTTCACCGGGCCGTGGCCGAACGCCGACTTCAATCACCTGGGAGCCGGTCAGCAAAACGAGAGGCAATGCCGCCGCGTCGAAGCCGTCAAGATTCTCAGGAGTGCGCGCCAGATCCACAGGCTTGCACACCACATACTCGGCATAGGAGCGATTCACCAGGCCGAATACTCGTTCGCCCACCTTCAAGCCCTTCACCCCTTCTCCGAGGGCAACCACCTCGCCCGAAAGGTCGCGGCCAAGAATTGTCGGAAATTCGAGCGGCATCATCTCCTTGAGATCACCGCGACGCAGTTTCCAGTCGATTGGATTGATGCTCACCGCAATCGTCTTTACGAGCACTTCACCGGCCGCCGCCAGAGGTTCAGGCACATCTTCGTACGACAGTTGGCTGACGTCGCCATAACCGCGCAGCAGAACCGCCTTCATCAACACTTGTGCCATATGGTTCCTCTTCTTCGTGCGGGTAATTGGGATTCAGAAAACAGCATCCTACGTCGAGCGTCGAATACAAGACGCTGTTGCGGAAGATCCGGTTAGCGCACTGACCGCTCCCATAGTTTTGAAACTCATGACAAGCGGCGGACCGTCCTTCGTGCCTAGACGCCAATCTCATGCAAAGCCCTGAACGCTTCAAGCAACACGCGGGGATTGAATTGGCCTTTGTACACAGCGGGAATCTGTTTGTTCAGGTTTAAGAGAGAGTAGACTGCCGTCTGCGCGGAGCGAATGGAGTACTCAACCGTGAACACCACATCGTCGGGAAGTTCACAGTACTGCCCGACGAAGGCCAGATTCTTTGAACCGTCCGGCCTGACCATAGCTCGATCGTCCTTGCTGCGGGGAAGAAACTGGCTGGTGATGAAGGGCATCATGCACGGGATGCAAGTGCAGGTTTCAAGAATCCTGGCCCCACGATCTTGGAGGCGCAAATGGCCGATGATCTCCGTCATGATTTCGCGCCCGGTACATGCCGACATGGGCTTCTTCACGAAATTGCCGGGCACATCGACGAACAGTCCGTAACCCCAGAAGACCTCGACTCCCTCAGGCTGCCCAATGAAATGCGGCTGATGGGGCAACACTATTGAAGCAAGCCAACTGGACTCCGGGAAGGTAATGAGCCCGCCTTCTCCGGGTACGTTGCCCGTCAAATCCCGGATCAATTGGAAGAACGTGAAGTCGCGAAGTGTGGTTGTAAAGGACATCCACTTCGATTGTTCAATGTGATCGGCGAAGTTCGAAGGATGCCCGAACTGCGTTTGGCCAGCCGCGATCTTCTCCCAGAGAGCCCAGGAACCACCGTCGGTCTTCCCCAGTAAAACGGCTGCAGAGTCCATTGAACCCAGACTCGATCCTTCGGTCATGGACCCGACAGTCACGATGACTTTGTCGTCTTCGGTAACACGAATGCTTCTGAGAACGCCGTTTTCTTGGACCACGATCTTATCCACGGCGAAGCCGGCCCTGTCAGTAAGAAGTCCGAGATCGGTGACGGTTGTGTTCAGCATGAACCTGACACCACGGTCCTCAAGCCACTCGTAAAGTGGTCGCACCATCGAATCGTACTGGTTGTACACAGTTCGCATAATGCCGGTAAGCGTATTGAAGCCGGAGACCATGTGCGTGAAACGTACTAGGTAGCGTTTGAATTCGACTGCGCTATGCCAGGGCTGGAAAGCGAAGGTGGTGCACCACATGTGCCAGAAGTCCGTTTCAAAAAATCCCGGGGCAAACTGGTCGGAGATCGTAGTTCGTCCAAGAAACTCCTCCGGTTCGATCGCCAGGCGCTCAAGGTCGAGAATATCCTTCTCGCTCAAACCAAACCTCGGCGCATCAACCCTGCGTCCATCTCTAAAGAGGCGGGACTTGGATGATGTCTTCATCGTCTCGTTCCAGTCAAATATCTCCTGCGTCACTGTCTTGGTTCCATCGAGAGTCGGAATCGATGAAAAGAGGTCGTAGGTGCACAGATATTTGCTCTCAATCATGCGGCCGCCGCGCATCACGTAGCCGTCTGTCGCGTTTCCGGCCGCGTCAAGGCTGCCGCCGATCCGGGATGACTCCTCCAGGATCGTGATTGTGTGCCCTTTCACATCCCCGTCGCGGATGAGGAAAACTGCAGCGGCAAGAGAAGCGATGCCGCCGCCTACAAGATATGTTGCCGCTTCATCATCAGGTCGTTTCACAGGGATCACTTCACACTTTCTCTTTGCCCGGTCAATCTAGTTGTGGTTGCGCTAAGGGACTCTATCCGTTAGTGCTACGAGCGCACAATGCGATTGTCAATCGGTAACGCGGGAATGACTGTATCGAATTGAACAGATGGTCAGCCGCCCCAGATCGCAGAATCATTCTGACCGCATGGGGTCGGCCTCTACAGTCGGGGCAGACTTTCAACGATCGCCCACGGGCTCCACAGAGAAAGCCATGGTCATCGTTCTTGCTCCTCACTTGTCGCAATCCGTACCCAGCCTCATTATTGATGCGAAGAAACCGGGAGAATGCAATGTCAGCAACAAACTCAGTTGTCGCCGTATACGACTCTCACGAGCAGGCGGAACGCGCCGTTAAGGCTCTCCAACTGGCCGGTGTCGATATGAAGAGCCTCTCGATCGCGGGCAGAGGCGTACATACCGATGAACATGTGGTTGGCTATTACACGGCTGGCGATCGGATGAAGCACTGGGGCAAGATTGGAGCATTTTGGGGTGGATTCTGGGGGCTGCTCTTTGGGTCCGCATTCTTTGCAATACCGGGCATTGGGCCAGTTCTTGTCGCAGGTCCACTGGTTAGCTGGATTATCGCAGGCCTTGAGGGGGCGGTTGTTGTCGGCGGGGTCAGCGCTCTCGGAGCAGGCCTTGTGAGTATTGGCATTCCGAAGGACAGCGTCATTAAGTATGAAGCGGCATTGAAAACCGACAAGTTCCTGTTAATTGTCCATGGCTCATCCGACGCTGTGTATGGCGCACGATTCATCCTCGATGGTTCCGGATCGGGCAGCTACTGTGTTCATGGCCAGCCGATGCTGACCAGTTGACATTGTCTTGCACAGCGGTTTCGGCGGCCACGCTGGATCAGAACCCGTTCGGCCAATTTAGAGAACCGATCGATTTTATGCACGCAATTCTGCCAACTGATCCTCTATAAGCGATTCCGGATCGGAATAGGACGAAATCAACATGTTTTCAGAATTCAAAGCGCAAAGCACTCAGACCTTCGCAGTGCGCAAAAAGCCAAACGACCAACACACTTTTCCGAATCCAAGTCTTGCCGCCGACGGGTTTAACATCTGGTGGCAGAAGACCATTGCACAGAACATGGCAATGGTCACAGAAGCGTCGGACCTCATGCGTGCGCACCGTCTAGTCAGTTCGGCACACCAGCCTCGCGCCCGGCAAGCCCATTGATTACCATTTCTGCTCAGGGGCGCTCTGCACATCAATCATCGCCCAAAGCGTCACAGTTGCACCAATACACCCGCGATAGCTACCGGCAGAAGCCCAAGCCCATAGGAATTTCTTTCAATGACTTCGCGATTGCCCCCATGGGAGTGGCGCTGTCGCTCGTCTTGTGTCTGCTTGCGGTCGGTTGCCATGTGCAGCCGGGGACCCTGCCGCGCATTGGAGGCAAAGCAGCAGATGCGGGAGCCGTAGCCGAGAGACTGCGCACGTTAACGTCTGCAGGAACGCCCTCCGAGAGCCATTCGGCGAACTTCATCGATGATCGCCAGAATGCTCAGAAAGTGTATGAGGCGATCCAATACGCTCCCGCGTGGGTTCGCGAAGGACAAGCAACCCCACAGGCACTCGCCGTCATTTCGGCGCTCCAAAACAGCCAACAACAAGGGCTCAATCCAGAGGACTACCAAGCATCGCTCTGGCCTGCGCGACTGATTGCTCTCAAAGCCGGGTCTGGAAGTGCGGGTGCTGTGGCACAATTTGACGTCGCCTTGACGGTCAACACGATGAGGTATCTCTCCAATCTCCGCATCGGAAGGGTCAATCCAAAGCCCTCAGAGTTTGGCATTGATCTCGATAATCACCACTACGACTTGCGGCAGTTCTTGGTACAGGAGGTTCTGACTGCGAGCAATCTCCCGGACATATTGAGCAAGGTTGAGCCCCAATACCTTGGCTACCAACGCACCGAGGCCGCGTTACACACTTATCTGACCTTGGCGGCCCAGGACCATAGCACTCCGTTGCCTGATCCGCAACAAACCGTGATAGATGGCACCGCCTATGCTGGCGCGGTGCCGTTGGGTGAACGTCTTCGCATGCTTGGCGACTTTCCGCAGGGTGCTGCAGTCGATCCGAACGCAACCACCTATGATGGGCCATTGGTAGAAGCGGTTAAGCACTTTCAACTCCGGCACGGGTTGAAGTCCGAAGGCAAACTGGACAAATCGACGTTGCACGAGTTGAATGTGCCGCTTAGCACCCGCGTCATTCAGCTGGAAGATTCTCTGGAGAGGTGGAGATGGCTGCCGGCGGATTATCCGCAATTGCCTGTGATGGTCAATATCCCGGGATTCAGACTGAGGGTATTCTCAGACGATCACACCACTGCGTTGCGAATGAATGTTGTGGTGGGGAAGGCGCTCAATCATCAGACGCCGGTCTTTGCCAAGGAAATGAAGTACATCATCTTCCGGCCGTATTGGAATCTTCCCCTCGACATTACTCGCGCGGAGATCGTTCCCAAGCTTCAAAGGGACCCGCGCTACCTGGCGAGGAAGGGCTTCGAGGCCACGGACCAGAATGGGCACATCGTAGCCGCAGGAGCTGTGAATCGAGCCATTCTGGCTGAGATAAAGTCAGGCAGGCTTCTGATACGGCAAAAGCCCGGGCCGCGGAACGCGCTTGGCTTGGTCAAATTCATGTTTCCCAATGAATTCGATGTATACCTGCACAGCACGCCGGCTCCACAGTTGTTCAGTCAATCTCGGCGCGACTTCAGTCATGGCTGTATTCGCGTGGAGAAGCCGGCGGAACTTGCGGCGTGGCTGCTCCAGGACCAGCCGAAGTGGACTCTGGAAACGATAAGGGCTGCCATGCAATCAGGTCCTGATAATCAGCAGGTGAATCTAACCAGGCCAGTGCCGATCGTGATCGTTTATCTAACGGCGATTGTCGAGGAGAATAGCGAAGTCTATTTCTACGATGACATCTACGGACTTGACGGGGCTCTTAACGATGCCCTCGCAAAGAACCGGAATCACGAATGATCGCAATTTCGGCTACCAGCGGCGCACCGGGCCTACATCCACATGCACAAAATCGGATTGAGCGTAGTAACCGACACCCCCGCGCCTTAGGGACAGCGCAGCATCGCGAAGTTGAGCGATAGGTATCCCTGGAATGCGAATGTCGATGGCTTTAGCCTCCATGTGCTGGCTGTGCAGCGCAACGCCATTGCTATGCTCGCGGAGGTAGTTGTTGCTCCACGGGGTGCGATACCCGCAGACGATGTCGATCTCGCTGTCGAGGTGTCCCAGTTTGGCCAACAGATCATGCAGCAGGTCGAACTCCCGGACGTCATAGTCCTTCTCGTCGCCGGTACGGTGGTCACGAAGAAAATGATCCAGCGCCGCAACGCCCTCCGGAAGATATTGATCGCCTATCCGGTAGACCACATCCAGATGCTCTCCAGTATGAAGGTGGTAGAGACGAAGCCGGTAGGGCTTAGAATCTGCTGCCGTTGCTGCGCCTGCCGCCTTCGCAGCGGGAATGAGAGAGAATGCCAACGCAGCTACGAAACTGATAAGCAAGGGTTTCTTTAACAGAGTAGGTCTCTTTTCGGAATCAACTCTATTATAGTCGTCTGTGCGAATCGATGTCGGCCGAATGGAGTTCGCGCGCAATCGCGATCAGACCCCGCGCTTATCGAACAGCCCCGACCAAAGCGTCCGGTCGATTGATGCTGATGTGCCGCCCTCAGATGGCCAAAAGAGCACAGCCATTGCACTCACAACAAAGGAGACTTGAATCTAAGTCACTCTAATGAATCACCGAGGGCAATCATGCCGGACGATCATCCCTTCTCTTCTATCCCGACAAGCATTCTTGTGCCCATCGACTTTAGCCCGTCGTCTCAGGCGGCTTTGGACGCAGCGAGCGATCTCGCGGAACATTTTCAGGCCAGCCTTGTCATGGTCAACGTCGTCCCCTGCCTTTCATTTTTTGCTCTTACGTATGCCATTCCCGACGATGCTCTCCGGCAGAAGATGGGGGCGCACGCTGAGCGCCTCCTGGCCAAGTGTCAGTTAGCTCTTAAGGCGAGAGGTATCAACTCGAGTTTTAGCGTCGAATTCGGCAATGACGTTGCCGGAGCAATCATTGATATTGCAGAACGTGAACATGTGGACATGGTTGTGATTTCTACTCACGGCATCTCCGGTTGGCATCCTCTCGTCTTTGGCTCAATCGCCGAGAAGGTCGTGAAGCTTGTGCAATGTCCACTTTTGCTTCTCCACTCAGCCAATCCAGAAACGCATCTGAAAAGCGCTTCTAACCGCTCGATAGAATGGTGGTAGCGAGATCAACGGTACAGTTGGCCAATCGTGAGCTCGACGACTTTTGTCGCCCCGACATCCGACAGGCAGGTCGCACGACCGGCTCAGGATAGCGCACCAACTGGCCTCACAAGCGAAGAAGCGCGCGCTCTTCTTGAAAAGGACGGGCCCAATGCAATGCCGGACACGTCTGCTCATCCACTGCGCGACGCTTTGGCCAAATTCTGGGCTCCCGTGCCATGGCTGCTTGAAGCGTCCATCGTGCTTGAGACCGTCTTGCATAAGTATTACGAAGCTGGTGTCATAGCAGCGCTGCTCATTTTCAACGCGGCTCTGGCTTACTTCCAGGAAAGCCGCGCCCTGGCAACTCTCACTGCTCTCAAATCTCGTCTGGCACTCAACGCCTCGGTCGAGCGGGACGGCAAATGGAAGACAATACCAGCGGCGGAACTGGTGTGCGGCGACCAAGTGAAGCTGTCGCTTGGCGGAGTCGTGGCCGCGGATGTGCACCTGACCGGCGGGTCGATTGAGCTCGACCAGTCGATGCTTACGGGCGAATCCCTCCCCATTGACGCAGGTTCCGGCACTGACACGTTTGCAGGGGCTCTGGTGCGGCGAGGCGAGGCCACCGCTATCGTAACGGCTACGGGGACCCGCACCAAGTTTGGCCGCACGGCGGAACTCGTTCAATCCGCACACGTAGTGAGTACACAGCAGACGGCCGTCCTCAGGATCATTCGCAACCTGGCGGTCTTCAATTGCCTAATCATCGTTGCAATGGGCGCTTATGCGTATTACCATGCGATGCCCTCAACCGAGATGATTCCGCTTTTGCTGACATCGGTCCTCGCCATCATCCCAGTCGCATTGCCGGCGACATTTACCCTCGCTGCCGCGATTGGCGCTCGTGCTCTCGCCAAGCAGGGCGTGTTGCCAACACGGCTTTCAGCCGTGGACGAAGCCGCATCGATCGATGTGTTGTGTTCAGACAAAACCGGAACTCTGACCCGCAATGAACTCACTGTCGCAAGCGTACGCCCATTACCAGGATTCGACGAAGCCCACGTTCTCGGAATGGCGGCGCTGGCGAGTTCCGAAGGGGGCCAGGATCCAGTTGATGCGGCCATTCGACTTGCCGCGTCGCAGAAGACAGCCACCGGCTTGCCAAAGCTTGCCGTTTTTGTTCCGTTCGATCCGGTCAAGAAAACCTCGGAAGCAACCGCGACAGATCCAGCCGGTAGTTCCGAACGAATCATCAAGGGCGCATTCACTGCGGTTGTGGCCCTCACTGCGCCCTCTCCCGCCGCGGCCGCTATCGCCGACGAACTTGAGAAGCAAGGTTTTCGAGTTTTGGCAGTTGCAGCGGGACCAGCGGCATCCAACCAGATCATTGGATTGATTGCCCTCAGCGATCCGCCGCGTACGGACTCGATCTCTCTCATCTCAGAGTTGAATGGGCTCGGCGTGCGCACCGTAATGGTCACAGGCGATGCTCCCGCCACCGCCGAGATCGTCGCCCACGCGGTTGGATTGAAGGGGGCAGTCTGTCCGCCCGGCAAGCTGCCAGCCGGCATTCAACCGGAAGACTTCTCGGTCTTTGCAGGTGTTCTTCCGGAAGGCAAGTTTGACCTCGTCAAGGCTTTCCAGAAGAGCGGACATACAGTTGGGATGTGTGGCGACGGCGCCAATGACGCTCCCGCGCTCCGCCAGGCACAGATTGGCATTGCCGTCTCGACCGCAACCGACGTAGCCAAATCGGCCGCCGGCGTTGTTCTAACCGAGGCAGGCCTCGGCGGCATTGTGGATGCTGTGAAAGAAGGCAGACTAACTTTTCAGCGCATTCTCACCTACACGCTCAACTCGGTCCAGAAGAAAGTATTTCAAGCGCTCTTGCTGGCGGTTGGCCTGGTCATGACCGGACACGCAGTGCTGACTCCGATGCTGATGGTCATTGTGATGATCACCGGCGACTTCCTTGCCATGTCGCTCACCACTGACCGAGTGCGGCCATCAGCAATGCCGAACTCCTGGCAGATCGGCCGAATCACAACTGCCGGAGTGATGCTCGGACTCTGCTTTCTTGCATTCTCGACAGCGATCCTGGCAGTGGGCAAGTTTCAGTTGCATCTCGGCATCGAGGCACTTCAAACGCTCACCGTGGTGAGCATTGTGTTTGGCAGCCAGGCCACGACCTATGTCATTCGCGGACGCCAGCATCTGTGGGGTTTGCGGCCCAGCATTTGGCTCGTACTCTCTTCAGTAGCCGATGTCCTTATCATTTCGACTCTCGCAACCATTGGAATCGCAATGGCGCCATTGCCCCTGGCGGTGATAGCCAGCGAGTTTGCCGCTGCTGTTGTCTTCGGCGCAATCCTGAATGTAGTTAAGATTCCAGTCCTTGCTCGCCTCGGTATTTCCTGAACGACCAAGGTATTTTAGCCATCTATCTCCATTTGGTAAGCAAACTTGAAGGGATGAACATGAAGATTGCATTTCTCCATACCCCGAACTTCTTTACATCGGAGCTTCTGAAAAGGTTTCGTACAGCACTGGCACACCATGAAGTAGTTGAGTGGATTGGTGGCAAGGACGCACCTGCATTCGATTTCGATGTGCTTCTCGCCATGGGATATGTCGGTCGCGCGTTGCTTCAAAGCCAGCCCAAACTCAAGTTCATCCAGACGGCCAGCGACGGGTATGAGGAGGTCGACATCGAGGCTGCCAGCGAACTCGGCATTTGGGTTTCGTATGCCCCAGCCGATCTCACCGGGAATGCCACTTCTGTTGCGGAATTCGCGGTCTTGCTTTTGCTCGGCGCGGCGCGACATCTAGGAGAGGCTCTCACTTCCCTTCGAGGAGACTCTGTCAGGCCGCCCACGCTCAGCCTCGCACTCAGCGGGAAAACGGTATGCATCGTTGGCCTGGGGACCATCGGACAACAGCTCGTAGATCGTTTGCGTCCTTTTGGTGTGAAGATGGTTGCCACAGATGAGCACCCGGAGAATGCCCCTGCCGATGTTATTGCCTATCCCGCTGATCAACTGAACACCGCAGTCGCTAATGCGGATTTTGTTGTCATTTGCGTTCGAGCCAGCAAGGAAAACGAAAACCTTATCAATGCGGCTCAACTTGCCGCGATGAAGCGCGGGGCCATCCTTGTCAACATCGCTCGCGGCATGCTCATCGATGAGACAGCACTTGTCGATGCGGTTACACATGGGCAGATTTCGGCTGCGGGGCTCGACGTATTGAAGAATGAACCACCTGATCGCAGGGATCCTTTGCTTCAACTTCCTCAGGTCCTGGTCACTCCACACATTGCAGGGTTAACGGACCTAATGCTGGCCGGAACGGCGAACTACATCAGTCAGGTAATTGACGAGTTTGCCGCGGGCAAGAAACCCAAGTCGATCCTAAACTCGCCCGCCAAGCCTCGGTGCCTGCTGAGAGATTAAGGGCATGAAGCCTGATGGGCGGGACAGCTACCCGTCGATCTTCGCATTGAACATCGGAAGTTAGATGTGGTGCGTTTGCGGAGGACGCCCTCTCGCCGGCAAGGAGGTGAAATGGCGACTTGGACTCGGGTGATGAATTCCACCGAAGAGTGACTCCACCCATTCGACTATCCATCGGATCGGACGGACCCAAGGGCTTGGCGTGCCGCAACTCTCACAGCCAAACACTGGCCTCACGTCTGCCAGGATGGCATAAGCCAGGTTAAGTATCGCCTGAAATGGCCGAACCCCAAAGACGCTGATTGCGAAGGTCCAGGCGAACCATCTGGTACTGGGTAAATGTCGCAGAACCTCGGCAACGGCTTCCCCGCCGAGTTTCATTGAGCCATCCGGCATCAGTAGATGAATTGTCGCGTAGGCATCCCAGATATTCAGGCCTTGATTGAGTGACAGCAA
>Ga0224526_1000417_pt1 | contig 19402 bp, 37 predicted proteins | sample CBST25metaG_FD_179878 | JGI IMG/M metagenome (GOLD analysis project Ga0224526, IMG submission 179878) | Peat soil microbial communities from Stordalen Mire, Sweden - C.B.S.T-25 | ecosystem: Environmental > Terrestrial > Soil > Wetlands > Peat | place: Sweden: Norrbotten County, Stordalen Mire...
GTTTACGCTGATGGATATTGGGCCGCTGGATTTTTGGTTGGCAAGGCGTATAACGAGCTACGAGCATAACCGCAAAGCGCTGGGAGGCGTAAGAAAATGAATCCTGATGGATATATCGCAATCGGTCTAGTGATCCTGGCGCTGACCTTCTGTGCATTCTGGCGGCTGGATCGCTCCGAACGCGCTCGGCAATACTGGATGGCCGTTGAGGCTGAGGCGCTGAGGCGCGAGAATCTGCGTGCCGAGCTTTACAACGATGCTGTACGGGACCGCAGAGATTGATGGACAAACACTCTACCGACTAGCAGATCCCAGCAAGCTATCCAGGTACTCTCTTCTCCAGCTCAGGAAACGGCAAGGGACGCTCACCCGGCAACCGGTGAACCTTATGCGGCCCCATCTCAGGGTTAGAGCAGTTGCGGTGTACGCGGTAGCTCCAATGAAACCAGAGGAAATGCTTGTAGACGTGCTTCCAATGGTGACCGCGCTTGAATGGTGATTTGCAGTTCTTGCATACTTCTCTCATGATTTTCCTTTCTAGCAAGCGGGCGGGTTCCCCGAGCCGGTGGAGGCGATTCTCCGACTACACCCGCCCGCGCTCATTCCCCGGCATGGGAAGCATTGGCCGTGGATGCCGAGGAAGCTGTTGATTTCATGCGCTTTCTCTTCAAGTTCTCTGCAAGAAGAAGCACCGGACCCGATGGCCGCGTTGAGCCTTGGAGCCATTGCTGAACCGCCTGCCAGCTTACGCCGAGAGTCGCCCCGATAGCGCGCAAGGACTCCCCATCCAAACGACGCTCCGCAAGACTGGTTACGAATTCCTCTTGACTCAACATGAAATAAGCATGACACGTCTCGACATAAATTGCAAGCCTCTTGTGAGTTTTCCACAAGATAATTAAGATAGCACTTGACAAGTAACTTGCGTAGCGATACTCTGTTTATGTTGATGAGCGGTAATCAACCGCATGAGGAGAAGAAAAACGATCAACCGTCCGCCGATTCACATGATTAGCTATTTCACCACGGAAGGAAATCCATGCTCGTTTACGGTGGGGTGTGGATGTACCGAAATACGCGAGATAGAGGAATGCGGGGAGCAGGCGTTCATTCCTTGGGTTGAGGTCTATGACGGAGAAAAACTATTGTTCCGGAGTAATCAACACAAACTGGAGCACATTGTCTACTGAATTAACCTCCGCCGCGCGGTCCTTGCCGTAAGCAATTTTCAACCAGTTGTACAGATCAACCGCATAAGGAGCAGCAAAATGACAATGAATCAGGTGAGCAAGTTGGCTTTGAAGATCGCCCGCAAGTACAAGGACGCTGAGCAGGTTCGCCGGGGCGACATTATCCGCGATGTGGTTCGCTCCAACAAGCTGAACATGGAAGAGTCGCTCATCTGCGCCGACTGCATCGTCAAGGGAATGTATCATGCAGGCAAGACGGTGGTGGCATGAACAACGTCATAATCCATGCCCAGCGCCGCGTTGGCGCTTGTGCTCTGGTTCGCTTGGAGGGCAATATGAGAACGCTCATTGAGATAGTGGTTTTAGCCGTGGCTTGCGGCATGGTTGGGCTGTGCCGCTGGCTGGGAAAGGATGTGAGGGGATGAGCAATCCTTTGATTTGGCAGTCTACAGGAGGGCCATTGCAGTTCCGAGTCCAAGTAGAAATAGTAGGGAATCCCTCACTAGAAGATTGCGAGTATTTTGAGTCAATCACAGCGCTCGCATGTAAGACAATGCGGAGGATGGCTAATTCCCAGCGTTTCACCGGATTTGACGGCATTGAAGTTTTAGAGAAAGCGGGCGATCTATGACCGCCGTCAATGCGCATGACAAGCTAACCGCCGACCGGGACGCGCTGCTCAAGGCGCTGAAAGAGGCGTTGTGTTGGTTTGGCAATGGATGCAGCGCCGCTGCCGCAGGGGCACAATGTGACACGATGTACGAGGCGCAAGAACAGGGTAAAGCAGCCATCGCCCAAGCAAAGGAGCAACCATGACGCCTGACGAAATCAGAAGCAAAATTTTCAAGTTTGAGGGGTCAACAGACGCTGTATGCGCTCTGCTTGCCGGGTATCAGGTAGAAGTCTTGCAAGAGATGTGCGCGCAGATCGCGGAATTGAACGAGAACCTTAAGAGCTTCGATAGAGATCATGGAACACGTATCTTTGATGTCCAGATGAGGCCAGTTCAATGACCCGCAGGATGCTGTTCATACTGATCGTGGCTCTTCTAGTCCTGTGGATTAGCTGGTAGGGTTTGAGTTCCCGCACTGTAGGGCGGGGAATGCGCGGCGAAGAAAATAGGGGTTGGCAGGCTGGCTCGCTGGACCGTACAGCCATTGCTCAGTTGATAGCTGAGCGTCACAGTCCGGCCCGCGCATTAAACATTCAGCAGTAGCGCAACTGGCGCAAAGGAGAATCCCATGAATTTGATTGAAGGTATTCAGCAGAAGTGCAATTTCATCCGTGAGACTATTCTTCCTGAATACGTCAAGATCGGCCCTTCTGGAGCATTCGGAGTCATAGGCTTGCGTGAAGACATCGCTAAAGGTGAGCGGGCTATTGCTGGTGGCGACGTTGTAGAAATGATGCGTGTTTACAAAGAACTGGAAGAGACTTGCGACCGAGCATTGTAGCCACGGTGCATTAAGTTTGGAAGGAGACGAGGATGCATAAAGAACTAGTTCGATTTGCTGTTCGGTGGCTTATTGGCACTCAACACTGCGGAGCGGTTCTTGCCGAGATTTCCACTACGGCCATGGAGAACCCTGATGCAATTGGATGGCAAGCCCACAAATCAATCGTTGTTGAGTGTAAAGCTAGCCGTTCCGACTTTCTCGCTAACAGAAATAAACCGTGCGTTCGCGTTAAAAGGATGGTAGGAAATGAGAGGTATTTTCTCAGCAAACTGGGAATTGTCAAACTGGAAGACTTAGAAAATACCGAGTACGGATTGATTGTTCTGGAGGATGGGAGATGCTACATGAAAAAGAAAGCTAAGTTTCATGATCTATCTCCCGAAGAGTACAACGATGAGCGCACCATTCTAGTGTCGGCGCTCCGCAGGATACAGACGCGAGAATTTCTGACTATAGCACCTGAAAGCGCGCTATGACCCTCTCCACTCTGCGCCCGTACCTGGTGATCGCCGCGTGGGTTGCGCTGGCGATGTTCTACCTTGCGGCGGTTAAGATTCAGTGGTTGGATGCGAACGGTTTTGATTGGAGGTTTCTGTGAACGAAGACGAGCGAATTGTAAGAGAGGCGTGGAAGTGGGTAGGAACTTGGGTTCGTGACCTTGATAGCTACGGAACCGATCAATTTAACATCGCAATCTTCTTTTCTGAAAAAGACGCTAAGCGGCACGACAATCCTTATCAGCATTGGCAAGGAGATAATGATGCAAAAGGGATAGCTAGCGCACGGCACTCCGCTGCGAAGTACACCATTCAGCGCCAGAAGCAGATCGATGATGTAAAGGAAGAGATTACCGACTTGAAGGCGACCGTTCTTATGGCCGCTTCAACAGGACAAACCAAGCGCGAGACAATCAACCGGCGCATCCTCGCAGCAAGACAAGCCGCTCTCGCCGAGCTACAACGCGGCATGAAGGAGACCGAATGAGCGAACTGAGGCCGTGCCCTAATCTGTGGTGTAAACGAAATGACGTAACTGTCCACGGGCCAGACATGGTATCTGACACATATTGTGTCGGATGTGAGTGTGGCATAGGCGGTCCTGAATGCGCAACCGAATCGGAGGCCGTCGCCGCATGGAACCATCGTCCAGCCGAGTGGGCGCCCATCACACCAGAGAACTTGCCGAAGGGCGGCGGTCAAGATTCAGTGGTTGGACGCGAACGGTTTTGATTGGAGGTTTCTGTGAATGAAGACGAGCGAATTGTAAGAGGGGCGTGGAAAGAGGAATTTATCTGTATTTCTTTTGGCGCGGTATTTCTATGTGTTGGACAGTGTGGAGTAAGTCTTCCTTCTATTCGTGCCGCCGCAGAGTTCACCATCCAGCACCAGAAGAAGATCGATGATGTAAAGGAAGAGATTACCGACTTGAAGGCGACCGTTCTTATGGCCGCTTCAACAGGACAAACCAAGCGCGAGACAATCAACCGGCGCATCCTCGCAGCAAGACAAGCCGCTCTCGCCGAGCTACAACGCGGCATGAAGGAGACCAAATGAGCGAACTGAGGCCGTACCTGGTGATAACCGCGTGGGTTGCGCTGGCGATGTTCTACCTTGCGGCGGTCAAGATTCAGTGGTTGGATGCGAACGGTTTTGACTGGAGGTTTCTGTGAATGAAGAAGATTGGACTTATAAGCATTGGCACGCCGCCGCAGAGTACACCATCCGGCACCAGAAGAAGATCGATGATGTAAAGGAAGAGATTACCGACTTGAAGGCGACCGTTCTTATGGCCGCTTCAACAGGACAAACCAAGCGCGAGACAATCAACCGGCGCATCCTCGCAGCAAGACAAGCCGCTCTCGCCGAGCTACAACGCGGCATGAAGGAGACCAAATGAGCGAACTGAGGCCGTGCCCGTGGAACTGCAAACGGGCAATTGAGATTACGCGCATGATTGGCAGTGAAAGATACTCACTACTTCACCGTTGCCCAGTTGTTGGGCCAATCTCGTTTACAGAAGAAACCGCAGAGGCTTGCGTCGCCGCGTGGAACCACCTTCCAGTAGAGGATGATCTGGTTAAGGCGCTGAAATCTGTACGGCTTCATCTCACGGAATATTGGCACAGAGAGATGCGGGGTATCGAATGCGATATTGACGTGCAAAAGGCACAAAATGTCATTAAAGCCGCGCTCAAACTGGCGGAGGAGGGACGAAATGGCTGACTTTGAAATAGGGCAAAGAATTTATATTAAGTGGTGCTTCCAACTCATCGAGCGCCTCGCCGATCTTGAGCGCCAGCTTGCTGAGGCGAAGAAGCTGGCCCCACCGCAGGTGGAACTCAGAGAATTGGAACTCGCTGCCAAGTCATACGGCAAAGCACACGGCCTCTGACCAAAATTTTCATCTACACAAAACCGCCTCCAGAGCAGGGATGCTAATGGAGGCGTTTCATCCTTGGGAGGAAGGTTGCGGGGTGCTCCAAGAGTTGTCTAGGCAATCGGAGAGGGGTGTCTGGCACCACCCCGCATTTGCAGTATACAACAATTCGTGATACAGTTTCAATTGTCTAGGTAATCATGAATTCAGAAACCCCGACAATTCGTTTCACGTCAAGGTTCCCGCTTTCGTGCGCCTGGGCTGTGCCGGTGGTGGTCTGCCGTCCCGCCGGAGAGCGACACATTCAGGATGTAGCTTGGTTCAAGGCGCTCATAGGTATTGCTTCTGATTCTGCGGACTTCCTGAGAGGGTGACGCTCTCAAGGGTTTGAGTCTCCGCTGAATCCGGAGGCTCCCGAACACGGCATACCATGCGGGGCCAGGTTCGCAGAGAATGGGGCAAGAACATTACTAGGGGCGAGGGTTCCCCCTAACCCGCTAGGGGAAGGTGTGTCGTGCCACCGCAAAACACTCTATAAATGCAAGAACTGAAAAGGAAAAACTCCGAGAAAGGAAAAACAATGTGGACTGCAAAGCGGTTCTTCTCCCCGGAGCAAGTCGAAGCGGCTATGACAGAACGCGGTGGATTCAGTCGGCAGTCACTTGCCAAGTTGGGCGTTCCCTGGCCGCCCCCGAAGGGCTGGCGTAAGGCTATCACCGTACGACAGGACAATCAGAGGCAGGAAGGGCACAATGCGGGGCACCGCGCCCCATCTACGATAAAGACAAGAGTGGCTATTGCGGAGAGAATTGCTCGGGACGACCGGCAAGATGATCCTCAAACGAGAACTCCAGAGGAATGGGCAGCGTTGATTCCTAAGCTGGGGAAGTGGGCCTTTAAGAACAAAGGATTAAGAGCTATGAAAGTGGAAAAATAATGAAAATAACTCTTGACAAGATATTACTATTATCATAGTATTGGTTCATGGCAATTAAGAACTGCAAACGGTGCGGCTATAAATGGCAGACACGGACTCCGGCGAAACCGCGTCAGTGCCCGCATTGCAAATCGCCAAAGTGGGATTCTGAACGCAAGAAGGGAGTACAACCATGAGCACTACCGCAGGATCAGTAGCAATTGAATTACGGCGCATCGCGAATGCGCTCGACAAGGAACCAGATGCGACAGTTGAGCCACCGATGGTCACTTTCTATTGCAACAACTACCTTTTGCCCGATAAGGGGAAGGCTGTTTTTTTGAAAACAATCCATCTCCTTCCCAAGCCGCTGTCGAAGAGACCAAATGATAACGCTATGGAGTTGGAATGCCGAACAGCCTCTATGTGGCTTTCCGTTAGCATCGACAGGGGTGTGGTTTGCGAGATAGTAGAGCCAGCAAAGCCAGCCGTCTACCGCTGCGAACCGATTCTCTCTCTTGAAGAAGAGAACGGATTGGAATCGTCCCTATGAGCCGCGACTATTGCGGTGAATCAGAGTGCGAGTGGCTGGGCGTAACCTGTCCCGAAGACGTTGAGCGTCCAGGCGACACGGATTCTGTGCTTGATGTTCACGAGCCCGGCTGCTCTTGCATGTACTGCTTACGAACTCAACTAGAAGATGAGGAGTCGCAATGACCGAAACAGCTATACAGCGTGCTCCGACCGGCATGGAGCCAGTAGCAAACATCGCTTCGATGATGCAGCAGGTCATTGACAAGGCGGAAACTATCAGTCCTGAGTCCTTTGTCGGAGCGATTGAGCGTCTTGCAAAAATCCAACTCGACATGTTTGACCGCTCAGATAAGATTGCTTTCCGAAACGCGATGACGGAATTCAAAGAGAAGATGCCGAGGATTACCCGGCAGCGCTCCATCGAAGACAAGGAGGGAAACGAAAAATATCGGGTGGTCGCATTGGAGGATGTTGCCGACCCGGTGATGAAGGCTCTGGTGGGTTTAGGTATTACCTATCGTTGGAAGACTTCCGATTTGCCGGATGGGCGTATCCGCGTCACATGCATCCTTGGCCTGCAAGGAACCGCTTACGAAGAGGAGGGATCAAGCCTCGCAGCTCCCCCAGATACGGCTGGAGGAAAAGACCCGCTCAAGGCGATAGGCTCCACTACTTCGTACCTGGAGAAGTACACGCTCATAGCTTCTGTTGGAATGCACGTCTACGGAGACGACCCGGAAGCTGCGGCTCAGCGCAAGCAGGAGGCGGCAGTAGACAACTGGTTTCCAAAGATATCCGCAGCAAAAGACGCAAACGAACTGAACCGAATCAGCCTAGAAGCAATCAAGGCTGTACGAGGTAACATTGAAAGCGTTTCGAAGATTGGACAAGCAAAGAACGCACGCATCAAGGAACTAAGGGAGGCTGCAAAGTGACAAGAGTTATCAAATGCCAGCAAGGTAGTGATTTTTGGATAGCCTTGAAGGTGGGGCGCATCAGCGGGTCTGGCGTTCCTGCTCTTCTGGCCCCTCCCACAACGCGCCAGTCTACGCGGAAGGGGGTTGTATGCCCAGCCGGTACAGAGGCGCAGAAAACGGCTGAATATCGCCGTAAGCTAGTGGTGGAGCGCATCACTGGACGAGCCGTGAACAATCCAACAAACCAGTACATGAGAGACGGTACTGACCGGGAGCCTTATGCTCGTGCTATCTACGCGGCAATAAACGGCGTTGAGGTTATTCACGCCTCGTCTGTCTCTGTTGAAGGAGATACTAATTTTCGCCCCGATTTGGCCGGCTTCGCGCTGCACCCGACATGGGATTGGTTCGGAGCTTCCCCGGATGGGCTGGTTGGCGAAGATGGCGGGATTGAGCTTAAATCCCCGTCGGAGATGACACACGCCGCATATTCACAAGACATCAGCCTTCTGGTGGAGGAATACAAAGGCCAATGCCTCTCTGGGCTTATATGCTATCCAGAGCGCGAATGGTGGGATTTAGCCAGCTTCCATCCAGACTTTCCGTCAGATTTTATGCTCTTGCAGGCACCGCGCTTCCATCGCTCCGACTGGGCAGAAACTATCGCTCTGATCGAGGATAAGGCGCAGCAACTCGATGCTCAGGTTGAAGCAGAGCTCGCCCGGCGCGGCTTTCCGCCGACCGTATGGAGTATCGTTCCATGATCGCCGACGTTTGGTCATCCATACTCGCGGCCATCCCAGACGTAGCCGCTTGGAATCGGAACCTTCCCGAGTTCAAGCGGCTCACAGAGCAGTACGGCCAGGACTGTCGAGCGTTCATCAAGGCCGAGGCAGAGCGGCGCGGGTATCTTTGGTCTAAGGACTCCAGGGAGTATATGCACCCATGGAAGATGCTTGCCTGCCAACATCAAGGTCGATTGCTTGGCGTTGGATGGCGCTCTGGGCAACTGGCAGTTGTGTTTAGTTTAAAGAATGGGCCAGTACGTTACGAGTCCGAGAGCAAGGAAATTCCGGCGGAGACTGCTCAGAAATTGGTGAACTCTCTCTATCCAGACAACCTGTACAAGCAACTCATCAAGGATCGAGGAATTCAGATGGTGAGGGTTGGATGATGGAACAAATGACGCTACTCCGGCCCTACAATAATCTCCGGCTCAGGCCCTTGCGCCCCCGCCAGGCTCAGGCCATCGCGGACATTCGCCAGGCAATCAAGGAAGGCCACAAGCGCATCATTGTGCAGGGACCGTGCGGATTCGGCAAGACCTTGACTTCTGCTCACTTGATTGGAGGGGCACTGACAAAGGGAACTCGTCCGCTGTTCACCTGCCCGGCCATCTCGCTTATCGACCAAACCGTAAAGGCTTTCGAGTCTGAGGGCATCCGCGACATTGGTGTGATGCAGTCCCAGCACATCAGGACAGACCGGGAAGCGCAGATACAGGTAGCCTCAGTTCAAACTCTGATTAAGCGAGAATTGCCAGACGTGGATTTCATGATTCTTGACGAAATCCATCGTACTTTCAAGGGATTGAATGAGATGCTTGACGGCCCATGGAAGGACAAGATCGCTATCGGATTGACCGCTACGCCTTGGGTAAAAGGTATGGGGATTCGATGGACTAAGCTCATCATACCGGCCACCATCCCGCAATTGATTGAAGAAGGATTTTTGACTCCCACAACGCTGTACGTTCCTGAACAGATTGCAAACCGGGGAGATGTTCCTGTAAAAAACGGTGAATTCGTGAACGCCGAAGCCTCAAAGGAAATGCGGCGCCTCGTGGGAGATGTAGTCCAAAGTTGGAAGAAATACAGCACTGGCGAGAAGACGTTCATGTTCAACCAAGACTTAGATGCGGCCCGCGATCAAATCGCAGCATTCGCCGATCATGGAATTCCTTTTGGCTACATTGACGCTGATACCCCAGTGGGAGAGAAAGAAACCGACGAGGGAACGCGGAAATGGGAATTTGCCCGGATGCGCAATGGAATCATCGCGGGGATTGGATCGGTTGGTACGTTGATAGCTGGGGTCGATGAGGACGTGAGAAATATTATCGATGACCGTCTCACGAACAGTGAAATCGTTTTGGTGCAGTCGGCAGGGCGTGGAATCAGAACCGCTCTCGGGAAAGACCGGCTCGTTTACATCGATCACGCCGGTAATAACACCGATCAGGGCCTCGGCCTTTTCTGGGAGATTTTCCACGACCACCTGGACACGCACAAGCCGCACGAAAAGGGTGTTGCATACGAAGGCGAAAAACGGCCGGCAAAGCCCCGCAGGTGCGCCGTGTGCCATGCGCTCATCCCGGCAGGCTCGGCGACATGCAAGGCTTGCGGAGAGGTCATACACTCCACCGGAATTGAGCACGAGGATGGAGAACTGGTGGTGTACGGTACACCTCCAAAAGAGAAGGCGACCAAACGCGAGTTCACCATGCAGGAGAAACAGGATTTTTTCTCGGGACTGATTTGGCTTTACAAAGAGCGAGGGAAAGGCAAGCCTGAGGCCATAGCCGCGCACCGTTACCGTGAGAAGTTTGGAGTATGGCCGAATTCACTGCTCAAGGTAGCGCGTCCACCATCGTTTGAGGTAGAGCAGTTCGACAGGCATTGCCGGATACGCTGGGCAAAGTCCAAGGCAAAGGAGAGCGCCGTTGCCACACAGTAGAAAATGGATGGAAACATGAGACACTTCTACACGAAAAGCACAGTAGAGGCCCCCAACTGGTGCTCGATATGTGGACGGGAGACGCAGTGGAAGATTGACGGCGGACGTCCCACATACTGCATACCGTGTTACAACGATCCACCAAAGCCGGTAGAGAAACCTGTAGAAGTTGAACGGTCTGGAGATCTGTTCTGATGTCGAATTCCCGTGACAAGTTAGATTCCCTCTACGTGATCCTTCGCGGGATGATACGCGAGGAGATTGACGAACTGTCGGCTCGCTCGGATTTGCCGTCAAGCCTGCGCTCCGAAGTCTCTATTTTAGGCGCTGTGCTGCTCGACAATACCGCGCTGGAGGAAGTGAAAGACCTGTCAACCGATGAATTGTCTACGGAATCCCATGTAACCATATTGGAAACAATGAGGACCATGTACCGGAGGAAGCAACCTATCGACCTTGTGACTCTGGCGAACGAGTTGGGAGAAGAACTCTTGATGGAAGTGGGCGGCATGGCATACTTAGCATCTTTGACCGAGGGGCTACCGCGTAAGCCGCGTGTGGACGAATATATGCGCATCCTCAAGGAGAAAGCCAAGCTCAGGCGCATCATGACGGCCTGCAAGGAAGCGACGGAGATGTGCGAGGCTCAATCAACCGAATCAGGAGAGATCGTTGCGCAGTTGGGCGTGGCGCTCAAAGGAATTAGAGGGAAGGTGAGCAAATGATCGACAAATCAAAGCCAGGACTATGGGTTTACCCTGATGGGCGAGAAGTCATCCAAAGGGGCGCAGCGGGCCGGGAGATACTCAATCTTCGTTGGAACGTAGCATGGAACTACGCTGACGGAATCTGCTGTCTGTGCGGTCAAACTGTACATCCATTTGATGCCACCCTAGAGCACAAAACGGCCAAGGGATCAGGTGGGAGCAAGCATGACGACAGGCAAGAGAACCTTGGAATCAGTCACCGATCTTGCAATGTGGCAAAAGGTTCGATGAGCATTGAACAATACTTGAAACTACCGCTCGATGTGCGGGTAAGGAACTGCCAATGAGCTACCGACAGCACCCCAATCACAAACTGTCAAACGGATGGATGAACGCAAGCGCTCGGCGCGGACGGCCTCCAGCGGAGATGCCTATTATTCCTACGATGTGGGAAGACTTGCTCAGATCGATAGGCATTGAAGAGCAGTATGCGCCAAACGATACGCGAGTGCGCAAGTGGGTACGAAGCCATTGGAAGACGCGCTACATCCCGGAACCTGTTTTGGAAGCGTGCGGGCTGAAAGGACAAATCGTTGACTAAGATACCGAAACCATTAAGCGAGGGCGAGGAAACCTTAGCCCGCGATTGCAAGGTTTATGGCCTTGATCCAGAGCGCGAAGTCGAACTTATCCCTGGACGCAAATGGAGATTTGACTTCTATTTCCAAGAGAAAGACCTAGCTGTGGAGATTGAGGGCGCTACGAAGTACGGAAAAAGCCGACATTCCAAGGGCGAGGGATTTGAAGAAGATGCCAGAAAATATAACGCTGCTGCTCTCGCCGGAATCAAATTGCTTCGATTTTCGACGGAAATGGTCAAGAGCGGCGAGGCAATCGACACGGTTTTGGAGGCTTTGAAATAATGAAAAACACTTTGGAGTCCACTTTCTTCCCGCTCTCTGAATCGTTCCTATGCCAAGATTGCAACATGGTGGGAAACTGCTCAACACAATGCCCAGCGTGCGCCTCTTCTGCGCTTATGTCTCTGAATAACGTGCTAGGCGACGTGGAAGCGACGGGCGAGGCTGTGCTGTCTGAGTACGCTGTAGAGAGCGCTATCTATGAGATTGAGCAGTCAATGAGATGAGCACTCATGCCGCGTCGTATGCCGCTTGAAGATGCTGGCAATAGAGAGCCACTCCGGCAGACGGTGAATCCGTTTTGTGGCCGCAATTCCATATCTGTCCAATGTCGGTAAGAGTCTGCGCGTGACGCGCTCCGATTACGTACGCATTGAAAAATCTCACAAATTCGATTGAATATAAATCAACATCACCCACCCCAGATGCAATCTTCTCTTGAGCTGATTCCGAGAAGTTCAAGAACATCATCTGAAACATCCCGTAAGAGCAAGCCGCAGCCGAGCCAAACTCCTCCAATGCGTTCGCTTGCTGACTGCCCTTTGAGAGCGCCCCGCCAACATCGTAGGCCGGTTCATGGCGTGGGCCGCAGTTCGCTCCGGTGCTGCTTTCGTTGCTGGCGATAGAGGCCATTACCTTGCGGCCATCTAAGCCAGCGGGTAGCTTGAGCATCGGACCATACTGAGCACAGCAATCGAGCACTTCTTGTTTCGGAAACGTAACCATCATCTCTCCTCAAAAAATCAGGCGGTGCCCAGGAGACACCGCCCGTCCATAAAACATATATCGCTTCTTTTCACTTCATTTTCCATCTTACCTGACCATATCGGGGTACACCACAAAATGGTTTGTAGAGCGCCGCGCAAAAAGACTAGAATCCTGCCGCTTGCATCTGATACGCAGCCATGAACTGCGGCTCACCGTAATGCTGAGCCACGAGCGCAATGGCCTGATGCCGATCAACCAGCCGCATGGCCGCAGCCACGGTAGAATTCGCTGTCACGCTGGCCGGAGTCACCGTCGATCCCTTGATGGTCGTAATGAGCGCAAGAATAGCGCTGATGCCGGTCACGGCGGCATTGATCGCCACGGTAATCTTCTGCTGGCTGGCCGAGTTGGTTATTCGGGCCGCTTGGAGCAACGCCGTACTGACGTTGGACTGGAAGGCAAGGGCTTGGGCTTGGAGTTGCTGTAGGGCGGTCGCCGTGGGGTTGGCAAGATAGGTCTTTGCTTGAGCCTCGACCAAGGTAGCCGCTGCGGTAAATGTGGTTCCTGCCAACAAAATGACTGCCGCATTGGCGGGGTCCAGAGTGGCCACAGTCGCGTCGATGGTTTGCGCGGCGCTGATGATGGTCGGGGTCCAGTTCACGATGTCCTGAGCCACGGTGACGCCAGAGCAGCCCACGGTAGGAACAGTAGCGAACAGCAAGAGCGCGGACAATGCCAATGCGCCCAGTTTCGATTGCAGGGTGAAATTCATGCGGTTCTCCTTAGGTTGTGCGCCGTGGCGCGAGTTACTTGGTTGGGGTTGCGCCGGGCGCTGTGCGGTACAGGTGAACCACGGCGGCAATCGCGGCAGTGAAAGCGTATCCCATGAGCTTGTTCCATCCGGCCCGCGTCCAGTCGATATGCCCGGAGGCGAGTTCGTCTTGGAGGCTGGATACGACGGCCCCGACGGCGGCGCTCGAAGCAGCTACGAACAGCGGATTGCTGCGAACTGATTGCCAGAGTTGCTTGACGAAGTTCATAGATCGTCCTTTCTGAGTTTGTGCTGATATGCGTTCTGTTCGGCCCCGCGCTTCTCCATGCGCTCGATTACCTTCGGGTCGAGCAGATTGACCGTTCCGGCTGGCACAGGAATCTTGATAGTGGTCACTTGAGGGGAGGGCTTGGTTTCGGCCATTCTACCCTTTCTGCGCTCGCAGGATCGCCAAAATATCCTGCTCCACGGAAAGAGTGAGGCGGCTGTTTCTGACGGACTCGATGAGCAGTTCCTTCTCGGTCATGAAGAGAGGGTCTATCCGCGCGTCCTTCTCTACTGAGTCCTGCGCGTCGGTGGCGCAAGGCTGCGGCGGCTCGGTCGGAGGGCTGCCAGGTCTAGGCGGTGTCGAGCTTCCCATAATTACTCCTACCATCTGACGCGATCACTGCCCGCGTCTTGCTGGACTCTTTGCAAATATCCTAGCACTGTTTCAGGGGCAGAGCGCGAATTTCCTTTGATTTGCGGGTTGTTCTTGTTGAAGAGCGGAGCGCCGTCATGGGAGCGCAGATAGTCCTGCACCTCACTCATCTGCTTTTCCACTGCTACTAGACGATCCTCAATCTTTTGTTCGTGCTGGCCAGCATAGTAGAACCCGCCGAAGATTGTTATGCAAATCGGAATCCATGCCGGAATCCACTTGTGCCAGAAGTCTCTTACTTTCTCGGCCATTCTGCTTGCCCTCGTACTCGGATTTTTCCCATGATACTGTGTGCTTCTCCGGTTCTGCCTTCTGTCGGAATTTTGACGCCGCTCATGCATCACTGTTTCCCGCCAATCTCCCGCAACTTTTCTTCGACTTCCCTCTTTGCTGTTTCCCGCGCTACTTCTGCCGCCACATCTCGGGCCGTATCATGCGCCACCTTTCGCGCAATCAGATAATTCAAAAGCACAATGAGTACCGAGGTCAACGCGCCAATCAATGCGGATTGAACTATCGGACTCATACTCTACCCGAGCCTCCTCAGTTAATCTGCCAGCAAACTGAACTTGCATCTGTAGTCAGCACTGATGCCGTAGGACCAAGAGAATTGATCACAAATGACGTACCTGCGCTGATCGTTCCTACGCTCAATGTGCCTATCCCAGTGCTTGAGTTTTTGGCGCAGTTCGTCAGTTTATAAACACACGTTGCGCTAGGAGTGCAGGCTGCCGCATTGTTGACAGTTACAGTACCACTTGTTAAAGTGTTAAACCCGAAAGCCTCCGTTCCGGGCACAAGGGACACTTTGCCGGTGCTGATTCCAGTGTTGCCGCCTGCCGTCGAGGGAATGACTATGCCGTTGGCGTTGTAATAAGCCCCCGGAGTCTTTACTCCATTGCCATTTGCAAAGGCTCGGAAAAGCTCGGACGGGGAAGTCGTAGTGGTCGTCGAAACAATGAAATCGTCGGTGGTTGCGTCCTTGCCGTAGAACATATCAAAAAGGTAATAGCCCGCCGCTGATGTACCGCAGAAAATCCCCACTCCTCCATAGCAGCGCGTCGCCTCTGTCGTGGCTGATCCGGTTCCTAGCGAAGTCTGCGTGCTGAACAGATTGAAGAGTGAATCGCCGGTCGCCGGATTGGTTGATACTGTCAGTTGGTCGGCGTATCCTCTGCCATTGGAGGGATCGAAACTTGACATGATAAGCGGGCTACCGGTAGTGGGAGTCGTGGCGAGGATGATCTTGTCTGTAGTCGCATCCTTGCCAAAGTAAGAAGAGTAATTGTATAGGCCAACAAAAGTCATTCCCGCGTAGTTTCCAGACGCGGTTGGCCTAAATCCGAGCAGAGGCGTAAATCCAGCATTCGTGTTAATGAGACTGCTTTGCGTTCCTGCCAAATTAAATAAAGCGAGATGATCCGCGCCCGCCGTGTTTGTTCCTCCCATTTGCATTCCCCAGTTCGAATAACCGGGACTGTAGTAGAGATTGCAGTTCTGAGCAATCCCGTTTGATTGCTGCGTGGGGTAGGTCGAGAACGGAACTGCGAGGGATGCAATGTAGGTCGAGCAGTTGAGCGAATTTATGTTGTTCGCTCCGTTAACTTTCGTCTGCAACCACCAGTTATTTTTTGCTCCGTTCATAGCATTTGAAAGCCCCGTATAGCTTATCGTCGCGCCCTCATCCGTACCTACCAAATCGTGCAGAGAGTATGGGGCGATAGATACTTCAATGTTTCCTGAGCCGACAAACTGCTCGGTCACGTAGGAATTATAGAGATATGTCGCGCTTCCCACCTGAATCAGCACCGGATTAGCGACTTGCCCCCCAAGATTGTTTGCGCCTTCCCACAATGCAATGCGCGGAAACGTTAGAGTATTGGCCGGATTCTGCGTCCAGATGTTGAAGTCTGTCGAGACAAAACGCGCAATATCGGTGGGGAGATCACCCACACCCGCCCCAGGATAAGCCACGTGCGCCCATGCCCAATAGAAGCCAGTCACGGCGTCCTTCCACAAATACGACCCGCTAACCATGTACGTTCCGTCTGCCCCCATCACAGGGTTGCCAGAGTACTTTACCCAGTTGATACCGTCGGTAGATGTAGCGGTTCCGGTTAGAAAATCTCCCTGTTGACCCTGAAAATATCCGCTAGTGTGAAGTCCGTCTGCCTGATAAAGCATCCTCCATGTAGACCCATCTACGAGAATTGATCCGGTTGCAATAACATAGTCATCCCATGCTCCACTCTGCAATGTTCCGCCGCTTAATACGGATGTTACGGTTCCCGGTGTGCCTCCGGCGGTCGCGGTGAAGGTTGGCAGGGTTGCGTAACCGGAACCAGTGGCGGATACGGTTGCGATGACGATGGCCCCACCGGATATTGTGACAGTAATCTGAGCGCCAGTACCCCCTCCTCCAGCGCCGTTGATCGTATATGTTCCGTCCGTCTGCCCCGAACCCGGTGTAAGGATTGTCGCGCCGGTTTGCCCGAGCACTACTCCAGAAAGATTCGCAGTGGTAAGAATTCCCGCCGCAAGATTGGCGGCACTGCTGGCGGTGTAAACCTCAATCCTGTTTTGCAGGGGCATCGGCACTGCGTAAACGTAGTAAGTTGAACCCTGATGTACAAGCTGCGAACGTGCGTGATTCAAAAGTATAGGAGTGGCCGCGCTCACCCATCCATTTACACCGTTCAGCGATTCTGCATAGCAGATGTTCGGCGTGCTGTTAGTGCCCGTAGTTTTGAATACAACCGTTCCCGACGAGAGTCCTAACAGTTGCGAGTTCGCATCCTGAATGACGGACGGTTCGCCGACAACGTTACACGGATTGGAGGTGTAGCCTATTGGTCCTTTGCGATCCCACACGGTAGACATAAGAATCTTCGAGGTTGTGCCTTCGGCAATGCTGGGGGGGGTAAATCCATCATCGGATGTGGTGCCTGCTGTAACGCTCGGCGCGCTCACCGGCCCGGTGAACGTCGCGCCGGTCAGAGCCGCGCCGCCCAGGTTCGCCAGCGCCCCTGCTGCTGTGGTTGCGCCCGTGCCGCCGCAGGGAATGCCGGTAGGATTACCACAAGAAGATGGGAGTGCGCTGTTTGAGCTATTACCTGAAAATGGACCATAAGTTCCGTAGCTGCTCACAATCCAATAATCAAACACTCCTCCTCCATACCAGAAACCTACGTTTGCCGTTGTTCCCGTTGCAGCCGTGCAAGTATTCCCCGGCAATTGAACAAGCGGCGTTGCAGGTGGGCAAGTCGTCCCTTCTGTAGAATCCGTGTAGGTGGTGATCGGAGCCGCTTGGCAAGCGGCCAGCGTAGCGCTCGGATGTGTGCAGAGGTAGGCCGCCGCGTTTGCAACCCACAATGCTTGAGGCAATGGACCGCCAGAAATAGGAACATTGGGGCCGCTCGTTTGCAGGGGGATGTCCACACGTGCAGCCTGCCCAAAGGAGGAGACTGCGGCGAGTAGCAGAGCGGTCAGTATGGCAATGCGCTTCATTGGTTCACGCCTTTCTTTTTTTGCAGTTCTTGGATGAGTGCGGCGGCGGGAGACAGATAACGTGCGCCCTCTCCGGCTGCTTGACCAAGGGCAGGTAAATTCCGGCCAGCCTTATACAATCCATTACCGACAGTAGTCTCAAGTGGATACATTGGGACATCAAATAGGGATCGGAGGCTTGCTCCTCGATTCATAACGCGATTGAGTCCAGGTCGTGATGCTTGCATATCACCATAAATCCTAGAAGGTTCCCTGATTTCTGGGACAGCCTCTTCGAGATTGCCGCGCAGACCGCCTCGGATATTGCCTTGCAACTCGTTCGCGTTTTCAATTTCAGGCGGTTGATTCATACGATAGCGGGTTTTCTCGTCAAGATTCCTGATGGTTTTCCACACGTCGGAAGGCGTTGCTGAGGGATGACGCAAGTCGAGCAGCGGAGATGGTTCGCTTGATGTTGGAAATTCCATCGGACGGCGTATAAAACCTTGGGATTGCGGAAGTCCACCACGTTCTCCCGGAATCTCACCAATATATTGAGCTTGCCCCATACCGGGATGACGACTTGAAGAACTTGGACGGATACCGGTATCTCCAGACGCAAGGCGTTCGGGGAACTCTGTCTGCATTCCCGGAGCCATCGGCGTAGAGAGAGATGGTTCGGGGAGCATTAACGGTTGCGGTCTATCTACTTGAGTGAGACGGATGGGTTGAGATAATCTTCCTTCCGATCCTCCAGCACGAGCAAGTGGAATATCTTCAGTTGGCGGTGGAAGAGCCAACCTTCCCCGCGCACTAATCGCATCAGCCGCCTCACCGGGCGTAAATGGAATTCCTGCATCAGGTCCATAAATCGGACGCGATGCTCCGGGGGCTTTTTTGAACATCGAAGCATGGATATTGTCAATCGTAGATTCTGGCAATCCGCCGATTCCTGGCCCATTCGCTACGCCTCTTGCGCTGGAGATTGGGCGTTCGATGCTGTCAGCAAGGCTCCGTAAAGGTATCTGAGCTTGAGATGCTTCGATAGGTCCAGATATACGTTCACCGAAACCCGGGAGCGCATTTTCCATTTTAAGCAGTGTAGAACGTGGACTAAGGGAAGGTAGAACATCTGCATCATAAAGCCCACGCGCCGGATTGTGTCCGTGAGCATAAGATGAAAAGCCTGAATCGACAGCAGAGTTTCCAATTTTTAAGCCAATGCGCTCCATAATCGGCGCAACCTTTGAGGCTATCGACGAAAGAACCGGCTTAGCCGTCGCGCCTCCGAGTTCTCCTGTTGCCCATGCTCCCGCACCTTGGCCGAACATATGGGGAATCGCCAGTGAGGGCCCTCTATCCTGGTAATCTTGCACGGCGCTTTCAATCATCGGTTTCGCAAGTTCTCTGCCAAACCCCTCTGCCGTACCTCCAGAATTTGCAATCGCCCCACCTAAAGACTTCAAAACTCCCAGCCCCGACTTCAGGGGATGCGAAATAAACGGCAAAACGTTCTCGGCAACACCGCGAGAAAATGAATCTGCGGCATTATGGACTGGACCCTGCCATTCCTCGCGGCGTGGATCGGGAGTAGTGAGATTGTCAAGTGTGCGCTGGAATCCGTTGCGGTTATCTCCCGAGGCGGGTTCTCCGGTTGGTGTGCGCCCGGAAGGATCAGGCGGCGTAGATGAAGGCGCCGGCCCAACAATCTGATTTATTTCATCAGGTGTCGCATCATCGGGAACGGTGATCGTGCGTCCATCGGCTTGGATTGTGCGTGGCATTATTGCTTCACCAGCTTTCCATCTTTACCGCGTGTCCATACTTCCGGTTGGCCGCCTTGTCCGCCGCCCTGTGCTGGCTGGTTGCCGCCTTTTGATTCCATTGCACGCTCTTGCATATAATTCACGAGCGCCTTAGTCCCAGCCTTGAGTGTTGGGCCATCCATTTTCCCGGTATCTGCCATTTGCACAAAATGCTGGA
>Ga0224526_1000418_pt1 | contig 19400 bp, 10 predicted proteins | sample CBST25metaG_FD_179878 | JGI IMG/M metagenome (GOLD analysis project Ga0224526, IMG submission 179878) | Peat soil microbial communities from Stordalen Mire, Sweden - C.B.S.T-25 | ecosystem: Environmental > Terrestrial > Soil > Wetlands > Peat | place: Sweden: Norrbotten County, Stordalen Mire...
TCCGGTGGGCGCCACGCCTGATCCGGTTACTGCGACAGTTACCTGCAATGCCGCGGCCGTGCTGATCGCGGTCGCCGCCGGAGTGACCGTTACGGTTGCCGTCAGGCCATTCACGGTTAGCGTTTGCGTGGCGTTGACGGTCGGATAGGTTGTGTCGCCGCTGTAAACCGCAGTCAGATTATGGCTGCCCGGAGTGAGCGATGTGGTGGTGTAGGCCGCAACTCCCGAGGCGTTGACGGTAGCGGTGTTCAATGTTGTGGATCCGTCCTGAAACTCGACGGTCCCCGTGGGCATGGATGCGTATTGTTGCGCCTGGGTGACGGTGGCCGTAAGAGTGACCGCCTGGCCCGCTTGCGCAGGAGACGAGGAAACGGCCAGAGCGACCGTGGCCGTACTCTGTGCAGAAATTTTGGCCACTACGCCGTTTTCAGGTACGCAGCACTGGGTGCCGAAATCAGTGGGGGTCTGGAATGCTCCGGGGGTGAAGAGTAATCCCGTATCGTTGGTATTGCCGGCGGAATAGATGTTGCCCTGGGCATCGACCGCAAGCCCTGCAGGAGCATAGGTCCCCCCGCCTGTGCCACCGTTGCCGATGGCAGTGGAAAAGAGCAACTTGGAGCCCGTGGGGTTGAGCTCGGCGACGAACGTCTCCCAATTCCCCCCTGCGTAAGGCTCGACGGGATTGATCAGGGGAAAGGTGTAGTCGGCCCCGGACATCTGGCCTTCGATGTAGACGTTGCCGTTTCCATCCAGTTGCATGGGTCCGACCATGGCCAGGGCGTCGCTAATTGAAAAGCCCCCGAGGTAAGTGGCCCATACGATAGCGCTGCCGGTGGAATTCAGCTTGGTGACGTAGGCTGCGGAGCAGGCCGAGCTACCTGGGGCTCCGTAGCATGTAGTCTGATATGCGCCTGTCGTTACCGGGTAGTTAGGCGATTCCGTGAGACCGTCAACATAGACACTGCCGTCACTATCCGCTACAACACCGCCGATGAAATCGCCAAGGTTGGAAGTTGAGTTCAGTGCCGGCGCGCCGAGATAGGTGGAGTAAACCAGTGACGTACCGCCGCTTGAGGCGATGGGGTAGAATTTGGCGACGAAGCCCCGCCAGGCATACAACCTGAATCCGTTGTAGGCCGGTCCTTGCGTAGGCTGGATCACGCCGGTGGTGGTCGGCAGATCGCCGGCTTCGGTATGCCCAACCAGGTAGATGTAGCCGTTTGCATCCACCGTCACGCCGACCGCGTAGGTGTCGCCTGCCTCAGCGGCGTTCGGCCCGGTGCTAATCAAGTCGCCGAAAGCCGTAGAATAGAGCAATTTTGCGCCGCTCGGATCAAACACGGAGAGGAAGCCGACGGCCTTCGTTGAGAGAGCACTCGCGGAGATGACCGCTCCAGCCGTTGTCGGGAAGCAGGACTCGAAAAGATAGTTTGTGTCGCATTCCTCCTGCATGTTGCCAGCGACATAGGCACGCCCCGCCGCATCAAGAGCAATGGCAACCGCGCCAGCGTTCCCGAAACCACCGAGGAATGTGGAGTAGACCAAGCCGGTTCCTGTGGGGTTCAGCTTGGTCACAAATGCAGATGGCTCATTGAAGGAGTTGCAGGCTGGAGAGTAGGGTGGTCCACCAGAATTGTTCGGCTGCGGGGAGCAAACTGTCTGGAACGCTCCTGCGGTCACAGGAAAATCAGGCGAGGCTGTCGAACCTGTAACAAACGCTGAGCCGCTGGAGTCCACAGCAATGGCGTAGCCGTAGTCATAGCCGCTGCCGCCCAGATATGTGGAATAGACGAGGGAACTGCCGTCGGGACTGAACTTGGTTACAAAGGCTGAAGGCCAGCTAGAACCCGACAACTTTGCCGGCTGCGTGTTCTTGTAGGAATTCTGGGTGGGGAAATCTGAGGAATACGTATACCCAGTCACGTAAACGCTGCCCTCAGCATCCACAGCGATCGCCTGTGAAGGAAGATTGGCGAGCCCCGGGCCGATGAAGAATCCGATGCCATCAATGCCAGTCCCGCCCAGATAGGTGGCGTAACTTAATACGGGATCGATAATCAGCGGTTTGGCGTGGTCGTAGTTGCCGAGCCGGAAGCGGACCTGGTTACCGGCTACTTCATACGAGCCCTGGATTGGAATCTTCTTGTCGCCATCCGCCTGGTAAACAACGGGTTTCTTGAAACTGGCGGGCCCATTTTCCGCGTTCAACAGAAGGTTTCCGTCCGCATCGAGGGCCGCATTGGCGCCCTGGATCTGCCATGCGATGCGGCTGGGGTCGGCGCCGGGCGCGACAACGAAGTCGTACTCCAGTTGGCGCTGGTTGCCATAGAAGACCAGGTCCACGCCGGGATAGATCTGCGCGTAGTTTACTTTGCCGTACGTGGAGATGCCGGTGTGCCATTTCTTCGGGTCGTTACCGATCAGGTAGCTCACAACACCTGGTTGCGGATCGACTCCGGCGACGGCCGCCTTGAGGTTGGCTCCGGCCAGCTTCATGCGCAGGGTATCGACCGTGGCGACGCCGGGCAGGTTGCCCGGCGTTTTGGCAGGGGAAGCCACCTGTTGCCGCTCCAGATTAAGAACGACCTCGCCTGGAGTGAGGAAGAGCGAGTAGCCGGAGCCGCGGGACAAGAATTGCACGCCGGGGTCGGTCTGCCCCCGGTTGGCTTCAAAGCTGAGCGGAATCTTGCCGTAATTGGCCGCCACCCGCTTGCCAGTAGCGGTGGAAGCAGCCGCCGGCCCGGCGGGAGCGGAATTCGCGTAGACCGCGGCCCCGCAGGTTAAGGAAAGACCGGCGAGCAGAGCACCGGCCACACGCCATCCCTGAAAGCTGGAGAGCATCTTTGGATTGAGATGAGCACGGAGCGCTTTTTGTGCGAGATCGAACGCGTTGCTGGGCATTTTCCTCTCACCTTTGGGCAAACTTGTCTTGCCCCTTCACCGAGACAGCGCAAACCAGAGGTGAAATGGGTCAACTTTCTTGCGAATGCGAATTGCCGGCGAAAAGTCTGTCCAAAGAATGGAATCACAAGAGAGAAGTGATAAACTTGTCGCGAGATAGTCGCGGGCGCGCCGCGCGCACGGAGGCGGTTTTGCAGCCAGACCTGGGCGAGATCACCTTACTCTTGGCGAAGTGGAGGGATGGCGAGCCGTCGGCCTTCGAGGAACTGATGCCGCTGGTCTACCCCCACCTTCGGGAGGTGGCCGCGGCCTATATGCGCCGGGAGAGAAATCCAGACTTCTTGCAGGCAACGGTGCTGGTCCACGAGCTTTATCTGCGCCTCCTGAACCAGAAGAAGGCTGTGGGCGAGGATCGCCGCCATTTCTATGCCTTTGCCGCCAAGGTGATGCGCATGATCCTCATCGATCATGCGCGCGAGATGCGGGCGCAGATGCGCGGGGGCGACCGCGAGCGCATTCCGCTCAGCGACGATCTGGCGTGGATCGACATTGACAGCCCGGAGCTGCTGGACCTGAACAGCGCGCTGGACGAGCTGGCCGCGCTCGACGCCAATAAGGTTCAACTTATCGAACTACGCTATTTTCTTGGTTGCACCACCGAGGAAACCGCGGCTCTGATGCAGGTATCCAAGTCAACCGTCGATCGCGAACTGAAATTCATCAAGAGCTGGCTCTACCGTCGCATTCACCCCGGCGTCGCCGAGGGTGCCATCAGGCTATGAAGCGGTTTGGCTTCGGTTTCCGCAGTCTGAAATAAGAGTCACCAGCCATGGACGGGGTTGCAACTCAAATGGATCAAACAACGGAGAGCTTTTTGCGGATCGAAGCGATCTTCAACGAGGCGCTCGCGGCTCCCAGCGCGGCGCGCGCGGAATTGATCGAGACCCAATGCGCGGAAGACCCGGAGATGGCGGCCGAGGTGGGTGCACTGCTGGAGGCTTGCGAGGCAGAAGGGCGGCAGACGGCCTCCCGTCGAGCACAACCGCAAGCTGGACGTGAGACTCAGGCAGAATCGCGACAGATCGGCCCCTACCTCCTCGATCATCTGCTGGGTCGCGGCGGCATGGGCGCCGTCTATCTGGCGCATCGCGCCGACGGGCAATTCGAGCAGCAAGTCGCCATCAAGCTGATTGACCTGCCGCTGGCCACCAGCCTCTTCCGCGAACGCTTTCGCCAGGAGCGGCAGATTCTGGCCGGCTTGCGGCATCCGTATATTGCTCGGTTGCTGGATGGCGGAGTTACCTCCGCGGGCGATCCGTATCTGGTGATGGAATACGTGGATGGCATTCCCATCCATCGCTATTGCGAGAAGCATGGCCTATCCGTATCGCAACGCATCGCTCTGTTCCTGCGTGCTTGCGAAGCGGTGCAGTTTGCCCATCAGAACTTTGTGGTGCATCGCGACCTGAAGCCGGACAACATCCTGGTGGCAGAAGATGGCACTCCGCGCCTGTTGGACTTTGGCACAGCCAAGCTGCTCTCGCCTTCGGTTGCCAGGACGGGCGGCGAACTGACGCGCGAGGGTTACCAATCCTTTACTCCGCAGTACGCCAGCCCGGAGCAGGTGCTGGGCAATCCTATCACGACGGCGTCGGACACATACTCGATGGGAGTTCTGTTGTATCTCCTGCTGACAGGAACGCAGCCTTACGATCTGAAGGAGCTGACCACGGCGGAGATGCTGCGCGTGATATGCGAGCAGGCTCCGCGCCGTCCGTCTTCGCAGGCTGGATCGGACAAACGGCTTAACGCCGATCTGGAAGCGATTCTGCTGCAGGCGCTGCGCAAGGATCCGCGCGAACGTTACCTGACCGCCGAGCAATTGGCTTCTGACCTTTGCGCCTATCAGCAAGGGCTGCCGGTGGTAGCGCGCCGCCGCACGGTTCGTTATCGCGCGGCCAAGTTTATCCGCCGCAACCGCTGGGGCCTTGCTGCTGCGGCGTTGCTGGCTGCCACATTGATTGCGGGCATAGCTGGCGTGCTGTGGCAGTCCAGAGTGGCCAACGAGGAGCGGCGCAAGGCCGAGGCGCGCTCAGCCGATTTGCGGCAACTGAGTAACAGTCTCTTGTCCGAGTTAGACGAAGCTATCAAGCAGTTGCCCGGTTCCACCGGCGCCCAGAAGTTGCTGGTCACGCGCGTACTCGAACACCTGGACCGTATGACTAAGGACGCACAAGGAGACCGGCAAACCCAGCTCGATCTTATCGATGCTTATACCCGGCTGGCGAACCTTCAAGGAAATCCCTACGATCAGAATCTGGGCGATCCCGCAGGTGGGCTTGCCAGTCTCGATAAAGCGATTTCCTTGGCCGCGCCGCTGGCGCTTGAAGCTTCAAACGACAAGGAGGCCCTTCAGGCGCTTGCTACCGCGCAGGAGTCGCGCAGCGAGATTCTCTTCGGAACCGCGCGGACACAGGAAGCCATCACTTCGATGCAGGCAGCCACCAAAACCTACGACCGCCTGATTGCAACCCCCAAAGCCACGCCAGAGCTGATCTGTGAAGCAGCAAGCATCTACGGTTCGCTGGGAGATGAGTTGGGCCAGACCGGTACAGCGAGCCTTGTCGATGCGACTGGCGCGCTTGCAGCCTTTCGCAAATCCATCGCGCTGGACAATCGCGCCCTCGGCATCAATCCCAGCTTCCTTCGCGCTCGACGCAGCCTCTCCATCAACCAGCTCAAGATTGGCAGCGTTGAGATGGAAACCGATCCGGCCCAGGCGCTCAAGGACTACCAGATCGCCTTGCAACGTCTTGATGCCCTGCCCAAGGCCGAACAGAGCAATCTCTCCACCATGCGGGTACGCACGATTGTGTTGCGCAAGGAGGCAAATGCCTTGGTTCAGTTGGGAGAATACTCCAAGGCAGTTGCGCTATTTGCCGAGATCGCCCCATCGTACAAGCGCCTTGCGGCAGAGGACCCGCAGGATTCGCGTGCCCTCGCGGACCTGGAAGTTGTTCTGGACGATGAAGCAGTGGGTTATGAAACAGCTGCCGATCCAGCCTTGGCTGTTGCAGGCAGCGACCGGCGCCGAAATTTCGTCACCGCGGAGACCCTGCTGACCCAGACGGCGGCCATCATGGAAAAGATACTGAAGCAGGATCCCTCCAATGAAAACTGGAAGGCGCTTCTGGCAGATGCGCAAGTGCGCCTCGCCACCATTCAGTCAAGCCTGCACACAACAGGAGACTCCGGGGCGCTAGCAAAGAAGGGCCTTGCCTCCTTGAAGAATCTGACAAAGAAGGAGCAGGTTTCCCCGATGACTCTCGACCAGGCCGCGTCTGCTTTCCTGAAAGTTGAGCCTGCGTCTCTCGGGGATCCGCAGTTTGCCGTCTCCTGCGCTGAACGCGCGGTTGCGCTCAGCCATCGGAAGGTGCCTTCCATGCTGCTGACTTTGTCCCAGGCTTACCGTGCCGCCGGCCAGACGAAGAAAAGCCGCGCCACAGCTGAAGAAGGACTGGCCCTGTTGCCAGTTCTCCAACCGGGAGGTGTAAAGCCGCGCATTCGCAAGCTGCTTGAGATTCAAATGCACACGGCCCGATGAAATCGGTAAGCGTCTACGCATGGCCGTCTGGACGAGGCTGAACGCGGAGCGGCATTCTTGATTGCAGGACAGCAGAAGCTGTCCATGCGAAAGGGAGTGCATGAGTACAAGTGCATCGGCCATTGCTGCAGGGAAGGCGACGCGGCGGTTTCGCACGCGAGAAGAACGCCGCCGGATTGTTGAGGAGACTTTGTCATCCGGGGTCTCGGTTGCAACAGTGACGCGTGCGCATGGACTGAACGCCAACCTGGTATTTCACTGGCGCAAGCTCTATCATGCCGGACTTTTGGATCCGGCACCCAGCGCGGATGCGACCAACGACGTGCATCTGTTGTCGGTGGTGGTCCACGACGAGTTTGCCGCACATGAAGAAGACAAGTCTGTACAGGAAGCGCCTCCAGTTGCATCCATGGCGGCGTCCTCAGCGGCAGCGGTTCATATCGAGTTTCCCGGCCATACATTTGTCAGCGTGGTTGGCAGTGCCGATTCAGCGGTGATCCGCGCCGTGTTGGAGAGCCTGCGAGGATGATTCCGGCCAACACACAGATATGGATTGCCGCGGGAGTTACAGATATGCGGCGTAGCTTCACCGGGCTGAGCGCCATGGTGCAGACCACGCTTGAGCAGAGTCCGTTGAGCGGTCACGTGTTTGTTTTTCGCGGCCGCAGAGGGGATGTCATTAAATTGCTTTGGCATGATGGGGATGGTTTATGTATCTTCCATAAGCGTTTGGACAGCGGCCGATTCGTGTGGCCGAAGGCGGAGAGCGGAAGCATTTCTCTGACCCGCGCGCAGCTCGCGATGTTATGCGAGGGCATCGATTGGAGAAGGCCGGTGCGCACCTCTGCTCCGCTGATGGAAGTGTGAAGACAACTTACCGAAAGGATGCACGATAGATGACTTTGTTCCACGCATGATTTATAAGTTGTGGCATACTATGTTCATGGTTTCCGCCTCCGCCACGATGCTTGATCTGGATACCTTGCAACCAGATGCATTGAAAACGATCATCTGCCGCGCACAGTGCATACGCACATGCCCGCTGCAGATAACTGCCCGGATTGCGGCGGCACATTGAAGAAGCTTGGCGAAGATGCTTCCGAAGTGCTGGAGTACATACCGGCCAGCTTTGTGGTGATCCGACCTATGCGCCCCAGGATGTGCTGCAGCAAGTGCGACACGATTCTGCAAGCGCCCGCGCCAAGCCGTCCGGTGGAGCGCGGCCTTGCCGGACCTGGACTGCTGGCCCATGTGCTTACTGCATAATTTTGTGATCACTTGCCGTTGTTCAGACAGTCCGACATCTATGCGCGGGAGGGCGTCGATCTGGAGCTCTCCACACTGGCCAAGTGGGTAGGCGATAGCAGCAAGTTACTAACTCCGCTGATCGAAGCATTGCGGCGTTATGTGATGGCCGCCGAAAAACTGCATGGAGACGATACGCCCGTGCCTGTGCTTGCGCCCGGCAACGGGAAAACCAAGACCGGCAGGCTGTGGACTTATGTGCGCGATGATCGCCCCGCTGGATCATTGGACGCACCGGCGGCTTGGTTCGCATACTCGCCCAACCGCAGAGGGGAACATTCGCAACAGCATCTGGCCAAGTTTCAAGGCATTTTGCAGGCCGATGCCTTCGCCGGGTTTGACAAGCTCTATAAGAACGGACTTATCCAAGAAGCTCCTTGCATGGCGCATATTCGCCGCAAATTCTATGACCTCGTCGAGGCGCATCAGTCGCCGATTGCAATCGAAGCAGTGGAGCGTATCGCTGCCTTGTATGCGATTGAAAAGGAGATTTGCGGACGACCTCCGCAAGTGCGGCAAGAAGTGCGCAGCGAAAAAGCACGGCCACTGCTGGATGCGATGCACGCCTGGCTCGAAGAGTCGTTGACAAAACTCTCGTCCAAGTCTGTCACTGCGGCAGCGATCCACTATGCGCTCAACCTATGGATCGCAATGGTGCGTTACTGCGATGATGGCCGCATCGAGATCGACTACAACGCCGCCGAAAGAGCCCTGCGCGCCATCGCTATTGGCAGACGGAATTATCTTTTTGCGGGCTCCGACGCAGGCGGCGAACGTGCTGCCGCAATCTATTCACTCGTCGCATCGGCCAAGCTGAACGGCATGGATCCGGAAGCATACCTGCGCTATGTGCTGGAGCGCATCGCCGATCATCCCATCAAACATATCGAGGAGTTATTGCCGTGGAACGTCGCAACAAACTTGCCGAAGAATATCAACCTCGCAGCGTAGAGAAGGCCGTGACTGATCTCTTATCTCTGTCCAACATCGCTGAGCTGATCCGGCACGGCCAGATCACCGTCGGCGTCATCCGACCGATGGGCTGTGTTGCCATTGCAAACGATGCCCATCAGAGCCTGGCCATGCTGGTTCGCCGCAAAGGCGAATCCCTGCCCCAACTCCTGGAACGGCTCGACCAGGCGGTTGGCAAAGCCATCCACGAGGATATCTACACGGACGAAATCAACAACTCTTCCGCAACATAGATGTCCAACTCTTCGCACAGGTCGTGTCCACTTGCAAATATGCGGACACGACCTCCCACAATTGCAGCCATCACCAATCCGCGTCAATACGGCCCGCCGTAGACGCTTGCTGAAATCTTGCTATCCAGGCAGGAACAGTCCAAGCATGCGCTGTAAGTGCCTGCTCAGGTTCTCAAGCGCTCCTGAGAATCTACGAATATCCTCTGCAAACGTGCATCCCCCGCCTATCTCTGAAAGGTGGACGCAGCCTGTATGAGAACATGGCGTCGCCTGTCCGCTTTGGCATGGAGCGTTCGTTGCTCAGTTTCCAGTTTCCGGGGAAATCGGGATTTGGCTGCGAACAGATTCCGGGAGTGGCCATAAGAACCGCCAACAGCAGACCGAAAACAGTTCGTTTTTTCGTCGTCATGGACTTCCATCCCGACTCTCGAATGCGCCTGCGCTCTCTCCCCTTAGAAATCCATGCGCAGCGCGAACTGCATCTCTCGGGGCGTTCCCGAGCCCACCGGGGTGATGGGCGAGACGATGCTTGTGTTCAAGTTCACCGTAGTGATGATGCTTCCGAAGCCTGTGGCGTTCGAAGGGTTGAAGGTAGCCTGCGGTTGACCCAACTGCGGGTGATTGAAGACGTTGTAGAACTCCGAGCGGAACTCTAACCACGCGCGCTCCGGCAGCGGAAATGTCTTGCTGGCGGCGAGATCGATCTGCCACGTGCCCGGCCCGCGAAGCAGGTTGCGCGGCGCCGTGCCGAATTCTCCAGCCGGGGTTTTAAACGCTGCAGGATTGATCCATTCCGCGACGCTCTTGCCCCCTGGCGGAGTGAGAGAAACCCCTGGAACCAGGTCGGGGCGCTGCGTGCCGGAGTTTCCATCCGGCGCGGTGAAGCTGCTCGGCATCAGCACATTGACCGGGAATCCGGTGCGAGCCTGCGCCGTCATGGTCAGTTCCCAGTCACCCGCGATGGCGCTTTTCAGTCCGCGCTCGTTCAGCAGCGGCTTTCCCTGGCCGAAGGGTAGTTGGTAGACGGCATTGCCATTGACCACATGGCGGGCGTCCCAGGTGCCGCTGGCGCGATCGCAGGCCAGGCACATGGCGTTCTGCGGCGACACCTCGTCGCCATCGCCGCTGCCGTTGGAACCGTTGTCGATCTCGTGCGAGTACATATAATTCACCGCCACCAGGAGCCCGTTCGAGAACGGCCGCCGCAATGCCACGGAGAGACCGTTGTACGTGCTCATGCCGACTGAGCCGCGCCAGGGGATGGCGGGAGCAAAGGCCGGATATTGCGCAACCCCCTTGGCCGGATTGATCAGGTTCACCACGTTGGTTTCCAGCAAATGCACGCCATGGCTTCCCAGGTAGGAGAGCGTGCCCACGAGGTCCGCAGGCAACTCCCGCTGCACGGAGAAGTCCCACTGCTCGACATACGAATCTTTGCGGTCCCGTTGTTCGGCATTCGGTGAGAGGGTTCCGGGTCCGGTAAAATACGAACCGACCAAATAGGTCAGTTGAAGGCTCTTCGTGCTTTTCGCCGAATAGGAGGGCACTTCGTTCTTGGCGGGCAGATTCTGATCGTCGAGCTGACCATCCTCGTGGTAGATTCCGAATCCGGCGCTAACAACCGTCTTTCCGTCTTTGTCGGGCGTCCAGGCCAGGCCCACGCGCGGATCGAGATCGCCGTAGTTCTGCTGGCCGAAGCTCGAGCCCACGCCGCAGAATCCTTGCGCCCCGCAGGTCGAGAAATCGAAGGGGTTGGCCTTCCCGTTCGCCTCGTCGAAGATCTGGAAGACGGTGTACCGCACGCCGAGGTTCAGGGTAAGTTTGGGCCGCCACTTGAACTCGTCCTGGAGGTAGCCGATGATATCGTTTTTGCGCAAATCGTTGACCGGCATTGCACCAGTCAGACTTGCACTTTTCACCAGATTCGCGGCCAGGTTTTCCACCGTGGAAAACGTAACTTTCCCGTGTTCCCCGTATTCCTGGTTTAATTGAATGTGACGGATCTCGACGCCTGCCTTCACCGTGTGCCGGCCATGAATCCAGGTCAGGTTGTCGATCCCCGAAAATGTGTTGCCCACGTAGATGCTGTCGTAATTGTAGTTCTGGGTAACAAATCCCGGCTCAGGACCGGTGGAAATCGCAATCTGATAGATGGCGCCGGTTTTACTGTAGTTGTAGGTGTTGGAGGTGGCGCGATTGAATCCAAACTTGACCTCATTCGCCTGGTTGGGACTGAAGATGTGCAGCAATTCGAGCGCGCCATTGACCGGCGCGGAGACCTTCTGCTGCAAGTCCGTGGCGGCAGCCGAAAGCGGCTGCGTATCCACCGACCGGTCGTAATTGAAGCGCATGAAGCCGGTGGTCTTGGCGGAAAAATGCTGGTCGAGCCGCAGCATCGCCGAGCTCTCGTTGACCACCTGCATGCACGCGCAGGTCAGCAGGTCATAATCCGTGTAGTACGGGTCGCCAGGATCGTTGGCTGGCGTCCAGGGAGTCAGAATTGTTCTTGGACCTGCTCCTGGGTAGGCGTTCATGATCCCATAGATCGGCGATGAGCTCGGAACTGTTGCAATGAGCGCCGCGCTCGGCACGTCGCCGCTCACCGGATAGCCCCAGTTTTGCCGGTAGGCTTCAGAAGCGAGAAAGAAGTAGGTCTTGTCATGCACAATGGGGCCGCCCAGCGATCCGCCGAACTGATTCAAACGAAGCGGCTGCTGCGATTCGCCGTTGGAGGCCCATAAAGGCAGCGGCGCGTCGAAGTAGTCGTTGCGCAGGTACTCGAAGAGGCGTCCGTGGAAGCGGTTTGTGCCCGAAGGCGAGGTGACGTCCAGTTGAGCGCCGCCCGTCGCGCCTTCCTCGGCGGTTGCCATCAGCGAATCGACGCGAAACTCCTGGATCGCGTCCAGCGGAATGGCCAGCCGCACCCAGGCGCGCTGCGTCTGATTCACGACGTTGGTCGCGTCAACGCCATCATAGGTGAAGTTGCTGTCGTCGAGGCCCCGTCCGGCGAAACGGACCGACCGCTGGTTGCTGCCGCCGGTGTCGATGGCGCCGGGGACGAATGCCGTCAGCGAGGCCCAGTTGCGCCCATTCAGCGGCAGTTCGTCGGCTTGCGTTCTCTCGATCAGGCCCGTCACCGCGCTGGAGTTGCGGTCCATCAGCGCCGAAGTGGGCGAAACTTCCACGCGCTCTTCGCTGCCAGCCACCGGCAAGGCGGCATCGAGTGTGCGCGTCCTGCCGATCACCTGCTCCACATTGACGAACTTCAGAGTCTTGAAACCAGGGTGTTCGAAGGTGACTGTGTAAGTGCCCACAGGCAATTCGGGAATGTCGTAGTTCCCGGTCGAGTCCGATATGATTTCGCGCCGCAGCTGGGTAGAGTTCTGCACCGCCGTAATGTGCGTCTCCGCCAGCAGCCGGCCCGACGGATCAGTAACCATTCCAGTCAACCCGCTGCGGTCCACCTGCGCGAAAGAGATCCCGGCAAGGAAAAACACCGCGCTGAATCCGATGAATGCGCGATAGCCTCGGACCTTGGAAGACCTTCCGGCGAACTGGAGCTTCCCCTTCAACTCGCAATGCATAGCCCCCCCAAAGAAAAAACGGATTCCAGACGAATGCGAAGATTGCGCGTCACGCCGCCGCTCGCTGCGTGCATCGGAATCGCACTCCGGATGTTCAAGTTGTGACAGTTGGAAACATGTGTCCTAGTTTCCGGCTGCAGGTGGAGAACCGCATCGGCTTCTCCCGCAGCGGTCGTTCAAACATTGCCGCATTTGCGAGGTTCGATCGCGCTCAATGACATCCACGCGTCAGCACGATCCCCGAAGGACGCCTCGAACGCGATGTATGACGATTTTGTCATTCTTCTTTTATATGCAGATCACGCCCAAGTTAAGGTTCCATCAAATATCGATCTCCGTGGGACCCGCAATTTGTCGAACGCGAGAATCGTCCAGAACCGATGATGTTGCCGTTTACCAGAAAGATACGAAGCTCGGCCGCGGAACGTTGTCCCATCGCGCATTCACACAACCGTAACGGGATGACAAAACTGTAATTATCGCGTCATGCTGGCGTTCTTTTTGCGGTTCTAGACTGGGTCCGTTGGCGCATCTCTACCGCTGCGCCACGTTCTGCAATCGAAGAGAAGGCAGGAGCCTGCTTCATGTCTAATTCCCGGACTCAACATGCCAGCAGGCCGACAGCAAGCTGGGGCCGCTTTAGGAAGCGGAACGCATACGGCGTACGTTGAGAAAAATACGCTCCGCAAGTCAATGGCTTACTTCTGTCAAAGGTCAATGATGACTCAGCACGGTTAAGGGAGCGGCAACTGTTTGATTTGACGTGCCGTCGCCTCGCTTACCGTACACGAAGTTCCGTTTCCTGAAGCGACCTCAAGTTGCATTGCCGATTCCGGGTCGCGTGATGGAAGAAACCAAAAGAGGAGAAGGACATTATGTTGCGAATTACGTCTCGAAATTACCCTCGCAATAGTTCCCGGATCAACCGTCTGCGTCTGATCGCTGGGCTGCTGTCGATGGGGCTGAGCGTTCCGGTGCTCGCGCAGTCCGTACAGTTCCCGACCTACAATCCCGGCGAGAACCTGACCGGGTCGCAAGGCCCCTCCTACTCGAATCCTACGCCTGACCCGTGGGTCGTCAGTGACGGCGCGATCATCACCCCAGTCGGCACCCAGGTCTACCTCGGCATCACAACCCGCGCCAAGGCCATCGCGCTCAACCCCCTTGGCAATCACACCGCCGCCGTACTTCAAATGGGCGCCCCACAGGCCGTCACGATCTTCAACACCCAGACCGGCGCTGTCCTGCAGAACGTCAAGTACGGCAACTCTGCTACCGGCAGCGCCACCGGCATCGCCTATACGCCGGATGGCGCGCACCTGCTGTTCAGCCAGGACAGCCACTACGTTGCCTACGTCAGCGTCAGTCCGACCACGGGCTTGGTCACGACAGATATCGCTGAAATCACTGTTCCGAGAACCCTCGCCAACATCACCTGCTTTCCATACACCTCTCCGTACAACGCTGCGGCGACCCCCCCTTCGGGCAGCCCTCCGGGAACCACGGGCAGCGCTGAAATCCCCGCCTGCAGCACCTACTCGTCGTCGAGCACTTCCTATCCCCTAGGCATCGCGGTCTCGCCGGATAACACGACCGCCTATGCCGTGCTGGACGTCAACGATACGCTGGCCAAGATCAACCTGAGCACGAATGCGCTGGTTTCGCAGATCCGTGTCGGTAACGTCCCGCACAGCGTCGTGATCTCTGCGGACGGCACAACCGCCTACGTCTCCGACGAGGCTGGGAGGATTGCTACCGCAAACGACTACCAGGAATACTCCGACGGCACCCCGGTCGTCGCCACTTATCCGACTGGCGCCACGGCCACCGGCACCGTTTCCGTGGTCAACCTGGCCACGTTTACGGTGACGGACACCATCTCCACCGGTCTGCACCCCACCGGGATGGCCTTCTGGGGCAACTACCTATTGGTCGCCAACGCCTATAGTGACTCGATATCGGTCATTAACACGAATACCAACACGGTCGCGTATACCATCAGCCTTGGGCTCCCGATCGCGGTCCCAGGTTCAACCACGCCTGCCTTTGGCGCCGGGCCGAACTCGATTGCCGTCGATGAAGTGAACAACATCGCTTACGTCGCGCTTTACAACGCCAACGCGATCGCCGTAGTCAACCTTCCTCAGAACGCGCCCGGCACGCCCGTCAGGGGCCTGATCCCGGTAGGCTATGCGCCGAGCTCGGTTGTGCTGGACAGGTTGAATGGCGACAACGTGCTGCTCGTTGCCAACGACAAGGGCATCGGCACCACGGGCTTCGTGAACACTCCGGCCGAAAATTCGACCGTAACCTCACACGGCGTGGGGCCCTCCCTCAACACCCACGAGGACCTGGGCACCGTCAGCATCGTCCCCGTGCCGACACTCGGGGAGTTGGCTGCCTTCACGAAGCAGGTCCATCAGAACAACCACTGGGATATGGCTGTGAATATATCGAGCGCCTCCGGCGGCAATCCGTCTACCGCGCCGGTCGCAATCCCGGCGAAGATCGGCAGCCCGTCGCTCATCAAGCACGTGTTCGTGATCATCCGTGAAAACCGTACCTACGATCAGATGCTGGGCGACGTGGTTGGCGGCAATGGCGACGAAGCGCTGGCGATCTTCGGCGACGGCGCTGTCGCCCAAGCCGCAAACGGCGGCGACAGCGTCACGCCCAACGCGCACGCGATGGTGCAGCGCTTCCCGCTCTTCGACAACTTCTACGACCCAAGCCGGCAGTCGGCCGACGGTCACAACTGGATCGTTCAGGCCATGGCGCCCTACTCCGATGACATCCAGTCGCCGGACTGGGACCGCGACTATCCCTCAAACGGCGGCGATGCGATTGCTTATCAGCCGCAGGGCAACCTGTACAACCTGGCGGCCAAGGCCGGTATCAGCATCAAGAACTACGGCGAGTACGTCGAGTACGATACGTTCAAGACGCCGACCGGGTCGACTACCGAGCCGAGCTGGACTCAGTTCTACAACGACTCCCAATGCTTCGAGGGAGGGCCTGAATGCGGGGAGCCTGGGACAGCGGGCGAGAGCACGCTTTACTATCAGAACACGGTCTCCTCGTGGTCCCCGCTCCCGGACGTGCAAAACCACACGGTCCAGAATTACCCGCAGTTCGATCTGGGCATCCCCGACCAATACCGCTTCGATATCTGGAATCAGGATTTCCAGAAGGACGCGGCCAACGGTACAGTGCCCCAGTTGGAAATGATGTGGATCAGCTCCGACCACACCGGTGGCCCGCCGACCGCGCAAGCCATGCAGGCCGATAACGACCTGGCCCTCGGACGCTTTGTCGACGCCATCAGCCACAGCTCGATTTGGTCCTCCTCCGCGATCTTCGTCGAGGAAGACGACGCGCAGGACGGTCTCGACCACGTCGACGGTCACCGCAGCCCTGGCTACATCCTCAGCCCCTACGTCAAGCAAAACGTGAACCCCGATGGCACCGGAGCTGGGGTAACCGAAGACAGTACCTTCTACACGCAGGTCAACATGACCCGCACGATCGAGCAGATCCTCGCTCTGAAGCCCATGAACCAATTCGACCTGGTGGCTTCGCCGATGAGCGAAATCTTCATCAACAATCCGCCCGCGGCGAACTTCCTGCCGTGGTCGCACGTGGCCAACCAGATCCCGCTGTATTCGGGCACGACCGCGAAAGTGGACCTCCCGACCAACAGCCCTAATGCCAAGGCTCTGCAGGTAGGTTGGCTCAAGAAGAAGGCGGAAATCTTCGCCGGCAAACAACACATTCCCGACTCCGAAGATCCGGACACCGTCAGGCACTACAACTGGTACGAGGCCACCGGGTTTACCGTCCCCTACCCTGGCGACAAGACGGTTCGCCCCGCGAGCGACTTCAATCGCCCGGCGCCCAAAGCGAATGCTGACTTGGACGATTAATACTCGTCCCCAACCACAACGGCCCGCACCCCGATCACCGGGGAGTGGGTGTTGAACTGCCAACACAGGAGATGATTTATGATGAGGAAGCTCTTCGTACTCGCAATCGCACTTTTGGGGGCTGGCTCTTTAACGGCGAGCGCTACGCCTATTATCGGTTACGTTCCGCAGTCAGCCCAGATTCCCATTCCGTCCGATTTAGTCGAAGGTGGAGGACCGGTAACTTCGGGTAACTACACCTGGAGTTCGACCAACCTCTATAACGGAGGGGGATCGGTTTTCGGCTACACCAGTGGCTATGGTTTCGGCGGCAATGGATATTGGGACAGTGCCATGGGTCCCATCATTGCTCTCAATGATAGCTATGACGATTATGGCGTTACAGACACCATGACCATCGCTTTCACGACTCCGGTCTATGAGGTCGGTGACTTCTTCAATTACGTTCCAGGTGGAAGCACGCCGACGACCATCGCCGTCTACGATGCATCCATGGATCTCATTGAGTCCTACAACCTGGACTTTTTGACCAGCGGAGGTCCGGACACGGGCGAGTGGCTGGGCTTCTTGGAAACCACACCGATCAGTTACTTTACGATGTCGGACAACTACATCGCCATGGCTACTACACCGACGCCGGAGCCCTCCACTCTGACCTATTTCCTCCTCGCAGCAGCCGTTTGCGGAGGCGCAATGTTTTTAGCCGCCCGCAAAAGGTCCGTTATCCCACCGGCAGTGTAGTTACTGATCACCTCCGCTTTGTTCTTCCGGTCGCCCGGTTTGGCATGCTGATAGCATCCCAAACCGGGTCCTCGTTTTTTCTGAGCATTCGGCGATGTACCGCCGCTTTATCTTCTCGTAGGCTTCTATCGCCTGGCAACAGTAAAAGCCCTCTCTCCGATGACAGGGTTGAGAGCCGGTTCCGCAAATTCAGGCAGGGGTTTAAGTGGAGGTTCTGTTCGCCCACAGCCTAAAATGGCTGGGATGAGGAGAGCAGATGAGCAGACGTCCGCGTCGGAACCACACAGCAACGTTCAAGGCGGAGGTGGCCTTGGCCGCCATCAAGGGAGAAAAAACATCTACTGAGTTGGCCGAGGAGTTTGATGTGCATGCCAACCAGATTACGCAGTGGAAGAGCCAGCTTCTGGAAAGCGCAGCCGGAGTTTTTGGAAGCGAGGCGAAGGCAGAGGCCGCAACGGCGGCGGTGGATCTGAAGTCGCTGCACGCCAAGATCGGCCAACTGACGCTGGAGAACGATTTTTTAGAAGGCGCGCTCACCAAGGCGGGGTTGCTGAGCGCAAAGCGATGATCGACCCAGAGCACGACTTTCCTATCAAGCAGCAGGCAGAGGTGCTGGGCATCAGCCGCAGCACGGTCTACTATGAGCCGCGCCCGATCTCTGACGAAGATCTATGGCTCATGAGGCGCCTCGACGAGTTACACCTCAATTATCCTTTTGCCGGCAGCCGGATGCTGCGCGGCTTGCTCTGGCAGCAAGGGCTAGAGCTTTCACCCCACGGACCAAGACCAGTCCGTGGGGGCCCCGAGGTTGGTCGCAGGCACATCAAGACGCTGATGAGGCGGATGGGCGTCGAGGCCATCTATCGCCGGCCCAACACCTCGAAACCCGCGCCAGGACACAGGATTTACCCGTATTTGCTGCGCGGTCTGGCCGTCACGCGGCCCAATTCGGGGTCCCTGCCGCGCGAACTCTGCGCGGTGGGGTGGAAGCAGGTCTGGGCCATGGACATCAGTTACATCCCCATGGCGCGGGGATTCGTCTACCTGGCCGCGGTGGTGGATTGGTTTAGCCGCCGCGTTCTTGCGTGGCGACTGTCGATTACGATGGAGACCAACTTCTGTATCGAGGCGCTGGAAGAGGCTCTTTCTAAGAATGAAAAGCCAGAGATATTCAACACCGATCAGGGCAGTCAGTTCACCAGCGATGACTTCACTGGGCTGCTAAGAAAGAACGGCATTGACATCTGCATGGACGGCAAGGGCCGTTGGCGAGATAATTTTTTCGTGGAGCGAGTCTGGAAGTCGATCAAATATGAAGAGGTCTATCTCCATGCATAAGAGACGGTCCAAGAAGCCAGGACTTCCATCGGAAAATACCTGGAGTTCTACAACGCCACCCGGCCGCACTCCAGCCTGAATGGGTTCACGCCCGACCAGGTCTACTTCAACCGCTTGCCGAAATTCATGGCAGCCTGAACAAAAGCTTTGCTGGTCGAGTTCGTGGCCCAGTTGAAAGCCGAGAGCCAGGATGCCGCTCCGCAGTGGCTTGCTTGGTGAGTTTTTCAAGGCATGGGGAAATCTATCGATCCGATGTTGAAAGAAAAGGCCGGGAGCGGCAGTCGTGCCCACTCCCGGCGCTCATCGGTGTCGATGAGTCTCCAGCCGGTTATTTCTTGGCGGGTTGCTCTCCAGCAGTGCCCGCCCCCGCTTCACCGACCGGCTTCAGAATGCGATAAAGTGGTTCTGTCGGTCAATCGACACGGGGACAATGGCTACATCGTCTCCCCTGTCAACTTCAACCGCCAGCCAGAACCTCTGGCAGCATAAACCGAAAAACTGACCTTCCACTTAAGAATCGGCGAAAACTGTCCGAACAACCGGGACCACCGCAGAGGGGGCTTTTTCTTCACGCTTCGAACGTAAAGCCCTCACCGACCTGAACCCGCCCCGCCACCGGCGTGAACGTTACTGCCCAGGATTCGTTCCGCGACACCGCAAAGAACACATCGCCTGTCGATTTTCCTTAATTATTGATCCGGCCCATAAAGGGTGTTAGGCGGCGTATGCGACTCTGGGGTCTCTGAAGAAGGCCTTGACCCGTTGTGGTGTGTTGGTCAGTTGATCCATGTGCTGGGCG
>Ga0224526_1000433_pt1 | contig 19068 bp, 17 predicted proteins | sample CBST25metaG_FD_179878 | JGI IMG/M metagenome (GOLD analysis project Ga0224526, IMG submission 179878) | Peat soil microbial communities from Stordalen Mire, Sweden - C.B.S.T-25 | ecosystem: Environmental > Terrestrial > Soil > Wetlands > Peat | place: Sweden: Norrbotten County, Stordalen Mire...
GTATGCCGGTGGGGTGGGTACGGACCGGGCGCACTCCCTTCCCATGTTCATGATGCGCTGTTCAATAGAAAAGATCTGCAACCATCGGGGTCAGTGAGACAGGTTGGGATGAAAAGTGCGCTTCGATCCCATCATCCCAGGTCTTTGACCGCATCATTTTGTGCCACGAGATTGTGCTTTCCCCGGTCTCAAAATCGAGACCGGGGGCACCCACAGTTGGTACAACTTCAAGCGGTCAAAGACCTAGAGCGAAACCACAGTAGACGTAGCCTTGTCAGGAGTCTTCAGCGTGGCTTTTTCTTCCACCCCAAGGAGCATAAATCGCTCGCCGGGGACCCCGGAGAGGAAAAAGCCACTTGGCGGGCGTGCTTCCGGGATACACCTGCTGTGGTTTCGCTATAGGACCTCTGAGACCTCTCGATGGAATTTTGCAAGAGGCTCTTTTGTGGTGAATCTGCGCTTACTATTGCAATAGCGTCGCGGTCACCACCACTTGCACACTGCCCTTGCTGTCAAGGTCGTCGGATTTGAAGACGACAATGGGTTTGCCGATGGGAATGAGAACCGCCGATTCCCATCTATTCTCGCGGAGGATGGTCTGACGGTCGTTCGTGCCAGGATTTGCTGCTCCGCCGACAGTGCTTACATCAGCAGTCAGATTGAGCGTGAGCAAGCGTCCGGCGTCATGGACGTCTCGGATATCGAAGCGAACTCCAACGTCCTGATATTGAAATTGCGTGTTTACCAGTGCATTACCTTTCGCGTCTGTTGAAAAGGAGCCAACTGGAAATGGGACTCTGGAATTGGCGCGAATGATGTTTTCGTAACGGCTAGAGTTGGTGACGACGGTGGTTGAGTAAGAGCGGCTGTTGACGGGCTTGCCCTCCGCGCTGACTTCCTGGACGACGATGTCAAGGTGGTAGTAGTGATCCGGAGGAGGAGGTGTCTTGGCGGCGTCTTGAGTCTTGGCGTCGTCCTGGGCAAAGCTCTTCGGTCCGAAGGCCAGGGTGAGAAACACGAGGCAGCAAGCAAGCGTGATTTTGCGCATGAAAGTCTCCTTAGTTGTTGTTGGGATCGGGAGTGTCCTGATCGAGTGGTTTAAGCGGTTCCAGTGGTGGAATGCGAATGGCGGCGATGCTGATCGGTGCTTGAAACTGTTTTTGCGATTCAATGAGGGCTTTGCGCTCCGAGTCCGAAGCGTGGCTGATAAAGACGGCCAGAGCCTGCTCCTCGGCGGTGAGCGGCCGCGGGGTGGGAAAGACATCGAGCTTGGGCAGAGGCGCGGGCTGTGTCATGCGCGCGACTGTCTGGCGCAGTGGCTTATGGTGCGCACTGGCGGATTTTGGAGCCAGCGAGTTTTCGGCGCGCATGGCTGCATAGGGAGGCTGCGTGAAGCCCTGTTCTGCCCGGCTGGAGCGAAGCGGAGCGGTTTTCTGCATAAAAAAGATAAGCAGCAGACAGGCCGCGGCTGGCAGAGCGATGGCCCAGGGCAACCAGCGGCGGCGATTCGTGGCGCCTTTCCCTGGCCGCAACAGAGGCACAGGGATAGGTGAGGCCTCCGTGGTGGCGCGGGCAACGGCGAGATGGGCCAGAACGCGCTCTTCCAGACCGGAGTTTGGGCCGGAGTTCGGGCCGGGCTCGGCGTACGTCGAAAGAGCCGCGTCGAGCAGTTGGTCGAGTTTGTTGTCGTCACACATAACGAGTCTCCTGAAGGCGCGTGTCACGCAGGGCGCTGAGTTTTTTGCGAAGCATTTCGCGCGCGCGTTGCAGGCGGGTACGAACGGTTCCCTCGGGAATGCCGAGGATGCCGCCGATTTCGCGGGAGTTGAGTTCGTCGAAGGCGGAGAGCGCAAGAGGCACGCGAAGGTCTTCGGGCAGCGCGTCGATCATGGAGTGAACCGTGGCCATCTGGTTGGCATTCAGCAGGGTTTGCTCGGGACCGGGGCGCGGCGAGGGCAGTTCGCCGGCCTGATCCGGTTCGGAGATTGGGCCGGCCGGCTGGGGTGAGCGGGAACGGCTATCGACGGCGACGCGCCAGGCAACACGGGCCAGAAAGGCGCGTTCGTTGTCGAGGTTCTGCCATCCGCGATTGCGATACAGCTTCAAGAAAGTCTCCTGAACCACGTCTTCGGCATCGTGCGAGTTGAGCAGAACCGCGTAGGCGACGCGGAAGACGAAGCGCGACTGACGCCGGACCAGCTCCGTGAACTCCACTTCCTCGTCAGTGGTCAAGACGCGTGCTCTCCATCGGGTCCTGCTGCCTGACGATTCATGCTGGGGCAGCAGGTCTTCATTCCTTATACACAAGCTAAGACGGTGGCTGGGCGAGAAGTGTTCAGATGTTTTTCGCGGTGTTGGGCGCAGAGACTGATCGGGCCGGTCTGGTTCCGGAACAGCGGACGCCGGCTGGCGATCAGAGGTGGTGCTCGCGCGCGAGTTCTGCGTTCGGACTCTGAGCCTGGCTCTTGCCGATTCAGAGCTTGCTGTTCTTGGCCGCGTACATGGCGGCGTCGGCGGCGTTCAGGAGGTCGTCCGCGGTGGCGCTGTCCTCGGGGTAGAGGGCGACGCCGAAGCTGGCCGTGCCCTGCAGGGTGTGGCCTTCGAGAAAAAACGGATCGTTGAAGCTGTGTTCCAGTCGCCGGACGACCTCATCGACGCCGGCGCGGTTGCGCACCGCCGGCAGCAGCACGGCAAACTCATCGCCGCCCAGCCGCGCCAGCAGGTCGCCGGGGCGCAACTGCCGCTTCAGCCGCAGCGTCACTTCCTGCAGATACAGATCTCCAAGGTGATGGCCGTAGAGGTCATTGACTTGCTTGAACTTGTCCAGGTCGATGTAGATCAGCCCGAAGATGCCGGCATTCTGGCGCGCCTCGTCAATCTGGGCGTCCAGGCGCTTTTCCAGCGAGAAGCGGTTGTGGACGTCGGTGAGCAGGTCGAACTCCGAACGGTGGTGCAGGTCGGCGTCGCGCCGGCGGGTTTCGATGGCCAGCGTGGCCAGCCGCGCCCCCACGAGAAGCGCTTCATTCTCAGTGGGCCGGGCTGTCGTTTTCGCATCGAAGGCGGCAAAGAGCGTGCCCAGCGTCGGACCGGAGCGGGCGGGAATCTCCTCCGGGACAATGCGCAGGTTGTTCGGTTCCGGCGGGTGATTTCCCAGCCGCGCGCCATCGGCGACCTCGCACCAGCACGGCGCGCCCTCCAGTCTGAAGGAGACCAGTTCGGCGATCTGCTCCAGAATGTTGGCGAGCGGTTTGGCTCCGTTGATGTCTTCCAGGATGCGGCTGCGCCGCCGCTCCAGTTCTGCCTCGGCCTCCGTGCGAGCTGACATCAGGGCGGTCTGGCGGCGCATCCTGCGTCCGAGGACCCAGCCCCAGAGGCCAATAACCGCGACGACGACCAGCAGCAGGCCGACGAGGAGAATCAGGTTTCGAGTGGTCAGCAGGGAAGGCTTGGCAATAACCACAATATCTTCCGAGGATCGCATCAGAATATTGAAGGGAACCTGGACGTTGAAGGGGTTGGAGCTTCCGAGGATGCAGACGCCCGTGACGCGAATTCTGGAGCCCCGCGGAATTTTCTTCATGGGCGGAGTTCCCTCTTCCGGCTGGCCCAGCATTGCCGTGAATAGATTGCCGCCGGAGGAAAGAACGTACTCGTCCTGCAAACCCTCCCGGACCTCCGTTACCACTTCTCCCTCGATAGAGACCAGGTCGAATAAATTGCTGCTCGATACCAGTTTCTTCCAGGTTACCGGTAGCGGCTGGACGAGGGCATGGACGTTGCGATTCCGGATTTCACCGAATGTCAGAACTAAAAAGCCGCTCTCCGTATCAGGAAATCCGGTCGCGTCTACTTCATCGTTGAGATCCAGGTTGGTGTTCCGCGTCTTGGTGTCGATCCACAGGCTCTTGGAGCCATTCTGCAATACCACGGCTCTTCCCGGCTCGTAATAGGTGATGGCGCCCTGCACATGAACTCTCTGTGTGAGATCGCGCACATAATGACTGGCAAGAATCTGGTTCATGGGCATTACGGGAAGGGAGAGCGGGCTGACTGCGGCGCGCTTCAGAACCTTCATATCCGCGGGCGAGGAAACGTAGAGCTGAACTCCCGTTGGCTGCATCTTGCCGTCGTATCTTATACCGGCAACTCCGGTGACCTCGACGTCCGTGTCCAGCAGGTTTGAGAGCGCGCTTGCATCGTTGGTTTCAATGAATGTGTCGACGTAACCGCCATCCATGAGCAACTGCACACGGGCGAGGGTGTGCCGCGGCAAGCTGGCATTGCGCACATCCTTTCGCTGTTCCATATCGATGGCGCGAATCACGCCATGCACGGTAATCAGCATGCAGTCGCGTTTGACTCGGATCAACTCATCGAAAGTGGATGGGATGGGCTTGGGCAGTTCGCCGTGACGGAGCAGGGTCACGCGATCACTGGCCACATCGGCGCTGAAGCCGACTTGCGTTTTTCCCTCTACCCGGATGCGATCACCGGGAACCAGGCTGGCATATGTGTTCGCTTTGACAAAGATAGCCGCGCCGCCATCCTGAACAAAAAGCACTGTTTCAGATGCGCGCGAAAACGTGACCGTGGCCTCGAAGGCGACAGGCAAGCCCCTGCTGGCCTCTGCGTTTGTGAGGTTGTGAATCGCGCTTACGGTGGTCAGCGTGGCGGGCGCAGCCGCCCAGGCAGCCCAAGCGCATCCGAGGATCGCGGCAATCACTGGAACCAATCGCTTCATCGCTTTTCCAGTCGAACCGGCACTCATCTGTTGATTCCTAAAGTGTACATCGTCAATGCGGTTTGATACTTACGCGGAGCCGGTCCTTCTGCTGCAGCTTGATCGAGCGGTATCTTGCGGAGAGCGCGCGCCGTTCTCCGCCACCCTGCGCCAGCATCTTTCAGCCGCCGCTCTGAGTTGCCTGGAATGCAGGATATGTGGTGAAAACATGCGAGGTCTTTCTCAAAAAAGACCGGCCCGCTTCTCGATGTGAGGAGCGGGCCGGTTTGGTCCTGAAACAACAAGGCAGGCTACTCTTTGGCCTTGGCTTCAACGGCGGCTTCGGCTTCGGCTGCGGCTGCCGCTTCGGCTTCTTCTTTCTCCACTGCCGCCTTTGCCTTTGCTTTCGCCTTTGCTACGTCGGTGGCCAGCGCGCCCAGGTCGGCGGCCAGCTTCTCGGTAGAGAAGGCTTCGATCAAATCGCCTTCCTTCAAGTCATTGAAGCCGCCCAGGCCAATGCCGCACTCCATGCCGTTGGTGACTTCCTTGGCGTCGTCCTTGAAGCGCTTCAGGGAGTTGACCTTGCCCTTGAAGATCTGCTCGGAGGCGCGCATGACCCTGATTTCCGCGTCGCGGCGAATGACTCCGTCTTGAACGCGGCAACCGGCGATGGTGCCAACCTTCGGAATTCTGAAGACGTTGAGAACCTCGGCGCGGCCCAGGTAGTTTTCCTTGAAGGTAGGTTCGAGCATGCCGAGCATGGCCAGGCGCATCTTGTCCTGCAACTCATAAATGATGGAGTGCAGGTGGATGTCCACGTTCTCCTGTTGCGCCAGTTCGGCCGCCTTGCGCTCGGGGCGCACGTTGAAGCCGATGATGATGGCGTTGGAGGCGGTAGCCAGCAGAACGTCGGTTTCCGTGATGGAGCCGACGCCGCTGTGGATGACCTTGACGCGCACTTTCTCGGTGGACATGCGGGTCAGCGAATCGGCCAGCACCTCGACCGAGCCTGTGACGTCGCCCTTGATGATGAGATTCAGATCCTTGACGCCGGCCAGACGAATCTGTTCGGCAAGACCTTCGAGCGAGACGCGGGAGCTCTTGGCAAGCTGTGCGTCGCGCTCCTTCATCCTGCGATACTGGGCGATGCTCTTGGCCTTGTCGCGATCGGCTACGACCAGGAAAGTGTCGCCCGAGTCGGGCATGGATTCCAGGCCGAGGACTTCGACCGGGGTTGAGGGGCCGGCTTCTTCGATGGCGCGTCCGCGGTCGTCGAACATGGCGCGAACCTTGCCGAAGGTGTTGCCGACGATGTAGCTGTCGTTGAGGTGCAGGGTGCCGTCCTGAACGAGGACGGTGGCCACTGCGCCGCGGCCGCGGTCGAGCTTGGCTTCCAGAACCGAACCGACGGCCTTGCGGCCAGGCGTCGCCTTGGGCGCCTTGAGGTCGCTGACCAGGCAGATCATCTCCAGCAGCAGGTCGAGATTGATGCGCTTCTTGGCCGAGACCTCGACGAAGACCGTGCCCTCGCCGCCGGCTGCCCACTCTTCGGGAATCAGGCCGCGGTCAGCGAGCTGCTTCTTGACGCGCTCGGGGTTGGCATTCGGCTTGTCGATCTTGTTGACGGCCACGATGATGGGCACTTCGGCAGCCCTGGCGTGGTCGATGGCCTCAAGAGTCTGAGGCATGACGCCGTCATCGGCGGCCACAACGATGACCACAATGTCAGTGACCTTGGCGCCGCGGGCTCTCATGCGGGTGAAGGCTTCATGGCCTGGGGTGTCGAGGAAGACGATTTCGCGGCCGGAAGCCGGAGAGCCTTCCTTGTTGAATTTCACCTTGTAAGCGCCGATGTGCTGGGTGATTCCACCCGCCTCGCCGGAGACCACGTCGGTCTCGCGGATGGCGTCGAGCAGCGAGGTCTTGCCGTGATCGACGTGGCCCATGACAGTGACCACGGGCGAACGGGGAACCTCAAGCTCGCCGGTGTTATCGGCTTCGAGGACTTCTTCGATGGCCTCGTTGGCAATCTCCTCTTCGTAGCTGATGACGGTTGCGGCAGCGCCAAACTTGGCGGCGACGTCCTTGACCATCTCGGCGTCGAGGGACTGGTTGACGGTGACCATGATGCCGCTCATCAGAAGTGTGGCGATCAGGTCCTTGGCGCGGACATCCAGCTTCTCGGCCAGATCCTTGACGCTGATCCCCTCGGTGACGGTGATTTCGCGGGTGATGGGCAGCGGCTCGGTGGCGTAATGCACCCCGCCATAACGTGGCGGCGGCACAAAGCCCTTCATCGGGCCTTCCTTCGTCTTGGGATACTGCGGGCGGCCGCCGCGGCCTCTGGAAGGCGCGCGCGCCGGGCGAGGAGCTTCGCCGGTTGGCGGCGCTGCGCCGCCGGGGCGTGGAGCGCCGGGACGAGCGCCAAAGCCGGGCCGTACGCCAGGACGAGCGCCCGGCGCGCCAGTTCCGGCGTAACCGCCGGCAGTGCGCGTGGGGTGCTTGGGGCGTGGACCGCCAGCGAACTGGCCGGGCGCGCCTCCGGCTCCGGGGGTGTGTGGGGTAAAGGCGCCAGGGTGACCGGCTCGGCGGTCGAAAATGGGTCTTCCGCGCGAAATGACGCCTACAGAAGCTCCAACAGCAGACGGCGGGGGCGCGGGAGGCGCCTTATAAACCGGGCGCGGCCCGGTTTGCGGCATGACAAGACGCCGTGCGGGCACTGCCGGGGTGGTTGTTGGGGTGGCGTGTCCCTTGGCGCGCACGGGCTGATGCGCGGGCGGCGCAGCAGCAGCGGTTGCCTCGGGCGCGGCCGCCGGAGCCGCATTCTCCTTCTTGGGAGCAAGGGCAGCGGCTTCGGCAACGGGGGCTGCCGCAATGACAGCAGCCTCTGCGGCCTTGGGAGCCTTGGCGGCTTGAACTGCGGCAACAGGCGCGGCCGCTGGCGCGATTGTTGCTGCCTGCGCTGCGGCTTCAGGTGTCACAACCGGGGGCGCAGCTGCCGGCTTGACGGCAACAGGATGCTCAACGGCGTGGGGGTGCGCTTCGTGGACAACGGGAGCCGCTGGGGGCTTGACCACCACGGTCACCGCTGGAGGTGCGGCTGCGACTGCCGGGCGCGGCGCGGCTGCGGCGCCTGCGGGAGCCTTGGCCACCACCGGGCCGGCTGGCGGGCGCGTGGCAATGGCTGGCATTGCGGGCGGCACAACAACAATGGGCGGCGCGGAGCGGGGTTGGGGAACGATCCTGCGCGGTTGCGGCCTTGCCGGAGCCTCTGGCGCCGGCGCGACAGAAACAACCTTGGGGGCTGCTTCGGGCGGGGCTGTTGGGGGCTTCGATGGCGCATGGCCGTGTCGCGATGCTGCTTCCTGCTCCTGCTTCTTGGCCAGAATGGCCTTCATCACGTCGCCGGGCTTGGAGATATGCGACAGATCAATCTTGGGCGCAATCACCTGCGCGGTGCGAGACCCCTGTGCCCCCGCCTGGCCAGCGGGGCGCGATCCGTGCGCAAAATGCGTGCGCACCTTGTCGGCCTCATAGTCCTCCAGGGAACTGGAGTGTGTCTTGCCGGTGGCCAAGCCAAGTTCTGCAAGCATGTCAAGAATCTTCTGACTCTTGACCTCCAGCTCGCGCGCGAGAATATTGATTCGAACCTTACTCATCAGCCTCTTTTCGAATTGTGTTACCCAAAGCCCTTAGTCGCTCATGGCTACCTCATGGCATTGGCGGTTCTCAGAACTTTCGTTGTCGTCTGATCGGGTTTGAAGCAAGCGGCGCATCTTACGCGTCATCTTCCTTGTCCGCCTTCTCGTCGGGTGTCGCGCTTCCGTTTTCGTTCTCTTCCAGCAGCGGCTGCTCCGCGCTTTGTGCGTCTTCCTCAAGCGCCTCGGCTGGCTGATCTTCCAGAGTCTCCACTTCCGCCTCATCCGCGGGAGGAATATCCTCGACGGCCTCTTCGGCTTCGTTGCCGTATTCCTCCGCATCCTCTTCGGCAGCGGGCAGGTTCTCTTCTTCCGCGGCGCGGACATTCTCCGCTTCGGTGATGACCGCGGCGTCGTTTTCCGCTTCCGCTTCGTCGGTTGCCAGAACCGCTTCGCGTTCTTCTTCAATCACGGCCGGTTCCGCGGATTCAGTTTCGGCGGTTCCCGCAGCTTCTTCTGCAGACGCTTCCGCACTGGCCGTTTCGGCGGCTTCGGGCGCCTCCGCGCCTTCTTCAAACTGGCCGAAGTAGTGGCGCACGGCCACGCTGATCTTCTCCAGCGTCTTTTCGCCGATTCCGGGAATCTCTTCCAACTGCTCGGGGGTCATGTCGGCCAGCGCCTCGACGGTTGTGATGCCGGCTGTAACCAGCTTCTGGATAATCCCCTCGCCCAGTTCGCCAACCTGCTCGATGGGGGTGGTGGGACCGCCGGAGAGAGCCTGCATCTGCTGCTCCACTTCCTGGCGCTTTTCTTCTTCGCTCTTGATGTCGATCTTCCAGCCGAGCAGTTTGGCCGCGAGGCGCACGTTCTGGCCCTTTTTGCCGATGGCCAGCGACAGTTGCGTGTCGTCCACGATGACTTCGAGCTGCTTGTCGGTCAAATCCGCGATGGAAACGCGGCTGACCTTGGCCGGCTGCAGCGCCTTCTCGGCAAAGGTGGTGATTTCGTCGGAATACTCGATAATGTCGATCTTTTCACCGCGCAGCTCGCGGATGATCGACTGCACGCGCATTCCCTTCATGCCCACGCAGGCGCCGACCGGATCCACGTCCTTGTCGCGGCTCTGCACGGCAATCTTGGTGCGCTCGCCGGCTTCGCGCGCAATGGCCTTGATGACCACCGTGTTGTCGTAAATCTCGGGAACTTCGGACTGGAAGAGGGTCTGCACCAGCTCCGGCGCAGCGCGCGAAACGATAACCTGCGGCCCTTTGGCGGCGCGGTCCACCTTCAGCAGAACCACGCGCACGCGCTCGCCGATGGAGAACTGCTCCAGCCGCGACTGCTCGCGCTTGGGGCAGCGGCCTTCGCCCTTGCCCAGGTCGAAGATAATGTCCTGGCCTTCAATCCGCTTGACGGTCGCGTTCAGCACTTCCCGGTCGCGGTTGGCATATTCATTGAAGATGGTGTCGCGCTCAGCCTCGCGCACCTTCTGAAAGATGACCTGCTTGGCCAGTTGGGCGGCGATGCGGCCCAGGGGAGTGGTATCGCGATAAAGCCGGATCTCGCTGCCCACCTCAACCTCCGGCGCCAGTTTCTGCGCTTCGGTGAGGGTGATCTGGTTCAGCGGGTCCTCGATGGGATCATCATCGGCGACGACCGTCTTATAGATGTAGGCCAAAATCGCGCCGGTTTCCTTGTTCAGCTCGCCGCGCATGTTTTCCTGAGTCTTGTAAAACTTGCGCGTGGCCAGGGCGATGGCCTCCTCGACGGCGCCAATCACGATAGCGGGGTCAATGCCTTTCTCCTGGCTCAGGAGCTCGATACTCTGGTACAAAACGCTGGCCATACTCTGCTTGCTCTCTCTACTTCGCTTGCGGCTTGCGCCGGTTCAGTTGTTATAGGGACCAGGAACTTGGGGACTAGGGACTAAGTCCGCCGCACGCTGGCCGGGTCTCGTTCCGCGCTGCTTGCTCTCTAGTCCCTACGTCCCTGCTTCTTCAAATCTCCGGCACCAGCTGCGCCTTCTCGATGTTGACAAGGGCAATTTCCACGGTGCTCACGCCGGCCTTCCGGCTCTTGCTGTTCTGTTTCACCGCCGACAGGTCAATGGTGATCGTTTCGTCCGATCCGGAGCCGGCCACGGTTGTCAGCCGTCCCTGCCAGTGCCGGTTGTTGTTGATCGGCTCAAAAGTCTGCACCTTCACCAGGCTGCCCAAAAACCTTTGAAAATCCTCGGGCCTGGTCAGTTTGCGGTCCAGCCCCGGAGAGCTTGCTTCCAGCGTATACGCAGTGCCCGGAACCAGGTCTTCCACATCCAGCAGCACGCCAAAATCCCGGCTGAAAGCTGCGCAATCCTCGTGAGTAACGCCAGAAAGCTTCTCCAGCCGATCCAGACTCAGCGTACCTTCCTGGACCTCATGGAGGAGCTGCTTGGGCAAATCCTCGTTTTCTTCTCCGGCGGCAATCGCCGCCTTCAACCGCGCGCGCTCCGCGGCATCCTTCTCAAGATAGACGCGCAGCGTACGTTCCTTCGCCGGGCCAATGAACTCGATGTCCACCACGTCCAGCCCATGAGAGGCGGCCACGCGCGATGCCGCCGATCGAATTGCGTCCAGCTTGACTGCCATCGTTCCCCTGGCCGCCCAAATACCCATGCAACATGAATTCGCCGTTCGGAAACCCGCTCACAGGGCGACCTTGTTGCGGGCTCCGCGCTTCCAAACCACTGTTCCCCAACCGGGGCCTTTGCTGCAAATAAAAAGTGGGCTGTAAGCCCACTCATCTCTCCGCCAGCCGGTGCGGTCACGGCAACTCAGGCGGACAAATTCGTCTGCATCCTTAGCATACGGCTATTCCGGTGCAAATTCAATTGGCAAATGAGGCGGAATCGGCGAATTCTGGCCGGTTTGAGAGCGACGGAGTGAGGCCTTTGGCTCTTTATCTCTCAAAAGCGAGAGCTGGAGCGCCCGGTTTTGGCGGCTTGAAGGCGCCAGCGCGCTCTATCGATGAGGAAGGCGTGATGGTGGATTGAGAGGCCGCGGATTGGCGCGCGGTATTCACCGGAACTTCATACAACGTCCTGATGCAAACAAGCGACTCTACCGATAATAAGAAGTACACGTTCCCAAATAATCTGTTTCCCTAAGCAGTTGGGCAGAGGAAGAGTGTCGGTATTTTATTGATGATGCGAGTCCTCAAGAGCCGTGCGCGGCTCACTTTGATCGTTGCGCTGGTTGCTTTGGCCGTTGGTGTTGTGGGGGGCTACCTGCTGGTCCGCGCCATCACGATCAGGGTGACGGAGACAAACCTCGAACAGTACGCAACGCGCATTATGGCGGACGGGGAAGCCTCGTCCGCCGAGTTGCGAACGGTGCTGGCCGCCGTCAGCGCCTCGCGGCACGCCCCCTGTTCCGGCGCCGAGATAGGCTACTTCCGCGCCCTGATCTTCGAGTCGGATTACTTGAAGGATGCCGGGCGAATGCGCGACGGAAGCGTCGAATGCTCGGCTGCGCTGGGCCGCCTGGCGCATCCGCAGGGGCAGTCCGAACCGGATTTCACCCAGCAGGACGGAACCAGGGTCTATCAGAACCTGGCCCCTTACAAAAACGGCGATCTGACGGTGATGACGCTGCAACTGGGCGATGCGTTTGTCGTTTTCACGCCCTATAGCCGCATGCACCTGGAACCACTCCCCATGCACTATACCGAGATGGCGACCGACGCGCCTACCCAGAAGACCAGCCGTCTGCTCGGCGAGCCGGCCAAGGCCAGCGTGCCGATTCTAACCACGGAAGGCGTGGCCCGCCTGGGGGACAGCCTCTATGCCACGCGATGCTCCATCCGCTTCTTTAGCTGTGTAACGGCGTTTACATCCATTCCCGAGGTGGTGCAGGCCAGCCGTTTCTGGTTCGCCGGCAGCGTTGCCCTTTGCGGGCTTCTCTCCGGTCTGGCCGGTGTCGTCATCTCCTTTCTGTACCGCCGCAACAAGAGCGTCGAGCAGCAACTCCGCCGGGCGATTTCCAAAGACCAGTTGCAGGTCTACTATCAGCCCATCGTTCACCTGGCAAGCCGGCGGGTTGTGGGAGCGGAGGCCTTGGCGCGTTGGAACGATGAGGAAGGCTCTGCAGTGGGTCCGGACGTTTTTGTGAAGATCGCCGAGGAGCGCGGTTTCGTGGGAGCTATCACAAAGCTCGTCCTGCGGCACGCTCTGCGCGATATGGGAGCGGCGCTGCGCGAAGATCCCGATTTCCGGCTCAGCATCAACGTGGCCGCCGCCGACCTGAGCGACCCCGAGTTTCTGCCAATACTGGACAGCTCTCTTAAAAGCGCGGGAGTAAAGCCTCAGAGCCTGGCGATTGAGATTACCGAGGGCTCAACCGTCCGTCACGATATGGCGATTGAGGCGATTTGCCGCCTGCGCCGGAATGGCCATAGCGTTCACATCGACGACTTCGGAACCGGCTACTCAAGCCTGGCCTATCTGCACGATCTTTCCGTCGATGCCATCAAAATCGACAGAGCCTTCACTCAGGCGGTCGGAACCGAAGCGGTCACTGTCGCCATCCTTCCGCAGATTCTCGCTCTGGCGGCAGCGCTCAACCTGCAGGTCATCGTGGAAGGGGTCGAAACGGAACAGCAGTCCAGCTATTTTGCGGTTGCGAACGAGTCCATTCTTGCCCAGGGCTGGCTTTTCGGACGCGCGGTTCCAGCGAGCGAATTCCGAAGTCTGCTGGCCGTGGACAGGAAGAAGACGGCCGGCCTCGCGGATGCGCCCGGCCAGAGCGCATCTCCCCAGCCGCTCTGCGCTGCTTGACAGCATTACTGCCGTCCATGAGGCTTATTGCATGGAGTGTGCCGCGTTTCGCCTAAGATGCGGAAGCTGCGCTGCGCTGCGGGACATGTGAGGAAAAGTGGACGAGCAAGACGAGAAGGAACCCAGCCAGTTGGAGAAACTGGCGCAAGTTTTCTGCGAGCAATTGATGGCCTGCCTGGATGAGTGCGCGCGCGGACGGCGGGGACTGTTTTCCAGCTACGAGCCGATGAACGGCGAGGCCGGCGGCGATGCCTGGCCGGAGGCTGCGCGGCTGCGCGAGCTGGCGCAGGCCTTGCAGGGAGTTTTTGCCCAGCAGGAAGAGCGCAACGCGCTGTGCGATGAGTTTCTCGACCTGTGCACGATCCACGGCGAGTACAACCCCGGCGAACGGAAGCTGGCGCGGGCGTTGCTGCAACGCATTGAGCGGGGCGAGGTGGGTACGCCGACCCAGGAGGAGAGAAAGCCGTGGTGATTCTGCGCACATTCCTGGCTCTGGCGTCCGGCTTTGCCGTTGTGACTCTGCTGGCGCTGGCCCTGGCGGCGATAGTGGCTCGCCTGGCGCCAAGCTGGACGGATGCGGAAGGCAAGCTGCAAACGGGCTATGCCTTCGTGAACCTCGGTTCTTCATTCCTGGCCGCGGCTGCCGGCGGCTACGTGACCGCGTGGGTCGCAGTCGCCAATCCGCTGATTCAGGTGCTGGCGCTGGCGATCATCGTCCTGGCGCTCTCCGCGCTCAGCGTCCTGCAATCGCGCGGCAAGCAGCCCATCTGGTACCAACTGGCGCTCGTGGCTGTTTCGCCCATCGGCGTGCTGGCTGGCGGGCTGGTCAGGCTCAGGGTGATGGGGATTCTGTAGAGATGCGAATAAGCGCGGAACAAGGGTAGGCGTATTTCGAAAACATGCCCGGCAAGTGGCTTTTTCCTCATGAAAAAGCCACTTGCCGGGCTATCAATCAATGCGCGCTTACCAGCGCCGCGCTCCGGATTTACCAGCGAACGCCGAAGGTGACCGGAATCAGTTCCGTCGTTCCCACGGCGTAAGGGAATGTGTTTGCCGAAAGCCGGGGCGTATTCAGGAAGAGGTAACGGGCCTCGGCATAGAGTTTCATTTTGCCGTCGCCGTTGATGCCGCCCAGCCGGTGGGTAATGCCGAAGCCCAGATTCAGACCGCCCTGGTTAGAAGAAAAGTGGTACACCGTCTCGTTTTCTTCTCCAATGCCGCAATAGTAGTCGCAATACTCCACATCTTCCGGAATGGTGAAGTTGGTCAATTTGCGATAGAAACCGCCGCCGCCGGTCACATAAACGCTGTTGGTCCTCTTGGGAAACAGGTCGATGACCGGGTCGAGGGTGAAGGACCAGATGTGGGCATTGCCGCCCTGCGTGCCTACGTCGGCGATCATCGAGCCGGGCAGCTTGTTGTCGATGAACTGGTACTCGGCCAGCAGGGAAAGGTATTTGTTGAAGTGCAGCCCGCCGCCAGCGGTAAAGTTGCCGCCCCAGGTGATAAAGGGACCGCCGTTATTAGCCGAAGAGTCGTTGCCGATGGGGGCGCTGAAGCCGCCGCCGAACTCGAGTGCGAAGTTGTGGGATGCCTTGTACTTCCAGCCGTGTCCGCCCTGGCCCGCGCCTCCGCCTGACCCGCCGGCCTTCGCCGCCGAGGGCAGCGCCGATGCGCCTCCAAGGCCGTCTGCGGCCGCGGGTTGAAACACGATGGAACTGGATTCGTTAGCCGCGAACAGGCTCGGACTGGACATGTTGGAAGAGAGTGAGGACTGGGCGCTTGCAGAAGTAATCGCAAGGACCGCCGCAACTCCTAGAATGCTGGTGCGCCGCGCGAACGGCATCGAACGAAAACGTGACATGGCTTGACCTCGAAAGTGAAATTGACTTTGTTCGTCCCAGGGAATCATGTAGTGTTCTCCAGGCAACTGATTAGACCCGGAATTTGCTGAAAAGTTGCTGTGAACGCGTGCCACGTTTACGAAAGGTGGCACTTGTGAAATTTGTGCCACTAATGTATATTTGTGCCACCAGGATTGCGAGGTGGGAACTATGGGAGTTACGGGAATCGAGGACAAAACGGAAGAAAACCCGTCCAGGGAACTGCGGGCGCGGGTACGCATGAGCGACAAGGGCCGCTTGGTGATTCCAGCCCCGATGCGCGAGGCGCTGGGGATGAGCGTTGGTGGTGTGATCGATTTGCGCGTGGTGGATGGGGAATTGAGTGTTACAACGCTGCGCAGCCGCCTTCGGCGGGCGCAGGAACGGGCGCGGCGATACGTTCCGGCTGGAGTCTCGCTTGCCGACGAGCTGAGTGCCGAGCGGCGCGAGGCGGCCAAGCATGAATGAAGCCGTTTTGGATGCCTCTGCGATTCTTGCTGTGATTCAAAGGGAACGCGGCGCGGAGAAGCTGACGCTGGAAATACTACAAAATGCCGTTGTCAGTACGGTCAACATTGCAGAGGTGCAATCAAAACTCGTCAAAAGAGGATATCCGCCGGAGGAAGCCTGGGAGGATGCCCTGTCGCTTGGGACGGTGCCTGTTCCCTTTACCAGCGAACAAGCGAAGATTGCAGGGAGTCTGATCGCCAAGACGGAAAAGTTAGGCCTGTCTTTGGGGGACCGCTCCTGCCTGGCGCTGGCAATAGCGCTGAAGGCGCCGGTCTATACCACCGAGCAAGTCTGGCGTGGGCTGAAGATCGGCGTGCCGATTCACGTGATCCGATGAAGCTGGAAAAGTGGTATCATGCCGGTATATCAAAGGAGACCGGTATGCGCACCTTGGTTGATATTCCGGCGGAAGATCTGCAACTGGTTAACGGAATCGCGAAAAAGCTCGACATCTCCCGTGCGGAATTCGTCCGCCGCGCGATTTCCAGCTATCTGCAGCCGTTCCGTGCCGATTCGGCGGTGGAAGCCTTCGGAATTTGGAGCGGACACCCCGTCGATGGCCTGGATTATCAGGAAAGGATTCGCGGAGAATGGTAGGAACGAAGGTTCTCTTCGACACCAACATCCTGATTGACCACATGAATGGCATCGATTTGGCGAAGGCGGAGCTGGGGCGATACCAGGACCGCGCCATCAGCCTCATCACCTGGATGGAGGTGATGGCCGGAAGCAGCGCTGAGGACGAGGCTCGAATCCGGGCATTCCTGGCGGTTTTCCGCTGCCTTCCGATTACGCCTGAGGTGGCTGAACGGACTTTCAGCGTGCGCAAACAGCGAAAGCTGAAGCTGCCGGATGCCATCATCCTGGCAACCGCTGAAACCGCCGACCGCCTCCTCATCACCCGGAATACCCGCGACTTCCCCGCGCAGGATGCCGGCGTGCGGATTCCGTACCGGCTTTGAGCAGTAAAAATATCGAGTTTGGCCTATACCTGATATTGGCTCCAACACCTTCGCCACTGATTTTGTACTTGAAATGTATAGAACTATGAATTATAGTTCACTGGTTGAGCATCTGGGAGAGAACGCTCCATGCGAATTTTCAAAAACAGATGGTTTGCGCGTTTCGCGCGGCGCGAGCACATCACGGATGCGAGTTTGAGAGAGGCGGTTTCACGGGCCGAGCGCGGTTTGATCGACGCCGATCTGGGCGGTGGGCTTATCAAGCAGCGCATTGCCAGAAAGGGCCAAGGACGTTCCGGTGGCTATCGTATGCTTCTCGCCTACAAGGCGCGCAAGAGCACGGTGTTTTTTTACGCCTTTGCCAAAAACGAGCGCGATAATATCGAGCCGGACGAACTGCTGACGGCCCGCGAAATCGCGGTGCAATGGATTGCCGCCGACGCAAAGGCAATTACAAAAGCCATTCAGGAAGGCATACTCGAAGAGGTTCAAAATGACGACAAAAAAGCTTAGCCGCTTAACGCGGGTTCTTCTTGAAGCTGCCGACGATATGCACAGCGTCGGCATCATGGATGACGCGGCGCACCGCAAGATCACAGCGCGGCACCTCGGCAAGCGGGCGCTCGCCACATCCGCCCCAATCACGCCTTCTGAAATCAGGGCTTTAAGAGAGCGAGCCAACCTGAGCCAGGCGGTTTTTGCCCGTTATCTCAATCTTTCTATCGGCTACATCTCGCAATTGGAACGCGGCGTGAAAAAACCGACTGGGCCTGCATTGACACTATTGAATGTCATCCGGCGTCAAGGTCTTGAAACCATTCTTTAACCTCAGCTTCCGCGCCTTGGCCTGTTGGTTCATGGAATCCGCTGAGGCAAAATGAAGTGACTCCTCGAAACGGCAAAGGCCGGAGCAACCGCTCCGGCCTTTGTTGTTTGTGCTGGTTGTGGGTGTCGTGCTATCCCACCCTAGCCGCAAAAACAAAGACGCGGCGAGGGTGGGGCACCCGCTTTCTAACTCCGCCAGCTTGGCTAGCCCCGCTAACTCCGCTACCCCTGAATATCGAACTGTTCGGGATGCAGCGCCGGGTCGCTCTTGACGAGGATGCTCTTGCCGACCAGTTCTTCGTATTCAGTGAGCCAGCTTCCGTTGTTGGATTTGAGAACCTTGACGGTTTCGGGGTTGACGCGCAGAACCACGTCTTCAGCTTCGAAGGTTTTCCGCATCTTGCGCAGTTCGATGTAGATCTCGTTGCAGACTGTCGTCGGGCTCTTGACCATGCCGGTAGCCTGGCAGACGGGGCAGGGAACCGAGAGGGTCCGTTCGAGAGACTGCTTGACGCGCTTGCGGGTGATGGCGACCAGGCCAAAGTCATTGAACTGGAGAACCTTGGTGGGGGCGCGGTCGGATTTGAGGGCTTCTTCCAGGGCGGCCATGACCCTGAAGCGGTTCTTGCGGTCGTCCATGTCGATGAAGTCGATGATGATGATGCCGCCCAGGTCGCGCAGGCGGATCTGGCGGACAATCTCCGGCACGGCGTCCAGGTTGGTCTTGACGATGGTGTCTTCAAGCCGCGCCGACTTGCCCACGTACTTGCCGGTGTTCACGTCGATGGCGACCAGCGCCTCGGTCTGGTTGATGACGATTGAGCCGCCGCTCTTGAGCCAGACTTTGGAGCAGAGGGCCTTGGAGATTTCCTCCTCAACGCCGAATTGCTCGAAGAGCGGAGTTTCCTTGGTGTAGAGCTTGACGCGGCGAACCAGGGAGGGCGAGAAGTGGTTGAGGAAGCGCACGATGCGCTCGTAGCCGTCTTCCGTATCGACCCAGATGGCCTCAAAGTCGGTGCTCACCTGATCGCGCAGGATGCGCTCGATGAGCGAGAGATCGTGATAGATCAGAGCCGGCGACTTGGATTCGTCGGAGCGCTTCTTGATGTCGGCCCAAAGGTTCAAAAGGAAGCGCAGGTCGGCGCGCAGCTCATCTTCCGAAGCGCCCTCGGCGGCCGTGCGGACGATGAATCCGCCAGAGGCCTCGCCGCGCTCATGGACCAGAATCCGCTTGAGGCGCTGGCGCTCTTCGTCGGAGGCGATCTTGCGGCTCACGCCGATGTGGTTGACGGTGGGCATGAAGACCAGGAAGCGGCCGGGCAGGGCAATGTGCGAGGTGATGCGCGCGCCCTTCTTGGCGATAGGCTCCTTGGCAATCTGGACCAGAATCTCCTGGTTTGGCTTGAGCAGGTCGCTGATGATGGGCAGGTCGGACAACTGCGCCGAGCGGCGCGATGGGCCGCGGCCTCGAACGGCGTGGCCGCCTGGCGCAGCCACGGCTCCACGCCCATGGCGTCCCCCGCGGGCAGAGCGATCGCGACGCTGCCGGCCGGCTGGCTGTCCTTCGGCGGAAGGCTCTTCGCCCTCATCTTCGGCGCCTTCCTCTTCGCCATTCAATTTCAGATCCACGCGATGGTCGAGGTGGGCTTCCTGGAACATCTCGCCGAGGTCGCCGGAGCGAGCCTGGGGAGGCAGTGTTTCCTCTTCATACAGGTCG
>Ga0224526_1000444_pt1 | contig 18718 bp, 12 predicted proteins | sample CBST25metaG_FD_179878 | JGI IMG/M metagenome (GOLD analysis project Ga0224526, IMG submission 179878) | Peat soil microbial communities from Stordalen Mire, Sweden - C.B.S.T-25 | ecosystem: Environmental > Terrestrial > Soil > Wetlands > Peat | place: Sweden: Norrbotten County, Stordalen Mire...
CCGTCGAATCCGGCTGGTACGCGGCACCATGTCACCACGTTGGTCTCGGTGGGGCCGTAAAGATTCGCGCAAAGAGCCTCGGGCGCCGCGGCCTGCAATTGGACCAGAGCGGGCGCGGGAAAGACCTCTCCGGCAAAGAGAATCAGGCGCAGATCGGGATAGCAATGTGCGGCCATGGCTCCCGACTGCAACATGCCAGCAAGGATGGAAGGCACCGAATACCAGCAACTGATGCGGGCTTCGCGCACAAACTGCACCAGGAAACGCGGCATCCACACGATGTTGTCGGGAACCAGCACCGCGGTTGCGCCACATAAGGCCATGTTGAAGATGTCGAAGGTGGAAAGGTCGAATCCCAGCGGCGAAGGGCAAGCGATGCGGTCGGCAGAGGTGATCTGAAACTCGCGCGCGGTCCAGCGGACAAAAGCGCTGACGGCGCGGTGAGAAAGCTCGACCCCCTTGGGCCGTCCCGTGGAACCGGAGGTGAAGAGGATGAAGGCGGTGTCCTCGGCCTTCATCTGCGGCAAGATCGCGGGATCGGCTTCCTGCGTGGCCGATGCGGTCCAGGCAAGGCTTGCATCAGTGCGCAGATCGGTCATGTGCGGCGTGCCGTCTGCGTCCTCGATCAGCAACCGCGCGCCGCACTCGGCCAGAACCGCGTCGATGCGCTCCCGTGGCCAGCGCGGGTGAAGGGGAACATAGATGGCTCCGGCCAGCAGCGAGGCAAAAACAGCAACGATTGCATCGCTGCTCTTGGGCAAAACCAGCGCGATGCGGTCTCCCGGCTGAATGCCGTACGTGCAGAAGCGCAGGGCGAGGGTTTGGGCCTGCGCGAACAACTGGGCAAAGGAGGTAACCCGCTCCTCCTCGACAATGGCGACGGCATTCGGCGTAACCGTCGCGCTCTGCCGCAGCCACTCGTGCAGCAGAGCGCACTTCGGCTTGGGGTCAGGCCCGGGCAAGCGTGACCCCCCAGGTAAAGCCGATGCCCGCCGAGGCGAACAGCAGCAACTGACCGGGACGAATGAGCCCTTCGCGTCGCATCTCCGCGTAGTTGATGACCAGATCGCTGGCAAAAGTGTGGCCAAACTCGGCCATGCGGGTGCGCGGCAAGCCTCCCTCGGGCAACCCCACCATCTTGCGAAAGCCCTCGCGGTCACGGGCGCTGAGGTTGGAGTAGATGAAATGGTCCACATCGCTCAGGCGCAGTCCGGCATCCGCCAGTACCTTGCTGGCCAGCCGGAAGAGATGAAGATAGAAGATGGGCATGACCTTGTGCTCGATCATCGTCGCATCGACGTTGAGTTCGATACGCCCATCATTCTTGGTAAGCAGAATGGCCTTGTGTAGATGGCTCAGCGTCATGGCCTCGACACCCAACAGGAGCGGCCCTTGCGTGCCCTCGCGGCGGAGCAGAACGGCACTGGCTGCGTCGCCCTGCACGGTGATGGGCAATAGGGAGCGGTTGTGCAAGGGCGCGGCATCGCCCGTGACCAGCAGCGCGGTCTTGATGCGTTCGTCCATGCTCATCCAGCCGAGCGCGGTCTTGATCGCCAGATGCAGCGCGCCGCATCCGCCTGCGCGGAAGCTGAGGTCCATGGAACTCTCCGCCCTAAGTTCGGCGCTGAGCCGGTGGGCGAAAGAGATGGATTGCGAGTTCTCGCCGGGAAAGGTGCTGAAGTCCAGGATCAGGTCAATGTCGCTGGCCGCGATTCCGGCCTCATTGATGGCCGCCGCTGCAGCCTTCAGAACCAAGTCGTAGGGCTGCTGGCTACCGCAGACGCGCACGCGGCTGAGTCCGAGATTGCCCAAGGCCTTTTGCCGGGCCAGCGGACTCAGCGACGCCAGCGTGGCCTCCACCCTGAGATGTTCCCGCTCCAGGATCTTCGCCACGTCCTCTTCGTCGGGAGGCACGGCGTAAGCCGCCGCTGCAATGCGTACATTCAGATTCAAAAGATCTCCAATCGTAGCGCGGCATAACCGCCATGAGCGGACGTCCCCAGCAGCAGCGCCTGGCCAGGGTCGGGGCGCTGGCTCAAGGCCAGCAGCAGGTGCAGCAGTGCACCTGATTCTTCCATTCCTAACGCAACCGGCTGCGCGGGAATGATGGTCGCGCCTTCGCCGACGAAGTCGCTGGGCGAACAAGTCAGGGAACTGGGGGTGCACGGCGCGCCATTGCCCGCGCAGAAAATGAAGTCCGGCCGGTCGCCGCCCAGCAACTGACGCGCGCCAGCGCACGCATCGCCGCCAGCCGCCCAGCGCCCAACACCCAGCGCGGCATAGGAGTGCGCCGCCGGTCGGCCAGATGGTTCCAGCACCATGGCCACCACACCCTCGCTGGGGATGAATCCGCTTGCCGAGGAAACAGGGTCGCTGCTGAAGCAGGCAGGCGAGAGCATCTTAGCTGATTCGTACCACTCGTAAATGGCTTGTGTCAGCGTGTCTCCGGCCAGCACAATCGCCAGATCGGCCTGTCCGTGGCGCATCAGGGAGGCGGCCTGCAGCAGGGCGCTCTCCGCCGCAAAGCTCTTGCTGCTGACGGTCACGTTGGGCCCGCGCAGATCGTGAAAAAGCGCCACATGGCTGGCCGGAGCATTGCTGAGCGTCTCGGGAAAGGTGATCGGGTCGGTTCCCGCCCAGCCATAGGTGGCGGCGCTGTGATAAAAAGCCTCGGTGAGTTCGACGCAGCCAAAGCCGGTGGCGCAGAAAACGGCAACGCGAGAGCGATCAACGTGTTCCAGGTCGATGCCCGCGTCGCGCAGGGCCAGCGACGCGGCCACCACAGCCCACGCCGAAAGACGATCCAGCCGTCGGGTCTTCAGGCCGGGCACAATGCTGGCCGGACGAAACGGCTCGACCAGAAAAGCGCGGCGCAGCTCAGCCGTGGTCCAGGCGGTGATGGCGCTGGGCTGCAGGGACTCCGTCGGGATCAGCCCTGCCAACGGGCCATAAGGCGTTACGGAGCCGATACCGGTCAGCACGGGCAAGGTCGTCTTCATGCGCGGTACTCCTCAAAGACCAGCGCCACATTGCTGCCGCCAAAACCCGCGGAAACCGACATGGCTACAGGCAATGGCTGACGGCGTGCTTCGCCACGCAACCAGTCGATCTGTGGGCTCTCAATCGGATCGGTCAGCCGCAGGGTGGGCAGCAGCACACCGGCCCGCATGGCCATGATCGTGATGGCTGCTTCGATCGCGCCTGCCGCGCCCAGGCAGTGTCCGAAGTAGGATTTTGTCGACGAAACCGGAATGGAGCGGCTGCGTCCTTGGAAGGCTCGTTCGTAGGCATGTGTCTCCGCAATATCATTCAAGGGCGTGCCGGTGCCGTGGGCATTCACATAGCCGATTTCTTCAATGCTGCATTCGGCCATTGATAGAGCACGTTGAATGCAGGTGCCCAGTCCAATCCCGTCTTTTTGCGGCGCGGTGGGATGAGAAGCATCGTTGGTCATCGCCCAGCCTCGCAACACGGCCAGAATATCGGCTCCACGCAGCCTTGCATGGGCCAGGGTTTCCAGCACCAGCACGGCCGCTCCTTCGCCCAGATTCAGCCCCTTGCGATTCTGGTCGAAGGGACGGCAAGCCTCGGCGTCCAAAGCCTGCAGCGAGTTGAAGCCGCTCAGGGTAAAGGGGCATAGCGCATCGCTGCCTCCGGCCAGAACCATGGGGGCGGCCTCGTCAAGCAGCATGTTGGCGGCCAGCACCAGTGCGGTTGATCCTGAAGCGCAAGCCACGGAAACCGCGCAGCTTGGACCCTGAATGCCGAGAGACTCTCCTACCGAAGCCGCGACACGCGACACGGGAAAAGTCGCTGCCCGCGACAGTCCGCCCCGCCGATACCAGTCCGCCGCTCCTCGGGTGATCTCCGGATCGATTTCGGTCAAGCCCGCAACCGTGCTGGCCATGACAATGCCGCTTTCGCGGAAGTCGTTGCAGGAGCCGGCAAGATCCGCCACGGCTTCGCCCGCCGCCATCATCGCCAGTCGATCGGAGCGGGAGTAGTGACGGCCGTCCTGCAGGGGCGGCAAAGCGCCCACCTGCGCGACCGTTCCCTGAAACCCCGGATACAACTCCGTGGCGGGCGACAAACAGCACTGCCCAGCCAGCATCCCGGCTTGCAGTCGAGAGAGGCCTGCGCCATAAGGACTGATCACGCCAATCCCGGTCACAACAATGGTTTTCTGTGCATCAATCACGAGGTTGAACCGGCCAGAAATCGAAGAAGTTTACCCATTGATCATAGTAATCCGACAACTGCGCTTCGAGAAACCGGACTGCCTGAAGCAGGCCGTTCCGCTCGTCCTCGTCGCGATTGCCCGAGGCTGCCGGCAGGATAGGTTCGCCCATCAGGACACGATAGCGCAGCCAGCCGCTGCGAACGACAAAGCCGGGAAGCACCGGCGCACCGGAAACCTGCGACAGCAGAAAAGGGCCCAAAGGAAAATCCGCGGGCTCGCCGAAAAATCGCACCGCCGCGCTTGAACGCTGGTGGTAGACGCGATCTCCCTGAATGGCGACGATCTCATTGCGGCCGAGCGCCTGCAGCAGCTCGATGGTGGCCCGCGCGCCGCCGCGCAAGTCAACGATACGCAGCCGTTCGTTACTCATCCGGTCGCGTAGCATCTTTTCCGCTGGCTTGTCCTCGACCACGCGCGCCACATGCACGGGCCGGTCGTGCATCTCCAGCAAACGCGAGGCAAACTCCGGGTTGCCCAGATGAGCCGTCCACACGATCAGCCCATGGCCCGCTTCCAGACAGCGGTCGATCATGGCCGCGCCGCGCTCCCCATCCACCAGCATGGCTTGCAGTTGCGCATGGCTGGCCTGGGGGACAAAAGCGTAGGAAACAATCAGGTCGGAAAAGGAATAGAAGACGCGATAGACCTTCCATTGCAGCCCCAGTCCTCGCCGGCCGGAAACCTGGCGCAGATTGCGAGTGACGGCGCGGCGCTCGTGCTTCAGCAACAGAAAGAAGATCAGAGCAGTGACTGCGGCGACAGGCGGCTGCGCAAGACGCGGCAACCAGTGCACCACAAAAAACGCAAAGTGCAGTGCCGGTACATTGTGAAAATGATGCCAGTACCAGCGCTTCAACGGCCACCTTCCTGCGTCAGCTCGCTGACTTTGTGAATTACCTTGCGCTTCAGCACCGAGTACATATGAACAATGTCTGTGTCGTCGTATCCGATGGAGCGTAGCGTTCGCACCGCGGCGTTCACGGCTGCGGGGTTGCTCAGGCCGAAGCGGCGATGATACTCGATCTGAATCTCGTTCATCTCGTGCTTCGACAGCGTAGGCGTGCTCATGGCCATGTCGTTGTAAGAGAAGCGGCTCGTCAGGCCCATCCGTTCCGCGTCCCAGCCAGCCTCGATGGCCTGCTGGTTGATCTCGCAACCCGGAAAGAAACGCAGGCAGAAGTGGTAGGGCAGCAGCGACGGCTTGGGCAGCTCGCCCAGCCAGTCCAGCGTGCGCTGCGCCATCTCTCTGGTTTCCGTCGGAAAGCCGTACATGGTCGAAATATTGACCGCCACATCCTGCTTTTGCGTGTAGGCGATGATCTGGCGCGCCTTCTCCAGATTGAGGTGCTTGTGCACCAGGCGCTGAATCTCTTCGGCGGCCGATTCGAGGGCATAGGTAAACCAGATGGCGCCGGCTTCTATTGCGCAATCTACGAATCTCTCGCTGGCAATGTCGGCACGCAGGCCGTTGACAAAGTACATCCGAAGCTTCAGCCCTGCCGCTTGAATCATGTCGAACAGATCCAGCGCGCGCTTCACATCGACATTGAAGATGTCGTCAACAATGTAGAAATCCCGTATGCCATGCCGGTCGTACAGCGCGGCCATCTCAGCGAAGATATTGGCGGCGCTGCGCAGCCGTATGCCCTTCCAATGGCTGAAGCAATAGGTGCAGTGATAGACGCAGCCGCGGCTGGTCAGCAGTACGCCCTGACGCCGGTGGTTGTAGGCGTAGCTGAGCTGGTGCTGGTACTGATCGATGTCGATCAAGTCGTAGGCGGGGAAGGGGAGACTGTCGATTTCCGCGCCTTGAAGCCGCTCGGGGCTTTCTATCACCTGGTCGCCGTCGCGGTATAAAACTCCCGCAACCGCGCTGGCGGAAGTTCCGGAAAGCAGCTCGGCAAAAGCCTGTTCGCCTTCTCCTTGAACGGCAATCTCCAACTCTGGAACTTCTTCGAAGAGCCGCTGCTTGTAGGCCTTCACAATCGGCCCGCCGACAATCAGCGTGGCGTCGCTGTTGGCTCGCGTCAGCCGTGCGATGCGTTGCAGTTCTTCGAGAAAGAAGGCGATCGAGCGAAGGCCGACCACATCGGGTTGAAATTCCCGCAGGATGCTCAGAAACCGTTCGTCGTCGGGGGCTGATAGCGAAGATTCGACAATGCGCACTTCGACGCCAAGCAGCTTGGCGCGGGCACTGGAGGCCAGATACATGAGGCCCAGGGGCGGAACATGCATCTCGTAGGGCATGGTCGTGCCCACCCACTTGTTCATGTTGTTGCATTCCACCAGCAAGACTCGGGCGGGACTCATTCTTTTGCTGGTTGGCATGGCCAGGCTTGCTCCTGATTCTTCAGCTCTTGGCCGCTACTTTGGCTCCGACAGTTGCCGCTAGCGTTCCAATATTTTGCCAGGCGCTCTCGTCGAACTCGCCATCTACAAGCTTGATTCCAAAGTGCCTCTCAATTTCCAGGATGAGCTGCAAAATGTCGATGGAATCAATCTCGAGATCGCCTCCCAGCAACTGCTGGTCATCGCTCAGGTCTGCGGCTGTTCTGTCCTTGATCCGCAGGCCGTCGATAATAATTTGTTTGAGTTGTTGTGAAATGTTTTCCATGGATATTCTCCTCAAGGATAGCATGGCACACCGGCGAGAAGCCCGATTTTTTTGTCCATCATCTGCCAGGTTTGCAATGTTCTTTTTGGCGCATTCGAGGGCGTTGTAGACTGGTTTTTGAAAAGTCCACTCGCGCTGAAGGAAGGACTTGTTCGGCTTTGTCTCCACCTTGGTATCTGTGCCAAAATGACGATCCCCTGCTCCTGCATACCGGCGCCTTTTGCCGCAAGATACTGCACAGACGAATCTCACCTCTATCTGTCCCCCTAAATCTACTTTCAGAACCGCTGCACCAGAATGCCGCATGTTGCACCAAGCCACAAAGTCGGCGGGAAAAGAAGGCACCGGTCTACGCGGCGTTATGCATTCATGATGCGTAAAGGCTTCGAATTTCGCGCTCTGAAAAGCGGGAGCCACGAGCCAATCATAAGCCGGACGTTCGAGGTTGTGCCCACTCCATACAGCTCAACGCATCAATATATATGGGTGGAATTTGAATTAACAGATCGAGAGGAGAATCTATGGACGAAATCGTGGAAGACGAAAGCTCCATCCAGATCTTGGGGCCAAGTTCGATCCTGCCGACCGCACGCATTTTCCACACCAAGGCTATGGAGTGCTGCGGCATCCCTTTTACGCCATGCTGTGGTTTACGCATGGAAAGCCAAACTATCGTGAACGCTGCCGGCTCGTTCAAGCTCAATTGCTGACGGGCATCATCGGGGCGCAGCGGCAGAGATACAAAACTTCCGCCGTATGGGCTTCGATGATTGGGGCCTATGAGTCCTACTCCGGTCGCTAGGAATGGAAACCGCTTGAAAACTCGATTTGCGCCGTTTCCATGTTGGGGCGGAGATTAATTTCGTCCGCAGAGTCGTATCTTGAGTATCTCAAGTGGCTGCCGGTCGGTATACATCAATCCATGAGAACAGAACAAGGGCATATCTTGGTGTGCGGAACGGCCGCGATGAAGTCGAGAACCAGGAACGCCGCAGGCTCCGGGAGCCTCCTCAGACCCCAGCACGACGGGAGGGTACGAGATCCCAGTCGACATAGCGACTTCAGGGGCGTAATCCACCCTTAGCGAGCGATATGACGATTTCGCGTAAATCCAGAATCCATCCTGGCCACAACCTGAAGCGGATAGGGCACATTGCCGAAGAATTATTGGGCAAACGGCTTGTATGCCTGTTTGCACGTAGCGCGCGGCAGACCATCAGTTGGGCGCGGACTATAGAATGAGCGCAAGCCCTATGCCATCCTATTTACTCACTCCCGATGTGATGAATCTCTGGCTTCCGCTGGCGGTGATCGTTTTCATTGAAGGTCTGGCCATTCATACATGGCAGTATCGCCGGGAGGCAGGCGCGCTTTGGCAGTGCTGGTTGCAGGCCAGCAAGGGGTTCTGGCTGCTTGCTTTGCTGATCGGCAACCGTAGCATGAGCCTCCAGCAAGCGACTATTAGTCATGAGGCGGGAACGGCTCTCTCGCTCATGGCCTGCTTTCTGTGGTTTCGTTTTGTGGTGCAACTCAGTGGCGATGAACGCCGGATGCCCCGGAGCGTTCTCCCGGCACTGGATGGAGTTCTGGCCCTCGGCTGCGTTCTTTCTCTGACCAACACTTGGCATGGGTGGCTGTGGCATTCCGTGCGCGTGGCCGGGGGCAGCTTCGAGGCGCAGACTGCACCGGCAGGTTTTGCGATTCTCCTGGCGGTGTGCGTGCTCAGCGCGGTCACCATCACCATCAACATACGCTGGGCGATGCGCAATGTGGGCCTCAGACGGCGTCAGGCGTGGATGTTTTTGTTGCCAAGCCTGGTTTCCTGGACGGGATATTGCGTCTCATGCGTGTTTGATCTTGACCAGGCGCGTTTTGCCGTTCGCGCTATCAGCTTCTTTCTTACCAGCCTGATCATGATCTGGGCCTTTCATCGCTGGCGGCTTTACAGCATTCTGCCGCTGGCCAAGGACGTTGTGCTGGGCGGCATGGTCGATGGTTTGATGGTGATCGACGACGAGGGATACATTGTCGAATTGAATGCTCCGGCCAGAGCCATCTTTGCCAGCTCGGCGGTTTCCCTTGGCAAGACAATCAAGGATGCCCATCAGGCATGGCCGCAGATGGTTTGCCGCGATGACTCCGTTTCTATATGGGAGTCAGAACGCAAACAGGACGATGTGGTTTCGTATCACCAGATCACGCGAATCGCGTTGCGTACTCCCGCAGGCCATGTGCTGGGTCAGGTGCTGGTTTTCAAGGACATCACGCGCGAAAAGCTTCAGCACGCGCGCCTCGTCGAGCAGGAAAAGACGCTCTCGACGCTGGAAGAGCGCTCGCGGCTGAGCCGCGAGTTGCACGATGGCCCTGGCCAGCTCTGCGGGTATCTTTCCATGCAGACGCAATCGGCGCGCATCCTGATCGCGAAGCAAAAATATGAGCAGGCGGACCAAAGGCTGGAGCAGTTGCAGCAGGCTGTGCAGGATGTTCATCTCAGCCTGCGCGAATCCATCACCGGCTTGCAGAGCGAGACGCATGAAGGGCGGAGCTTGCTGGAGTCGCTGCAAGAACAGCTTCTCTGGTATCAGGAAAATTGCAATCTGCGCGTGGAGCTGAACTTGCGTTGTGTCTGGCCAGCGGAGATGCTGGCGCGGCGCACAGAGGCGCAGTTGTTGCATATTCTGCAGGAAGCGCTGGCCAATGTGCGCAAGTCCGCCCAAGCAAGCCTGGTCCGGATCGTCATCGAAAAGCAGGACGGCCATCTTGTCTTTCTGGTCGAGGACGACGGCTGCGGATTCGATCCCGCGGTGAGCGGCCAGCTTGTTGGCCATCACGGATTGGAGATCATGCATGAACGCGCCGAGGAGATCGGTGCGCAGTTGATAATCGATTCCTTTCCAGGCAGCGGAACAAAGGTGGAGTTGCGCGTTCCCCTGGTCGCGGAAAAATTCAGCAGCCCGGCGGAACTATCCTGAAGGCAAGGTGGATGATCGATGAAAGTCTTGTTAGTGGATGACAGCAAGCTCTTCCTGTCCGGATTGCGCAACATGCTGGAGGACAGCGACATCGAGATTCTGGGCACGGCTCTCTCCGCGCAGGAAGCCATCGAGCAAGCCAAGCGCCTGCAACCGGAGATCGTGTTGATGGATGTGCAGATGCCCGGCGAAAGCGGCATCGAGGCCACGCGCGCCATCAAGGCCCTCTTTCCCGAGATGAAGATCGTCATGATGACGGTTTCTGAGAGCGACGCGCATCTCTACGACGCGATTGTTGCCGGAGCCAGCGGATACCTGCTGAAGAGTATGCCGCCCAAGGATTTTCTGGAAGCGCTGATCGGGATGAGCCGTGGCGAGACGCCGCTCACTCCGGGCCTAGCCGCCAAGATCATGGCCGAATTTGCTCGCCGCGGCCAGCAGCGGGACACGCAAAGCCTGACTCTGGATGCGGAGAATCTCAGCCCGCGCCAAGCCGAAATCCTTCGCCTCGTGGCGCAGGGATGGACTTATAAAAAGATTGCCGAATCGATGAGCATTCACGAGCGGACCGTCAAATATCATATTCGCGAGATTACTGAGAAACTTCACATGAAGAATCGCTCGCAGGTTCTGGTCTATGCCAGCCGGCATTTCTCCGCAAACCATTCTGGGACGCGCAAGGACAAGATATAAGCCGGATAGAAGTTAGAAAGTAGCTATTTCCACATAATAATTACATCGATTAGCACTAAAGTGAAAGATTTTTTGCCGCTTCCCATGCTTAGCTGAACATAGGCATATTCAAGCTACATCAGTGCGCCTATCGCGCCACAAACGCCACATTTCGAGAATGCGTATGTGCTTCCCGGCTTGCCGCAGGGCAAATATGCCTGCTCGGAACGGCGTGTTGTTATGCTTTGCGTCAACCGCCAAAAAACGAAAGAAACAAAGGAAAAACATGATCGACCGCCGCTTGCCGCTTAGTTTGACGTCGTTTCGCACGCTTGTTCGCTGTTATTTTTCTCTCTTGCGCCATCTTTCGGTGCGCCCGCAACGCTTGGCGTGGCGCGTGACGCTGGCGATGCTGGCCATGGCGTTGCTGCTGCCAGCGGATCGGGCTTATGCGACGACTTACTCCGTGACGGCGGATACCGATAGCGTGTCTGGCGGAGCGGCGGGCACGGGAGCTGGCGCGCTGGGCGAACTGCGCTATGCCATTCTGGCAGCGAACCTGGCGGGCGGAACCAACACCATTAACTTCACCTGTGGAAGCCCTTGCACGATCACGCTGAACGGGCCGTTGCCGCCAATCGAGAGCAATTTGACCATCGACGGCAACAGCCTTTACCGGGTCTTTTTTGTCGATACGGGTACGGTGACGCTGTCCAATCTGATCATCCAGAACGCATTGGCGCAGGGCGGCGCAGGTGCCGACGGCATGACCAGTGGCGGCGGCGGACTGGGCGCGGGTGCCGGCCTTTTTGTCAACAAGTCTACAGCGGTCGTGACCGTGCTCAATACCTACTTTTTGAAGTGCAGTGCCATTGGCGGCAGCGGCGGAGACTCCACGCTATACGAAACGGACAGTACGTTTGGCGGTGGCGGCGGTGGCGGTGACGGAAGCGTTGAAAGCCTGCCAAATGGTGGAGCTGGCGGCTTCGGCGGCGGTGGCGGCGGGGCAGGCAATGACAACAATACCACTGAATGCCACTACTATGCTGATTGTCACGGCAGCACAGGCGGAGCCGGCGGTCCGGGCGGTGGCGGTGGCGGCACTAACTATTACATCTTCGCTGGCGGCGGTGTTGGCGCTGGTGGAGCCCTCGGAACAGGAGGATTGTCTGGCGGCGCTGGCAGTATCTATGGTTATGGTGGCGGCGGGGCAGCAGCGGGGCCGGCAATCTTCGTCAACGCGGGCAGCGTTACGATCTCCAACGGCGGATACGCAAACGCTACGGCAACCGGCGGAACGGTTGTCGCAAATGAGCTTGAAGACGACGGAACGACTCCAGGGCTTCTTTACTTCTATGCCGCAGCAGGCGGGGCCGATGCCACACCGATCTTCAATCACGCTGGAACGGTCAACGGTTCAACGACCAAGGGTGCGATTGCCAATGTTCTTTGCCCTGACGTGCCTTCGACGGGAACCTTCTTCGGCTTCGGCTTCGCTTCGCCCTACAATGCGGCAGCCTCGGTAACCGCCGGCGCGAGCAATGCGTTCACCGTGAAAGCGCTCGACAGCAACGGCGGAACCTACTTCTACTTTGGTGCAGTTGAGTTGGCATCCACCAACTCAACCGCCTCCTTTACGACCAATCCGCTGACGCTCACCTGCGGCACGAGTGCGGACCATTTTTCCATGGATACGGCGGGCAGTCCTTATACCATCACTGCAACCGATACGACGGACTCCTCGCTGCGCGGCACATCGGGAAGCATCACAGTCGTTCCTGGCGCATTGGCCAAGGTGGCGGTTTCCCAAGTATCCACGCAGGAGGCAATCGGGATACCCTTCAATGTCACGGTGACCGCCCAGGACACATACGGCAACACGCTGACAAGCGGAACAGATGCCGCAGACACTGCCACCATCCAGGATACGGTTACCGGCAGCACGCTAGTAAGCGGCACTCTGAGCGGCGGAGTGGCCCTCCTGTCCTATATCGAAACCACCGGAGTCAAAGATACGGGGAAGATCACGGCGACGGTCTCTAGCCACTCCGGTTATTCCAATACGTTCCTTGTCACTGCTGCTCTTGCACCCACTGTGAGCATGGCATTCAGCTCATCCACGATCACCGTGGGCGGCACTGGCGTCACTACGCTGACAGTCCAGATCACCAACCCCAACCAAGCGGCTGCATTGAGCGGTATTGCGCTCAGTAGCAGCAATCCTTCCGGGCTGATCGCCGACACGATAGTCAGCAACAGATGCGGTGGCAGTTTGAGCATCACCGACTCCGGCGCCGGATTCAGTCTATCTAGAGGAATGCTGACGGCGGAAGCTACCTGCACGATGGCGGTTTCGATGCACGCCAGCGCGGCGGCGGACTACACTGTGACAACTTCACAGGTAACTTCGAACGAGGGCGGAACCGGACTCGCGGTCAGCGCAACGTTAACCGCGGAGGCAAGCACCACCACCGCGTTGACAATGGATGCAACCGCGGCAGGCAGTACATCCACGACCGCTCTCGCTTCCGGCAATTCCATGGCGGCGGGCGGAAAGCTGACGTTGACCGCTTCGGTGCTGGCTGGGACGACGCCGGTGACGGCGGGGTTGGTCAACTTCTGCAATGCCGCGGCAACGCATTGCACGGACATCAACCTGCTGGGCACGGCGCAGTTGACCAGTAGCGGCACAGCGACGATCAGTTTCTTCCCCGGCATCGGCAGCCGTAGCTACAAGGCGGTCTTCGTGGCCACGCCCAATGCCGCGACGCCGCACACTGGCAGTACCTCCGCCGCGTCTACCGTGAATGTGACGGGAACGTACTCCACCTCAACGGCGATTGCAGCGACAGGCAGCACGGGCGACTACACCCTGACCGCCACGGTGAGTGGGCTGGTCAATGCGTCGACTGTGGCCGGACCCACCGGGTCGGTCTCTTTCGAGGACACCAACAATAGCGACCTTGTGTTGGCAATGGACGCGCTGGGTACAGCCACCAGCCCCGCGCTCAGCTTTCTAAATCCCAATGCCACCGATCCGGCAACGGGCTATGAGCCCGCATCTGTAGCCGTCGGCGATTTCAACGGTGACGGCATCCCCGATCTGGCCGTTGTAAATCGTTCTGACAATACGGTAACAATCCTGCTGGGCCAGGGAGATGGAACATTTGAAGAGGCAACCTCCAGCAATGTGACTACGGCCAAAGGCAGCGCCAGCCCCATCGCCATGGGGTATAAGCCAACTTTTATTGCCGTGGGCGACCTTAATGGAGACGGCATTCCGGATCTGGCTGTAACGAACGGTTGCGGCAGCGATTTCACATGTAAGTCCGGTACGATGACGGTCTTCCTGGGTCAGGGAGATGGCCGTTTTGCGGTAACCTCGGCGCAGATGTCATCTGCTGAAGAAAATATGGGCATTGCCGTGAGTGATTTCAACCGTGACGGCATTTCCGATCTGGTCTCGGCCAACTATTTTGATACGGTGACGATTCTGTTGTCACAGTTGACCACGACGGCGACGGCCACGGCCAATGGCGTTGCGGTGTGGGACGCCAGCGGCGCGGCTCATGCGGTGGATGCCGCTTATCCGGGCGACACAAGCTATAACTCCAGCACTTCGAGCACCGCCAGCCTTACCGGCACGGCTGCCGCGCAGATGCAAAGAGCCATGGTAGGCGGCCAGTCCGGCGATAACCAATCGACTTATGTGGGAACGCCGTTCACCACGCCGCTGGCGGTGCAGGTGACAAACGCAAGCGGCATTGCGCTGGCCGGCGTCAGCGTGACTTTCACGGCTCCGACAGGCACGAACCCCGGAGCGACGCTCTCCAACACTTCTGGCGCGGTGACGGCGACGACCACTCTGACCGTCCTCACCGACAACACCGGCACGGCCACTGTCTATGCCACGGCCAATGCCACAACCGGAAGCTATAGCGTTACCGTCAGCGTCAGCGGTGTAACTGGCGTCCGCTTTGGGCTAAGCAACACGGCGATGCCAACCTACACCGTGACCACGCTGGTGGACGACGCGACTGGCACGGCTGCCAACTGCACAAATCAGACGCTGAGCGGGGCAAAACTGGATAACGCATGCAGTTTGCGCGACGCTATCGCCGCGGTTTCGGCCGTTGGCCAATCGACAATCACCCCGGTAACTGCGGCGCAGATGCCGACTATTAACTTCGCGGCGACGCAGACCACATCGAGCGGTTCGGTGACCCTCAGCGCCACAGCTCCAGGCGACTATTCCGTGGCGACGAATGGCACGCTGAGCATTGCCGCGAACATGAACATCGCGGGACCGGGCGGAACACTTCTCACAATTGACGGCGGCGGTGCAGCTCAAGACTTCAATATTTCTACTGGAACAACGGCCAGCATTTCCGGATTGACCATCGGCAATGGATTCTCGTCTAACGGCGGAGGCGGCGTTTCCAACGTCGGCACGCTGACGATAAGCAACAGCACCTTAACCAAAAACTCAGCAGACGGCGCTGGCGGCGGAATCCAAAACAGTGGTGCATTGACGGTGACAAGCAGCACCTTTTCTGGCAACATAGCAAACGGCGGCGGCATCTCCAACAGCGGTACGCTGACAGTGAGCAGCAGCACCTTCTTCGGCAACTCAGGAAAAGCGGGTGGTGGCATCTTCAACGACAGCGGCACGCTGACGGCGACCAACAACACCTTTTCCGGCAATACCGCATCCCGAGGCAGTAGCATCTATATCTATGCGGGAATCGTTGCGCTGGCCAACAACCTGATTCCAGACGCCATCCACGGCAACTACACAGACAACGGTGGCAATGTGACTTCCAGCGCCAATCTTTCCACGCTGGGCAACTACGGTGGCGCGACGCAGACGATGCTGCCGCTGCCGGGCTCGGCGGCCATCTGCGCGGGTCTGGCCAGCAATGCGCAGACCGCAGGCATCAGCAGCGATCAGCGCGGCGTGAGATTCAGCAACGCCTCAACAACGATCGGCGCGGGCGACTACTGCCCGGCAGGTTCCATCGATGCGGGCGCGGTGCAAACCGATTACGCGTTGAGCGTGGTCTGGCCAAGTCTCTCTTCGTCGACCGCAGGCAGCACACTGCCCGCCATCGCGGCAACCGTCAAGGAGAACGGTAGCGCGCTGACTACAGGCGCGGCAAACGTCGTGATGAGCCTGGCGAGCACGGATTCAACGAAGCCCGTATTGAGCGGAACCACCACGCAGGCAATGGCAACCAGCACCACGGCCACGACGACCGCCGGACAGGCCAGCTTCGGCAATCTGAGCATCAGTCCGGCCAGCACCGGCGACACACTGACGGCGACGCTGACACTCAGCACCACCGGAGCAGCCACCCCCATCAGCAAAACCGCGTCCAGCATCAGCTTCGACGTAAACGCGATCACGACCACGACGACTGCCGCTCAGCCGGCGGGCATATTCACATACAACACCAGCGCGGCGCAGACACTGCCGCTCAGCGCCACGGTGACCTATAGCAACAGTGACGTAACTACGGCGGTTTCCACTGGCACGGTCAGCTTTACGGTCACCGATGGCGCGCAGGATACGATCTGCACGGCATCGACGAGCACTATCGCCAGCGGTGCATTCGTCTCCAGTTGCAGCCTGCCAGCAGCGGCCGCTGCTGGCACATACACCATCGTGGCCAGCTATAGCGACAGCAGTAGCGTTTATGCTCCCAGCAGTAATACGGCAGGCTTCAAGATTGGTGCGGCGGCGCAGTCAATTTTATTTTCGAGCACGATCCCGGCGAGCGTGACTTATGGGGTTGCTCCGATTACGCTGAGCGCTACAGGAGGCAACTCAGGAAACGCGGTGAGCTATAGCCTGAAGAGCGGCAGTCCGGCGATGCTAAGCGGCAGCACTCTGACCACTACCGGCGTGGGTACGGTGACGGTCTACGCGGACCAAACAGGCAACAGCAACTATAGCGCCGCAGACGAGGCTACATGGGTGATTACGGTAAACGCGGCGCCGTTGACGCTCACGCCCACCAGTGTGACGAAGACGTATGGCGCTGACGCTGACTGCCTTCGCCACGCAGGGCTTGCTGAATAGCGATACGGTCACCAGCATCACGCTAAATTCCACGGGCGCGGCTGCAATCGCCGCCGCTTCGACTACAGGCTATCCCATCACTGCGTCGAATGCCGCCGGGACCGGCTTGACGAACTACAGCATCACCTATGCGACAACCGGCACGGTCACGGTCAATGCAGCTGCGCTTACGGTGACGGCGAATGCACAAACGAAGCAGTACGGCGCAAGCGACCCGGCACTGACCTACGCCATTACCCCAGGCGCACTGGTCGGAACCGACAAGCTGACAGGCGCATTGATGCGTGTGGTTGGTGAGAGTGTGCGTTCCTACGCTATCCAACAGGGCACGCTGGCGGCGAGCACAAACTACACGCTGAGCTACAACGGCGCGAATCTCACCATCACCGCCGCACCGCTGACGGTGACGGCATCAAATGCAACGCGGGCCTATGGCACGGCGAATCCATCCTTGAGCGGATCGATTACCGGCGCAGTCAACAGCGACAGCTTCACGGCAATCTATACAACTTCGGCAACGGCATTGTCGGATGTGAGCAGCTATGCAATTGTGTCCTCAGTTGTCGGCAGCAACCTTTCGGATTATAACGTCTCGCTGCACAATGGCACCTTGAGTGTAACCCAAGCTGGATCGACAACCACTCTAACGACCAAGGCGGGCACCATCAGTTCGGACGGCGAAAACATGACGCTGACGGCCGACGTAGTATCGACGAGCAGCGGTACGCCGACCGGCACGGTAAGCTTCTACGGCGGCTTAACACTGCTGGGCAAATCGGCGTTGAGTGGCGGAACTGCTATCTACACAGCCACGCTGGCTGCGGGTTTAACCTACGACCTGACGGCCGTCTACAACGGTGACAACAACTTCACCACCAGCACTTCCAGCGACATACCGATCACCACAACAGCGCTGGACTTTACGCTCGCACCGCCGAGCACGACCGTACAGACGGTAATTCCTGGCAATGCGGTTAGTTGCGGATTTTCTATTACTCCGAGCTACGGCAATTATGCGGGGACAGTGACTTTTTCGGTCAGCGGCTTGCCCGCCGGGGCGACGGCAACTTTCTCGCCTGCAACCATCGCGGCCAATGGTGGCGCGCAGACTGTGACCATGACCATTCAGACAGCGACGGCGACGACGCAAAACGCGAAGCCTACACTGCCGCATCGCGTGGCCTCGCTGGTTCTGGCGTTGTTGCTCTTACCGCTGCTTGGTACAAAGAAAATGCGGCGGCAGGGACGCAGAATTAACCGCTGGCTATGCCTCTTGTTTTTGCTGTGTGGCCTGGCAGCATCTGCGGCATTGAGCGGATGCGGCGGCAGTTACTTCTCACAAGCGCCGAAGGATTACACCATCACCGTGACCGCAACCGCTGGCAGTCTGCAACATAACTTCAACGTCACGCTCAACGTGCAGTAACCTTCGAGGAAAGAGAAGATGAAGATGCATTTTGAAGATGTCCTCCTTTTGGGGGTTATAACTGCAAGTTTGCTGGTGGCACAGAATGCTCCCGCAAAAAAGAAAACTGCTGTCGCAACCTCCAATTACCTGGAGGTCGCAATCACGTACGATGCTTTAAATCCAAGTGCGTCCAGCGGCAAAGGGTTTTGGTTGCAGGGCGGTGGCATCCAGGCGGAAGGGCATTTTTCGCACAGATTGGGTGTGGTGGCCGACTTGGCCGGAGAACACACGGGCAATATGCATGGCTCCGGCGTGGGCTTGGATATGGCGACGATGACCTTCGGCCCGCGCTTTGCCTGGCAGCCCGCACGTTATCGCCGTACTGCGCTCTACGGGCAAGCGCTGGTCGGTCAGGGAAAGGGCTTCAATAACGCTTTTCCCGATGCCAGCGGAGCGGCTTCGAGCGCCAATGGTTTGGCGCTGAAGGTCGGCGGCAGCGTAAACTACACGCTCTCGCGCGGCTTCGCCATGCGGGCCATTGAGGCCGATTGGCTACGTACATAACTGCCCAACGGAACCAGCAAAGTGCAGAACAGTCTCCACCTAGGAACTTGTTGAAAAAGCTCTCTGTTTTCGCGCCACATATTTAGGCTGACTCGTCTAACAGATATGCGTGGAGATGAGCGGATTCAGGATGGGATGTTCAGTTATGTTTCGTTGGAGCAGCGGG
>Ga0224526_1000461_pt1 | contig 18329 bp, 15 predicted proteins | sample CBST25metaG_FD_179878 | JGI IMG/M metagenome (GOLD analysis project Ga0224526, IMG submission 179878) | Peat soil microbial communities from Stordalen Mire, Sweden - C.B.S.T-25 | ecosystem: Environmental > Terrestrial > Soil > Wetlands > Peat | place: Sweden: Norrbotten County, Stordalen Mire...
CTCGATGCCCTACTCGGTCTCGAAGGCTCCGCCAGCCGCACGCTCTTTGACGGCATCCAGGACCAGCTCCTCGGCCTCACCCGCGACTGGCCTTTCCTCCGCCGCGAGCGCCGCCCCCCTCCCGATCCCGTTAACGCACTGCTCTCCTTCGGCTATACCCTGCTCTATATCCACGCGGCCACCGCTCTCTGGACCGCCGGCCTGCTGCCCCAGATCGGCTTGCTCCACGCCCTCAAGCCCGGCCACCTCGCCTTGGGCTCCGACCTCGTCGAGGAGTTCCGCCATAAGGTCGACCGTCTCGTCGTCCGCCTCATCAACCGCCGCGAGATCCGCGCCGAGCACTTCCTCCACGGCCCTGAAGCCGATGCCGGCGCCTGCCGCCTCTCCGACGACGGCCGCCGCGTCTTCATCCTCGCCATCGACAGCGTCTTTCAAGGGCAGGACATCAACGCCACCCAGGGCCAGCCGGGCGTCATGCCGGCAATCCGCCGAATGGAAAGGCAGGCCCTCCGCATCCGCGCCTTCCTTGCCGGGGCTTCGCCAATCTACACTGCTCTGGAGGATTGAATGCTCTATCTCGTTGCCTACGATGTCTCCAACGACCAGGTCCGCCTGCGCATGAGCCATATCTTGCTCCGCTTCGGCGAGCGCGTTCAGGAGTCGGTCTATGAGTGCCGCATCTCCCGCGCTCAGCTTGCCCAGCTCACCGCCGAGTGCGCCGCCGAGCTGGAGAATGACCCCGAAGCCAACCTCCGCGTCTATCAGGTCTGCCAAACCTGCCAGCGCCGCTCCATCGCCCTCGGCGCCGTCACCCGCGCTCGCACGGAGCAGCCGGCCTTTGTCTTTTGAGGGAAGGAGAGAGAAAAAATGGCGAATCGCTACCTCTTGTCGTATCAATGCTTTGCAGGCAGCACGCGGCCCGTTTTCGCAATCGTTCCCAATGCGCTCAAACCATGGGCTTTAGGGGTGATTTTCGGGGAGAAATCCGCGGCTCGATCCCCTCATTTTTTGTCGTCTCCCAAAACCGCGTGCTATCCTTCCTGCTATCAGCGGGTTGAAGATGCTGCTGTGAAGAAGCGCCGCGCTAGGCGATAGCCGTCAAACGTCTCGCTTCCGACCGCTGCGACGCCCACCACAACGTGAAGAAGCGCCGCGCTAGGCGATAGCCGTCAAACGTTTGCTGGACCCGCCGGACATGGTTCCCTACACCGTGAAGAAGCGCCGCGCTAGGCGATAGCCGTCAAACTTGTGGTTTTGAATACTTGCTGATGATTGCTGAACGCGTGAAGAAGCGCCGCGCTAGCCGATAGCCGTCAAACGCAGTCTGCCACGCAATTGCGGGACGATTAAAAAGTGAAGAAGCGCCGCCCCAGAGCAACTACCGCCGAAATAGTCAGGGTGGGCTTCGTGCATTGGTGAACATCTGATTGACTCTCTCGCAAAGTCAGCAGGCCGATTTAGTGGCTGTTTTGATGGCTGTTCGTCCCATACTTTCGTTCAGAGCCTTGCAACGCTCTGCAATTCCTGGCCGCCTTTTATCTGATGTAAATAAATGACTTAGTCCTATGATTGCATCGGAATGCAGCACTATGCGAAACATCCATAATCTGATTCGGAATCAGCAGGTCGTCGGTTCGACTCCGATCTTCGGCTCCATTCGCTCCTGCTCCGTTCCCTGAGATTCGTTCCCACAGTGCCGGGTTAGAGCGGTTTGTGCCGTGTTTGATGCATTTCTCCTCCGTTTTCCACATGCCGCATCGCGCGCCTGACTCGCCACGAATCAAGTCAGCCACCGGTTATCCACCAGTTTTTTTGTTGCAACGGTAGTTCCGGACTGCATATCCACGCATACTCTTGGCATAATCGCAGCAAGAGCGGTTTCTCCGTAACTGTTCCAAGAGCAAAGTCCACGACCTGAGTCGGGCATTCGCGTTCAGGGACCGAGTTCAGAACATGAGTTCAAACCCGAGGCCGTACAGTACTACCGGTGGGAGCACTCAAGAGTGACCAGCTATAGCCGTCAGGACGTTTTGCGCATCATGCAGATCAGTTCCCACCAGTTGCAGGGGTGGGAACGAGCCGAACTGATTCCGCAGCGGCAGACCTACACCTTCCAGGATCTTGGGCAGTTAAGGACGGTGCGGGCCCTGCGCGAGGAAGATGTGCCGGCAGCCTCGATCCGGCACTCGATCATGGCCATGAAGGCCGTGGCCGGCATGGCCAACCCATTGATCGAGGCGAGCCTGGTGCGTACCGGGACGCGCCTTGCTTTCCGCCACCATGGGGCCATGGTGGACCCCATTCGCCGCCAGTTGCTCTTCGACTTCGAGCGCCTTGCCCGATTTGACCAGCTTGACCGAACGGATGGGCCGTCGCCGCTGCGAGCACCGGGATCAGCCAGCCCGGGTGGCGTGCAAGACCGCTTCCTGGCCGCGGTACAGGCCGAGGAGGCTGGTGAAAAACAGCGCGCGATCTCTCTTTACGAGGCGATTGTAGCTCTCGATCCAGAGTACGCGGCGGCCTATATCAATTTGGGAACCATCCACTTTCACCTGCGCCAATTTGGCCGCGCCGAGGAACTCTACCGCCGCGCCACTGTTGCCGATCCAGGGTACGTGCTGGCTTTCTTCGACCTGGGCAATGTGCTGGACGAACTGGAGCGGCCGGATGAGTCCATTGCCGCTTACCGCCAGGCCGTTGCGCTGGCGCCTCGCTACGCCGACGCTCACTACAACCTGGCCCTGGCCTATGAGCGCAAAGGGCAGGGCCGCCAGGCTCTCCGCCACTGGCAGTGCTATCACAAGCTGGACAATCGAGGTCCCTGGGCCGACCACGCCCGCGGCCAGATTCGCAAACTCCTCAGCCGCGAAAAACTCGCCATCGCCTGGCGTGCAACGGAGTACATTCCGCCACGCAAGGGAATGGCGGCGCTGGAGCTGGTTTGATCCGCTCCGAAGCCGGAGGAGATTCCTCGTTGGCCCACGCAACCCCAGCCCCGCTCACTCAGCTCTCCGAAGAGGAGAGCCTCTTCTACTCGACCGTGCGCAAGTTTGCCGAGGAGGCCATCGCTCCGCACGTGCGCGCCATGGACGATGAGCAGCGGCTGGATGAAGGCCTGGTTGAGCAGGTCTTTGAATTGGGACTCATGGGCATTGAGATTCCCGAAGAGTTGGGCGGGGCGGGCGGCAGCTTCTTTGACGCGGTGTTGGCCATCGAGGCCATCTCCACGGTCGATCCGGCTGTGGCTGTGCTGGTGGACGTACACAATACGCTGGTGATCAACGCCCTGCGCCGCTGGGGAAGCCCGGCGCAACAACAGCATTGGCTGCCAAAGCTGGCTGCCGGCACGGTGGGCGCCTATGCACTGAGCGAGGCCGGCTCCGGGTCCGATGCGTTTGCGTTGCAAACCCGGGCTGAAAAATTGCCCAGCGGCTTTCGCCTGAACGGTCGCAAGCTGTGGATCTCGAACGCCCGTGAGGCCGGCCTGTTTATCGTCTTTGCCACGCTCGATCCCTCGGCCGGCTATCGCGGCATCACGGCCTTTCTGGTGGAAAAAGGGGCTCACGGCTTCGCGGTGGGTCGCAAGGAAGACAAGCTGGGCATCAGGGCCAGCAGCACTTGTGAATTGGTTTTTGATGGCTGCGAAGTTGCGGAAGAGAATCTGCTGGGCGAGCCGGGCAAGGGCTACATGATCGCCATCGAAACGCTGAACGAGGGGCGCATCGGCATTGGCGCGCAGATGCTGGGACTGGCCGAGGGCGCCTGGGGACATGCGGCCCGGTATGCAAAGGAACGCCGCCAGTTCGGCAAGCCCATCGCGGAGTTTCAGGCAGTGCAGTTTACGCTCGCCGAAATGGCCACGGAGATAGAGGCGGCCAAGCTGATGGTCTACAACGCCGCCCGGTTGAAGGACGCGGGTAAGCCGTATGTGCGCGAGGCGGCCATGACCAAATACTTCGCTTCGCAGGTGGCCGAGCGTGTGGCCAGCCAGTGCGTTGAGGTCTTCGGCGGCAACGGGTTTGTGCGCGATTACCCGGCGGAAAAGTACTATCGCGACGCCAAGGTGGGCAAGATCTACGAAGGCACGTCGAACATGCAACTGGCGACGATTGCCAAGCAAGTGCTGGGCAGCAGGTAGCCTCAGCCTCCCGAGACTTCTAACTGCCTGGGCAGCGCCTCTTCCTTAACAGGCCGTAAAACGTCTCTTGTAGAAGTGGCATCAAGCGCCCTACCTGATATACACTCACGGTATTGATGGTACGACCCGTTCGCCCTCGCAAGGTCGTGGATGAAACAACGGCCGTTCGCTGCGCCAAAGGCCGGGGACTAATTCGGGAAGAGGTCTGGCAAAACGAAAGTGGCGAAGTGGTCCGTTACAACCTCGCCTTTGTCTGTCACCAGCTATGCACCGTGGACAATGGGCGAGTGCTCGGCTATGACAACCAGCATGATCATCACCACCGGCACTTCATGGGCCACGCGGAGCCGTTTCAGTACGCTGGGTACGATGTACTGATGGACCGGTTTCTCGCCGAAGTCGAGGTTTTGCGGAAGGAGACACGATGAAAATCACGGTTCGTTCGGATGGCTTTGAAGGGTACAAGAAACGCGCTTTGGCGCGGGCCGCAAAACTTGCCCGGCGTGAGCCGGTACGTCCCGAAGTCACCATCACCTTCGACAATCCTCTGGAGATGCTGGAGGTGTTGACGGCGGAGCGAATCCGTCTGTGCGAAACGGCTCGGCGCCAACCCTTTTCCATCACGGCCCTGGCTGCTGAGTTGAAGCGCGACCCCAAGAGCGTTCGCCGCGATGTGCTCAAGCTGGAAGCTGCGGGAGTACTCCGCACGCACGATCAGGCTAATCCTGGGCATGGCCGCGTGCGCATCGTTGAACCCACCGCACACCGGTTTGAACTCATTGCCAGCTTCTGAGGGAGATGGCTGGCCGGCCTGGCGGGTGCTTCTTCTTACAGTTTCTGGGTCCGCTGCACGGCGCGGACGCCGGCTACTCGGCGCAGGCCGAGGACCATCCGGTTTAGATGGCGCACATCTTCGGCTTCGACCACAAACTCGACGATGGCTTCACCGTTCTCATCCTGGCGGATTTCAACGCCGCGGATGTTGGTGTTGTCGTCGGAGATGACGGCGGTCATCTCCTTCAACATGCCGGTGCGGTCGTCGCAGAAGACGGTGATCTTGACCGGATAGCGCTGGGGCTTGTCCGCGGAATCGTCGCCCACGCGGGACCACTCGACGGCGATGCGGCGGTCGCTCTCGTAGAGCAGGTTCTGCACATTGGGACAACTGCGCGCATGTACGGCCACGCCCTTGCCGCGGGTGACGTAACCGATGATCTCTTCGCCACGAATGGGGTTGCAACATCGCGCTCGATAGACGAGCAGGTCGTTCTGGCCCTCGACCTGGAGGGAGTCGGAGCCGGTGAGGTGCAGCTTGCGCACCGCATCGGACATGGCCGGCGCACCGCTGCCGCCCGGCTTGATGTCGGTGCCTGGCTCCGCATCTCCTTGATTGGCAGACCCTGGGGGGTTGGCAAAGCCTGGGACCAGCTTGTTGAGCACCTGGTGGGCGGAGTGCTTGCCCAGGCCAAGCGTGGCCAGCAGGTCGGCGGCAGTAGCCACGCCATACTCGTTGGCAATGCGGCCAAGGTCCTGGTCGGTGATCTGGCTTAGAGGGACTTTGAATCGTTTGGCCTCGCGCTCGAGCAGCTTGCGACCAATATCCACAGCACGGCGGCGCTGGTCCTCATTGAGCCAGTGCTTGATCTTGTTTCGGGCACGGGGGCTCTTGACAAAAGTCAGCCAGTCGCGGCTCGGCTTGTGATCCTTCTGGGTGACGATCTCGACGATGTCGCCAGTGCGCAGCTTGCTGCGCAAGGGCACCATGCGTCCGTTCACCTTGGCGCCCACGCAGGTGTGGCCTACCTCAGTGTGGATGGTGTAAGCAAAATCAATGGGCGTGGCGTCGGCCGGAACCACGACGACCTTCCCTTTGGGCGTGAAGGTGTAGGCCTCGTCGGGATAGAGGTCCATCTTCAGGCTGGAGAGGAACTCGTTGGGGTCGGTCATCTCCTTCTGCCACTCGACCAGTTGGCGAATCCAGTTCAGCCGTTCCTCGTCGCGCGCCGTGACCGTGGCTCCGCCGGCCTTGTACTTCCAGTGGGCGGCGATCCCTTCCTCGGCGATGCGGTGCATCTCCTCGGTTCGGATCTGCACTTCAAACTGGTGACCGCTCGCGCCCATCACCGTGGTGTGCAACGACTGGTAGCGATTGGCACGGGGAATGGCGATGAAGTCTTTAATGCGCCCCGGCACCGGCCGCCAAAGGGTGTGAATGAGCCCAAAAACGGCATAGCAGGAAGCCACGTCCGGGGTAATCACCCGAATCGCCAGCAGATCGTAGACCTGATCGAAGGAGACCTTGGAGCGCTCGATCTTCTGGAAGATGGAGTAAAGCCGCTTGATGCGCCACTCGACGCGGGCCTCGATGTTGTTTTCGCGCAACTGCTCCACCAGCGTGTCTTCCACGCCGCGCAGAAACTGCTCGCCCTCGATGCGCCGGGCCTCAACGGCCGCCGACACCTTCTCATAGCTCACCGGATCGGTGTAGCGGAAGGCCAGATCCTCGAGTTCGCCGCGCACCTTGCCCATGCCCAAACGGTGAGCCAGGGGCGCGTAGATGTCCTGGGTCTCGCGTGCGATGGCGTCCTGGCGGTCCGGCTGCAGGTGCTCGAGAGTGCGCATGTTGTGCAGGCGGTCAGCCAGCTTGATGAGCACGACCCGCACATCGGACACCATGGCCAGCAGCATCTTGCGGACGTTTTCTGCCTGGCGGTCCTCGCGGTTGGCAAACTGGATTTTGTCGATTTTGGTGACGCCCTCGACAATGTGGGCCACCTGGTCGCCAAAGCCGGCCGCAATTTCTTCATTGGTGGCGGGCGTGTCCTCGACCGAGTCGTGCAACAGTCCAGCGGCGATGGCCGTCGAGTCCATCTTCATCTCCGCCAGCACCTCAGCCACTTCGAGCGGGTGAATGATGTAGGGTTCGCCGGAAGCTCGCATCTGGCCGTCATGATGGCGGACACAGAACTCCCAGGCCTTGCGGATCAGAGAGACGTCTTCACTGGGACGGTTGGCCTGGACATGGCGGAGCAGCGTTTCAAAGCGATCGGAGATTGAAGGCTGGGGGGGATGCGGTTCCAACTCAAGCGCAGCAGCCTGCAAGTCCCCTGAAGGAGTCGGGAGGGGGCTGTGAACATCTGCCGGTATGGCCCGCCGGGCACTCGCCATGCTTTATTATAGGCCGCATCGGTTGAACGCGCATGAACCAGTTAGCGGCCAAGGCACAACTCAGGCGAAGCGGCGCAACGGCCCCAGGAGAGACTGCCGAAAGAGATGAGTGTCTTGAATTTCGAGGCCTGCGCCGATCCTGCAAATCGCAGAATCCGACCATTCTTATCCATCAAGACACGGGCCATGAGCCTCAGATTGCATTCCTTACAGAGCCTACGGTGAAGCGCATTACTTTGAACTTATCCAGGGGTTAGACGATTGAGCTCGAATCCCGATGAAACTCTAACTTTCGCGAGGCCAGTCAATCCAGATGCCTACAGCGTTTTTAGATATGCCGCTTATGCAGTCAGATCCTAGCCTTTCTCTTATAGGTACTTCGGCGCCGGCAAGCTCTGTGCAGTGTGCTGGCCGTCACATCCAGAGTACTCCAAAACAGGAGTAGAGTCCCCTTCGGACTAGAGGTCCGGAACCGAGGGACTTATGTTGAAACGCCTCTTAGTTACAGCTATGACCGCTGCTCTAGCGGTAAGTATGGGCTACGCCGATCAATCGAATACGAAGGTAAGCATTCCTGCCAATAAGACCACGCCCAGCAGCGGCAAGCAGATGTATGTCAACTATTGCGCGCCATGCCACGGCTTGGACGGCAAGGGCCAAGGTCCCGCTGCCTCCGCGCTGAAGACGCCACCGATCGACTTGACGATGCTGAGCAAGAACAATCACGGGAAGTTTCCGGATACTCACATCGTCACCGTGCTTGAGTATGGCACGGAGATTCCGGCGCACGGTTCGGTCGAGATGCCGGTGTGGGGACCCATCCTTGGTAAGATGAACGTGACCAATACCCAGGAAAGGCTGCTCAGAATCAACAATTTGAGCCACTACCTGGAGAGCATTCAGGCAAAATAGGGGCCGGCGGCCCAATTGCTCCCGGCCAGGGGCCTCCAAAAGACCCCTAGAGGAGCAAAATGGACAGCCAAAAGAAGCCGGACAAACTGAACAAGCCCCGGCCTGTCACAAAACAGAAGGCGCACAAAGCTTCCCCGAATGCGGCGCCTTCTGAACGGAATCACGAGAACCCTTCCCCGCCCCAGCGCCCGGAAGGCCGCGGCTCCAGACGAAGTGTGTATCCCGCAGCGAAAGGCACTGGGGCCGACCGGACTGGATCAGAACAAACCGGATCGAAAGTCCGTGGCCTTGGCCGTGGCGCCCTGGTCAACCGCCGCGCTGCTGACCGGCTGCGCAACGGCTATCTCTGGGTCTATGCCTCCGATATTGAATCTACCGAATTACCCGAAGCCGGCGAACCGCCTGCGCTGCTGCCGGTTGCCGACAGCCGTGGCATGTTGCTGGGCACGGCGCTTTACAGCCCCTCCTCGCAGATTGCGCTGCGGCTGGTTTCCCGCGAGGCCATCGATGAGGCCACATGGATGGAATTGCTGGCCAGCCGGCTGCGGCGGGCGATTGGCCGGCGCAAGCTTCTGATGGACTCCAATACCGACGCCTGCCGATTGTGCTTCAGCGAGGCCGACGAGTTGCCCGGCCTGGTGGTAGACAAATACGGTGACCTGGTCATTCTTCAACTCTTGACCAAGGGACTGGATTCGGCCGCAGTGCGTGAGACCTGCGTGCGCGTGCTGCGCGAAGAGCTAGCGCCGGCTGCGATTCTGGAGAGGCCCGACCCACGCATGCGCGAGTTGGAAGGGTTGGCCGCGCCCAGTTCCGAGCCTCTTTTTATTGCAGACGCCTCTGCTCCGGCTGCCAGCACGCAATTCCGGCTCAACGGCCTGGTGTTCCAATTCGACGCTAACTCCGGACAGAAGACCGGCGCATTTCTCGACCAGAGAGCCAACTACGCCGCCACCCAGGAATGGGCGCGGCGGCTCGGCGGAGCGAGAGGGGAAGGGGGCGGCCGGGCGCTCGATGTTTGCTGCTACCAGGGCGGCTTTGCCCTGCACCTGGCGCAGGTCTGTCGCCAGGTTACAGGCATTGACGCGTCCCGCGCCTCGCTCGAAGTGGCAGAGCGAAATTTTGAGGCCAATCGCGCCCGGCTCACCGCGCAGGTGGATTGGGTGGAGGGAGACGCCTTTCAGATCCTGCGCGACTGGTCGGACTCCGGCGAAACGTTCGATGCCATCGTTCTGGATCCGCCCGCCTTCGCCAAAACGCAGAGGGCTGTCGAGGGAGCGTTACGCGGCTACAAGGAGCTGAATCTGAGAGCCCTCCGGATGATGCGCCCCGGCGGCCTGCTGGTGACTTGTTCCTGCTCTCATCACGTGGGTTGGACAGAGCTCGAGGGCAGCGTGGCCTCGGCCGCCGCCGATGCGCACCGGCGGGTGCGCCTGCTGGAACGCCGCGGCGCAGCTCCCGACCATCCGGTGGTGCTGAACCTGCCGGAGACCGAGTATCTGAAGTGCCTTGTTCTGGAAGTTGAGTAAGGGTCCGGGAGGTAGAACGCAGACTCCAAGGAAGAAAGTGCCATGCAGCTTCGTCGAGAATTAGCCTGGGTGATGATCGTTTTCGTGGGGCTATACGGCCTTTGGCTCTCCGCTATGGGCTCGATAGCCTATGGATACGGCTACAGACCGGAAGCGCAAAGCTTGCTGATGTTCATTCGTCACACTCAGCCGCTGTTTATCTTCCCGTGCGTTCTGCTCGCTCTCGTGCCTCCCTGGTGGGCAATGGTCCCTCTATGGCTTCTTTCGATTTCCATTTGTATATTCCCATATGTGCTAAATGTCCAACAAAACGGAGCATTGGAGTATGTGAATGCTCCATTCTCCGTTCGAGAAGTTAAAGAGATTGCCCTTGTGATGTTGGTTCACATTGCCATGCAGATTGCGCTCCTGCTCAAAGGGACCGGCAATCAACGCACTGACAATTTCTAGGGAATCTCTGAACAAGCTCTTCCTGGCGACAAGCATTCCCTCCGGGGATCAATGGGTGGTTAAAACCCAACCCTACCAGCCCACGTTGATTTTGCAGCATTTGCGGCACGCGACCCAGGGGTGTCCCTGGGTACCCCGGTCGTGCCCTGACACAATATGGACTTGTGCAGCGGTTTCCCCGCCAATCTCGACTCGGCAACGGGAACCTGATGCCCCGGCCCACGCTCAGGCTTGGACGATGCGCCGGCTGGCGCGCATCCGCGACCAGAATTGTTCCCACCACTGGAACCATGAGCGCCTGGCTGTGTCTACAGGAACCCGTTTGTCCTGCACTGGCGCCGAGCGTAACTGGGCCAGGGTGTCTTTAACCAGTGCGCGCAGGGACTCGGCCTCGAATGTGCACGAGCGCAGGTAGGCTGAGACGGTGAGTCCGGCTTCGGCGGCGCGGCGGCGCAGTTGTGCGCTTTCCGCCTTGCTCAGCCGGATGGTGATGCTGGCGGACTTCAGATTTCTTTCAAGCGCCGTCGGCAGACCGAGCGTGGCCTCCGCTTGAGAGTCTGCGCTTGATTGAGGCAACCTCCGATCGGTTGCCGTCTGCGGTGTTACACCTGGCGCGTAAGGTGGTGCATCAGGCGGATGCACTTCGTTGCTATGGAGCGGCCCCGGATTGGCAGGCTGCAGGAGCGAACGATCGCTGAGATCGGCTGGATCGACCGGAATATAGCGCGCGTGGGCGCGCAAAGCGCGCTCGTAGCTTAGCGTTGCCACGTCGTCTGCAAGGTCATCGTCATTCCACGCGAGTGTGCGCTGCTGCGCGGGTGTGGCAAGAGCGGCCAGCAAGCCCGCAAAGCTGGGGGAGGCAGGCGCGGGTGTGGCTGTTTGTTGCATGGCTTGGAGCATACTCTGAAGCAGTCCGCAGTCTTGGGGAATTCCCATCCAGAATGCGATGCGAGTTCCGTATGAGGAGATTTGATTCCGCAGTCCCAAAATGCAACCGCTGGCTGAGCTTTCCAGGGCATTTTTCAAAGTTGCCGTAATGTGCGAGCATCACGCGGTCCCACCCATGACCTTACGCGATCGACCAAAACGGCCCACGCAAAGTGCGGCGCGGTCAGACGCGCAGGATGTTGCACGCCTCAGGATCGGGAAGTACGCGTCCGGGGAGTCGCAGCAGTTGGGTGACGGCTTCGGCGCTCATGGGGCGGGCAAAGAGATATCCCTGACCAAAGCGGCAGCCCAATTGCCGCAGCAGGCGGTATTGTTCGCGGGTCTCTATTCCCTCGGCGACCACGTCCAACCCCAACACGCGGGCCAGTTCGATGATGGTGCGCACGATTTGGAGCGGTTGGTCTCCTTCCGTCATGCGGACCACGAAGGAACGGTCGATCTTGAGCACGTCAAACGGAAAAGAGTGCAGGTGATTGAGCGAGCTATAGCCAGTGCCAAAGTCGTCCAGGAGCAGGGAGACGCCCAGCCTGCGCAGGCTGCCCAGCACCTCCATGGCGGTGCGAATGTTGGGAGTCAGGCTGGACTCGGTCATTTCCAGGCCGAGTTGACGGCTGGAAAGGCCGAATTGGAGGAGTAACGCCCGGACGTGATCGGCCAGCCCCTCACGGGAGAATTGACGGGCGGAGAGGTTGACGCCGACCCGCAGAGAGGCGTGGCGAGAATCCTCAAGGCACCAGCTCTGGATCTGCTTGCAGGCCTCTTCAAGCCCCCAGTCGCCGATGGGCAGGATCAACCCGCTCTCCTCGGCCAGCGGAATGAAGTCCAGCGGGGGGACCAGCCCGCGCTCGGGGTGAGCCCAGCGGATCAGGGCCTCAAGGCCAACAATTTTGCGGGTGGAGAGCTCGACCTCGGGTTGGTAGTAGAGCACAAACTGGTGCTGGTCCAGAGCGCGACGCAAATCGTTGCTGGACGGCCAGATAGCCGAGGCGCCGGCATCGTGCAACCGCGGCGACCCATTTCCAGTTAAAGATTTGCGTAGCCTGCGCAGTTCCAACTGGCTGGCGGCCATATTGGCAAGACTCTCGAGCATGTGAAGCTCGTCCGGCGCCAAGCCGAGACGAGCCTCGCGGGCGAAGATGCTCAGCGTCCCCAGGATCTTCCCGTCGAACGAGCGCACCGGAACACTGGCGAAGAAGCCCGCGCCGAGTAGGCTAAAGATCGGCAGTTTTTCTTCGGATAGAGAGAGTTCGGAGAACTCCGAAGCGATCACCGGACCATCGTTTGCAAGCACCAAATCGAAGATGGAATTCTTCCGCGGCACCTCGCGAATGTGCGGGCCCCAGTGCGACTTGATCCAGACGCGGCTCTCGTCGGCAAAGCCGATGCTCGCCGAATTGGCCCGGAAGTATTCAGCGGCCAGCCGCGTAATCGCATCGTAACTGGGTTCGGGCGGAGTATCGAGAATCCCCGTCGAAACGAGGGCAGCAAGCCGTGCATCCTCGTGTTGACGATCGCATCTTCCGGTGTCCAGTTCTGCTGGTTGCATCTTCGCTCAGGTCTCGCTCCTCCCTTATCGGGTGGGAAACCCATCGGCAAGAGGTTACGCCAGAGCGGTGTTCCGAAGTACCTGTTCCACGAGAGCGATTGCGCTACTTGCCGGGGACCGGCTGTGCCGTTTCAGTCCACAGGAAGGTCAGGCGGTCGGCATCGTCCTGGACTTGCTGGTCGACGCCCATGCCCCCACTGTGTCCTCCCGCAACACTGTAATGGAGCAGGATGGGCCGGCCGCTCGATGAGGCGGACTGTAGAAGGGGAGTCATTTTTCGCGCATGAAGCGGGTCCACGCGCGTATCGCCGTCGCCGGTGAAGAACATCACGGCCGGATAGGCTGTGCCGCTTTTGACGTTGTGGTAGGGCGAATACTTGAGTAGATAAAAGAACTGCTTTTCGTTCTTTGCCGAGCCGTACTCCGTGGTCCAATACGAGCCCACCAGAAACTTCTGGAAGCGCAGCATGTCCAGCAACGGGTATTCGCACAGCACGGCCGAAAACAGTTCCGGCCGCTGGGTGATGGCCGCGCCCATCAACAGCCCACCGTTCGACGCGCCCTCGATGGCGAAATGCGCTGGCGATGTGTACTTGTTGTCAATCAGATACCTGGCAGCCCCAAAAAAGTCGTCGAAGACATTCTGTTTCCGCTCGAACATTCCCTGCTCGTGCCAGTGCTCGCCATACTCGCCGCCGCCGCGCAGGTTGGGCAAGGCGAACCACCCGCCCTGTTCCAGCCACCACGCCGTGTCCGGGCTCCAGTACGGCGCCATGCTCACGTTGAATCCGCCGTACCCGGTCATCAGCAGCCGTTCCGTTCCGTCGCGCTTCAACCCCTTCTTGCCGGCAATGAACATCGGGATCTGCGTCCCATCCTTCGACTTGAAAGACACCTGCGTCAGCTCATACTGGCTGGAGTCGAAGGGGATCTTCGGCTGGGCAAAGACATCTCGCTTTCCAGTCAACGTATCCAGACGGTAGATGGTTGGGGGCACAATGAACGACTGAAAACTGACGAAGCCGTAGCGATCCTCGGTGCGGCCCCAAACCACCGAAGACGATCCAATCCCGTCGAAGTCGATCTTGCCGGCAGGCCTTCCATCCAGCATGTAGACCGCCGTCTCTGTCTTCACGTCCTTGAGCCGGTTCACGTAGATCTTTCCGCCCACGATGGACCAATCGGAGATCACATCCTGCCCTTCCGGCACAATCGTCTTCCACACGTCGGGCATGATGCCGGGATCGGCCTTCAGAATCCTCCCCTTGGGCGCTTTGTAGTCGGTCTTCACATACCACGCGCCCTTGGCGTAGATCGCATCGAACCTCGAATCCATTGCCCAAACCAGCACTTCAAAAGTCGACCCCGGCTTGGTCAGGTCGCGATAGACAATATCCACGCGCCGGGCCGGCACCCCGCGCCTGATTGTGACCACCAGGTAGCGCCCATCGTCCGTGACGACACCCGAAAAAAGATCGTCGCCTGCCAGCTCCTCTCCGCGAAACTCGTGCCCAAACAGCAGCGCGTCCTTCGAATTCCGCGTACCCAACAAATGCCGATACAGCAGTGTTCCCTGTTTGTTATTGCGCGCGTAGTAAATGCTGGCTCCATCCGGCGCAAAATTAACGCCAAAATAACGCGCCGTAGGCAGCTCGTCTTCCATCGTCTTGCCGGTCTTCACATTGAACACGTGGATGCTGGTCTCATCGGCTCCGCCCTGCTGCACCGCATAGGCCAACAATGTCCCATCCCGGGAAACATCCTCAAGGCGTACGGAGGTGTTCGGGTCGCGGCCCATTTGGGCGGGATCGATCAGCCGCTCGTCCTTGGCTGTTCCGCCCGGCCCCGTCCAGCCCCGCCGCACAAAGATCGAGAACTGCTGTTCACCGGCCAAACGCTTTCTGAAGAAGTAGCTGCCTGCGCGCTCGATGGGAAAACGCCATTCGGAGACATTCTCCAACTCGTCCAGATCGTCCGCGACTTGCGAACGTATGCGCGCCTGCTTCAGATAGCGCGCCGTATAGGCATTCTGGGCATCGATGAAGGCCCGCGTCTCAGGGCTCCGGGCGTCTTCAAGCCAACGGTAGCTGTCGGGAATCCTGGTTCCGAAGTAGTCGTCGGAAACCGGAATAGCGTCAACGGCGGGCGGGGGCGGCAGCGTGATGCCTTCGCGCCCATGAATGGTCTGGGCAACTGCGCCTGCCCCAAGGACCAACCAAATTGCCAATCCCAATCCAAAGGTCCGCCTCATGCAGTGCCTCCTGAGGACAGGATACTTCGCGCAGCAGTGCTTCGTCCGCGCACAACCCCGGTAGAATCGAGTCCAGTGGCAGGAACAGAACCAACTCAATCCAGCCTGGACTCGAATTTGGGGGACTCGCAATCGGGGCGCGCGCGATCGCGGTGGGCACGCGGCCTGGGCCTGCTGCGCCCATCGCACGCGCATACGGCGTTCACGGCAACCATCCTGCTGATGGCCTCAACGTTTCTTTCCCGGATCATCGGGCTGGTGCGGGTCAAGTACATCGTCTGGCTCTTCGGCGCGGGCGTTGAAGCCGACGCGCTGAACGGCGCTTTTGTGCTGCCGGATATGATTTCGTACTTCCTGGTCGGCGGCGCGGCTTCCATCACGTTCGTCACCATTCTCACGCGCTATCGCGACAACGGCCGCGAGGCGGAGGGGCAACGGTCGCTGTCAGTCATTGTGACCACGATGTGCCTGGTGCTGGGCGGCGCCATCCTGCTGGCCGAGGTCTTTGCGCCGTGGTACATCCACTCGTGGTTTTATGGATTCGATGCGCAAAAGGCCGCGCTGTGTGTCCACCTGACGCGGATCTTGCTGCCCGCACAGTTGTGCTTCTTTGCCGGGGGAGTCTTTGGCGCGGTTCTGCTGGTCAGGAAACAGTTCAGCGTGCAGGCAATGGCGCCGCTGATCTATGGCCTAGGCACCATCGTGGGCGGCGTATTGCTGGTGCGGCGCATCGGCGTTTCTTCGCTCGCCATCGGCACGGTGGCTGGGGCGTTCTTAGGGCCGTTTCTCTTGAATTGGGTGTTCGCCCGGCGAGCGGGCACGCGGTACCGGCCGATTCTGGACTGGCGCGACGAGGGTTTTCGCGAATGGGTGCGGCTGTCGCTTCCCCTCATGATCGGCGTTTCTCTGGTCACTGCCGACAACTGGATCATCGCGCACTTTGCTTCGGCCACCAGCGGCGCGGTTTCGCTGATGAGCTATGCCAAACAGCTTTTCACCGCGCCCATGGCCATGCTGGCGCAGGCGGCGGGCGCAGCCACCATGCCGTTTTTCGCCAGCATGTGGAGTAAACAGCGCTATTACGAATTCGCTACGGGCGTTGCCGACTCGGTTTCGCGCGTGACTGCGCTGGGATTACTGGCGGCCTCGGGCATGGTGACGCTGGGCCAGCCGGCGATTGACCTGGTGTTTACCGGCGGACGCTTTTCTCCAGCCGATGCACGGGAGTGCGCCGCCTATTTTGCCATTTTTTCCATCTCTCTGTTTCTGTGGTCGGCGCAGGCCATCTATGCGCGCGCCTTCTATGCCGCGGGGAACATGCTTGTTCCCATGGTGGCGGGAACGATAGTGACGCTGGTTTCGCTGCCCCTCTATTACGCGCTCTACCACTGGCATGGGGCGATGGGGCTGGCCATCGCTTCGGATATTGGAATCGCGCTTCAAACCGTAACCATCGCCCTGCTGCTGCACCAGCGGCGCATGGTCTCGCTGGCCAGCCTGGACTATGCCGAGTTGGGCCGCTGCCTGCTGGCCTCGGTGGCAAGTGGCGGCGGAGTCTGGGTGGTGCTCTGGGGGCTGGGCAGAATGTTGAGCCGGCTCATGGGCAATCCGGGATCTTCGCACATGGCTACGCAAACCCGCTGGATAGACTTGGGGCTGCTGGTGGCCGGGACGCTGGTTTGGGTGGTGATCGTAAAATTGGTCCTGGAAAAGACCGGGTCCGCGTTGCCCAGGGTGATGATGAAACGGCTGGGGATGGGGTAAGCGATCTCAGGACAGGAATTTGAACGTCTTGCCTTGGGGCATTGCCTTCATCCGTCGCAGAAATTCTCCTTCGTCGATCTCTTGGGGCCAGTCCAGGTTGATTGTGACGATTTGCTCATCCCGGTTCGATGGATTCCACCGAAGATTAATTGCTTTCAGGTTCTCCAATTGCGTCAAATCGCGCACGAGTGCCCCACTCTCATTCTTGATGAAGGTGTACAGCGGTTTTGTGCGCACAAAAAGGTCAAATATCCGCAGGCGTTCTTCATCAAGAAGAATCTTCAGAATTTCAATCTGCCGCTCCCCGATCACTCGCTTGCGTTTGGTCTCCAGCCGGTTGAAGAGGCTGTACATGGTGTCGCGGAAGAGGGCGCGCTGCATGTGCTTGCGAATCTCCGCCGTTAGCCGTTCGCACTGGATGCGAACACCTTTCAAGGCAAAGATCAGGAAGGGCGTCAGATCGTGGCCGCCCTGCCTGACCTCGCTGAGAATGCGCAGGTACGCGGGCTTTTCGTCGTAGTAGTAGTTCGACATCGCGACAAAGGCCCTGTCGGTCAGTCCAGCACGCCGAAGAACAAGTGCCTCCATGGCGCGCGCCGTTCGCCCATTTCCATCGAGAAAGGGGTGCATGGCAGCGAGGTGATAGTGCAAAGCCATTGCCTGCACCAGCGGATCGTGGTCGTGGAATTCAGTCTGGGTGGACTGAAGAAGTCCGGCAAACGCCTCTTCGCAGAGCGGTCCTCCCTCCGCGCCCCGGTGCGGGGGAATGCCAAAGGTCACGTTGTAGTCGCGCCCGCGAAGTACGCCGGGAGGGCAATGGTCCTCATCGCATCCGGTCACCAAACGACGATGAATCTCGCGCACAAGATCGGCGGAAACCGGCCGGTCGGCGGTCAGTTCTCCAATCCAGCGGTAAGCCAGCATGGCCGCGCGCGCCTGCCGCTGCGATCGCGTTCTGAGTTCCTCCGGCGAAACGTCCGGTCGGACCGCCTCTTCAAGCTCCCGCTCCGTAAACTCCGCGCCCTCAATCCGGCTGGTGCCGGCTACTTCACGCTTCAATTGCAGTTCCTGCAGCGCCTCCACCCAGCTCTTTTGATAGGGCAGAGCAGTCAGAGATTGCACCGCCGATTTGGCTTCAACAAGCGCAGCCATAACGGCGCTTGCATCGTAACGAATCCAGCGCTTTGGAAGCTCATAGCGAATCATTTGTTTCCCGATTCATGTCCAACTTCATTTTAAACTCATTTTCATGTCATAATCTATCATCTAATTTGTTTTCTTTCAATTACAGGATTGCACATAGATTTCATGTCTAGTTCATTTTATTTCCATTTTCACGTCGTTTCCGGCTTGAACCATCCGAACCCCGCCCTTTCCCGCTCAGATTGGCCGCCCGCGCTCAGGCTGCCCAAAGACACAAAAGCCCCCGCCGATGCGGAGGCTCTTGCGGCTGGAGCGGGGCCTGAAACTCAGCTACGGCTGAAGCGGCTTGAGCACCTCGGGGACGGCAGGGGCCGCAGCGGAACCGGCCAGCTTGGCTTCGGGCTTGCGGATGTCGATGCCGCCTTTGAAGAAGGCGCCATCCTCGATGCTGATGCGAGCCGCGGCCACATCGCCGGTCAG
>Ga0224526_1000468_pt1 | contig 18144 bp, 19 predicted proteins | sample CBST25metaG_FD_179878 | JGI IMG/M metagenome (GOLD analysis project Ga0224526, IMG submission 179878) | Peat soil microbial communities from Stordalen Mire, Sweden - C.B.S.T-25 | ecosystem: Environmental > Terrestrial > Soil > Wetlands > Peat | place: Sweden: Norrbotten County, Stordalen Mire...
GCACACAAGCGAATCTCCGCTATGACAAAAGGCCTCGAAAAACCCACCCCCTAACTCCAACAAAACAAGCCGCCGGATCTCCCCGATCCGGCCGTGTCATAAGGTATGGGTTAAGAGACGGCCGGCGCAGGGGAATTGACGCCACGAAACTCAGATTTCACTCGCGGTGTGCGCGACAATCCACCCGGTACAAGGGTTTCATTCATTGGATCCTCGCGATTCCAACGATTCTCTTAGCGGGCAAAGTTGCAATGAATGGCGTGCTGCAAATGCGCTGTTGGAAGGCACAGGCCCCCGGGGCGTTTATGAGGATGCAGGTAGGAGATTTGGAGTTTTGAAGATTGTGGTCAATCTTTGGGCGTGATTTGTACGGAAGATTTGACAATCGTGGCTGTTTGTAAAATGGTGGCATTTTCAGAATCAGTAAGTTGAGTGTTTTTCAATACTGATGTCGGGTTCGATTCCTACTACGGTCGGCCGTTCGTCGAGTTTGCCAGCCGCGATCACACACAGCCGCTAACCGCGCCGGAAGAGGCTGCTGCCGCCCACGCATGAGCTTGGGTTTGCGAATCTTTCAGCGCTCTCCCGGCAATCCAGCCGCGCTGGGATTGCCTGTGCGCATCTCGCTGAAGATCGGGGTGCCCTGCTGCTGCACGCACTTAGCAGCATAGAGGTACATAGCGGCCGACCATGTCTGCCAATCTCGGCCGCTGGGCTTACCGGTTTGCGCGTGAATCCACTCGTTGAAACCCCACTCCACCTCGTTCTCGTGCCACGGCTTGACCAGTTCGGTCAGCGCCAACAGCTTCCGCTCAGCCATATCCATCCGCCCCGCTGCCACGCATGCCGCCACATAGAAGCCGCAGACAAACGGCCAGACCCCGCCGTTGTGATAGTCGCCGGGCCAGTTAAATCGCTCGTATCGCGGGTGCCAATCGGCATGATGGGGCAGGATATACGGGAACAAACAGGGCGGCAAATCCACGGCCAGCTCTCCGCGATCCCGCATGGCCTCGCACTCGGCTTCAATCCATGCCACCAGGTTTCGTGCCCGGTCAGGCGAAGCAATCCCAGTCAGAATCGCCAGGCTGTTGCCCAGCAGGTCGAAACGGTCGCTGTTGAGGACTTTGTAGGAGTAGAGCGCGTAATAAGGCTTGGATGGCACGACAAGACCCTCATGCTCATGGGGGTTTTTCGCTTCACCACAAACCTCCAGACGGTTCATCAATTCGCGCAGTTGAGCGGCGGACTCGTGCTCGCCATAAAGCAGAAGGTACGCATAAACCATGGTATTCACGTACAGCCCATAACCCATCACCCACTGCTCGTCACGCCAGTCGCTGGTCGGTAACTGGGAGACCATCACCCGGTCGTCAGGGCTCTGGTACTGCATCCACTTCAGGGCTTTCTGCGCTGCCTCGTTGAGAAACTCCGGCTGATTGGCTGATTTCCTGTACACCGCCAGACCAAAGAGGAACAGCGGCGTCGTATCGCTGGCGCCACGGTCAGCAGGATCGTGCGCGAGTGATGGGATGTGGCCGCGCGGCGTCTGATTGGTTGCCAGAGCCACCAGTGTGCGCCGCAGCGCGTCCGCAAGCTCCTCGTTGCTGGTGGCCAGAAAGCCCAGGGATGAAATCATCATGTCCCGCGTGTATGGTTCCGGGTATCCCCACCCAGCGGTCCGGGGCAGTCCTTGAAACGGTCCCCGTGCGTTATGGAGCAGGATGTGCAGGGCTGCCTCTTTGGCCTGCTCAATGGAAGCAAGTGACTTCTCGTCTAAAGACATGGCCACCTCGATGGCGTGCAGGGTTGAGCAGACGAGCATTCTTACCTCGTCGCTGTATTTCCTAGTCAATTCCCAATCGGTCGGACACGATCTCCACAAAGCGCTTGGCAACCTGGCGATAGTCGAACAATTCGACCACATGCTTTCGCCCCGCTTCGCCCATCCTCCGCCGCAGTGCGCTGTCCTTCATGAGTCGCAGAAGGTACTTGGCGATGTCCGGCGCGCTGGCGCGGTACTCCGCTGTCCGCGGATTTGGAAACACGGTACGACGCCTATCGTCGATCCCGTGGCCTTCCCCGAATTGCCCCTCGCTGATCTTCCTCTCCTCTGCCACTTTTGCCAGGAATGCCGTCTCACCGTGGACCATGGTGTCGCGAAATGCCATTGCGTCGATCGCGATCACCGGCTTTTCGCAGGCGTTAGCCTCTACCTGAATCATTCCAAAACCCTCCAGCCGCGAGGGCGCCGCGTAGATATCGCAGGCGGCTATCAAGTAGGGCATGAAATTCTGCGAGACCACATTGGTCGAGTAGATGACCTTCTTGTCGATGCCCAGATGCGCCGCCAGTTTGAGGTCGACCAGGTTCTGTTGGACAGTGCGGGGTTGAGGCCAAACCTTGCAGACATATCTCCAGTCGGGTGCCTCGGCATCGATCAGCGCCAGCGCCTGCATGATCTCCTGGGCGCCTTTCGACGCCCCATCGCCGCCAACAGTCAGGATCATCATCTGGTCCTCCGATATTTCCAAAGCCTCGCGGATCGATTGGACCTTCAAGTCATCGCGGCTGTGCGGCGCGTAGCGGTCTGTGTCGCAACCCACAGGAAGCACCTCGATGTTGTCTCCCTTGATACCATCCCTGATATAGACCTCCTTCACCCAGTTGGAGGTGACCAGGATCAGCGGCAGAGCGTTCAGCACTTCACGGTGTTCCGCGATATATCCATCGGCCACGAGCCATGGCACGGCCTTCATCCCAAACTGTTGCGGGTGTAGGACCAGATTCGGAACATGGCCCCAGAACCCCACGCCGACCACCACGTCCGGCTGAAACCAGCGGTAGTACCATTCCTTTTCCAGGGCCGATTCCAAATGCACAGGGTGGACATCCACGCCCATCTCACGCAGGCCCCTGCACAACAGTTCGCCCTGCAGCGCCAAGCCGGCCGCCGGTGCCGGATATTCGGTAAGCACAAGTACTTTCACGATTGTTGCTCCCATCATGCCGTTCGCTTTACCGCTGCTTGCGCCGAGTCGAAGCACCAGAATCCTTCTTCTCGCGGAGTGGTCTGTGTCTCCCAACTGTCGGCTCCGTATCCGTAAACATCCGTAATCAATCTGCGCTTTTCAAGCCGGACATCCTCTGTCAACACGTCCCTGCGATCCGCATCTTCACGAACCCGAGGCGGATACGCCCGCCTCCCATCTTCGTAAGCAAAGAGCCATAACCGCTCTGTGTCGATCCCGCCTGATCGCCAAAGCTCAACGACACTCCGGCAGCACTCCTCATGTCGGAGGTGGCGAGTGTATTCACCTTTCGGTCCGTGGGTCAGAATCAGGTTATAACTGGCTCCAGCCAGTAGCCCGGCTATGGTCGCCTCAACCTGCTCGATCGGTAGCGGCGCTTGATCGGGTCCATCATCCAGATCCGCCATCTCGCCCTCCGCCCCCAATTGTTGCAAGACTCGGCGGAACTTTGGCGCACGGTCTGAATCCTCTGCCCTGCATAAAGTCACGATTCGCCAAAGAAACTCCGGATGGGTCAGTATGTAGCCGCCGCACCAGAGTGTCTCGTCGTCCGGGTGGGCGACGACCACTGCGGCCCGCTGCCGAGGGCCTGATTTCACCTTATCGAGTGGGATCGGGGTCATTGTTTTCTTCGGGAAGAGTCAGAGCATCGCTGTAGATGTGAGGGCGCCAAACCGGTCTGCTCTGAACTGTGCTCATCCGGCTCCGAACTGAATCGATCGCCAACATCATCGCTGAATCTCCGCATAAGCACTGTAGCACACGGCATACTATCGTTCCTGAGCGTTTCTGGGCGGTAAAAGGTTTGTCCGGGAGCGTTTAGGATTGTCGTGCACACCGCGAGTGAAATCTGAGGTTTCGTGGCGTCAATCCCCCTGCGCCGGTCGTCTCTTAACCCATACCTTATGACACGGCCGGATCGGGGAGATCCGGCGGCTTGTTTTGTTGGAGTTAGGGGGTGGGTTTTTCGAGGCCTTTTGTCATAGCGGAGATTCGCTTGTGTGCGTCGTTGAGTACGCGGCGCTGATCCTGGAGTGACCGGTCGATCCGTTGGGTGTTGGCGAGGATCTGCTGCAAGGATCTGGCGGATTTCGTAGGCGGCGGTGAGGGCGGAGATATGGCCGCGGCTGGAGACATATAGTGAGATTACCCCCGGCAGAGCCGGGGACTTCATTGTGTGAGCCGCTCAAAGCGGCTTGAGCGGGGTCGCTTACGCGGCCCCGGTTGATTTGAGCCACCTTGTCGGTGGCAGGTCACTTCCACATGTTCAGTTGGTCCAGCCTTTTGTCTTCCTGCTCCTGATTGCGGATGTAGTCCCGAATGCTCGCTTCGTCGCGCCCAACCGTGGAAACGAAGTATCCGCGCGCCCAGATACTCTGCCCCGCGTAATTCTGCTTCCGCTCTCCATACACCCGCGCCAGGTGAATTGCGCTCTTGCCCTTAATGAACCCAACCACCGACGAAACCGAGTACTTCGGCGGGATCGAGATCATCCTGTGAACGTGGTCGGCCAGAAGATGCCCCTCCTCGATGCGGCATTCTTTCTGCTCGGCCAGCTTCCGGAACACCTCGCCCAAATGCCGCCGCAGACTTCCATACAGCACTTTTCGTCGGCACTCCGGGATAAAAACTACGTGGTACTTGCACTCCCATTTCGAGTGGCTTAAGCTTTTATACTCGTCCATCCGGGATTCTCCTTGAAGTGTGCTTGGCGGCTCACCTCTCGGAGTTTCTTGGATGGACTCATGCAAATGTCAAACTGCTACTGCCACCCCGGCAGAGACGGGGGAACTCTCGTTATATTAGGACGAATCAGACGGCAGGTCGCTGCTGTCTATGGATCGCCGTCTTGCGTCGCAGAAGCGTCGTTGGACTTCGCGCAAATTTTGCGACGCGCTTCAGGCAGTCCGCATCTCCTTATCAATAGGAGATGTCCATATCATGCCGAAAGCCGTCCGTTTCAACCATCTCGGTGGTCCCGAAGTCCTTCATATGGAAGATCTGCCCAAGCGCCAGCCCGGTCCTGGTGAAGTTCTGCTCAAGGTGGAAGCAGTGGGCCTTAACCGGGCCGAAAGCATGTACTATCACGGCTTCTACTTGGAAAAGACGAACCTTCCCTCCGGCCTCGGATATGAGGCGGTCGGAAAGGTCATCGCCGTTGGTCCCGAAGTCGATCCCACTCTCATCGGCAAGCGCTTCGGCACCATTCCGGGTTTTTCGATGAACCAGTACCCGGTTCTTGCGGAAGAGGCCGTCGTTCCCGCTGGCGTTCTTGCAGCCGTCCCAGAATCCTTCTCCGCGGTCGAGGGCGCCGCTGTCTGGATGCAGTACTCGACCGCCTATGGCGCGCTCGTGCCCTTCGGCAAAGTGGCTGCCGGCGACTTCGTCCTCATCACCGCTGCCAGCTCGTCCGTTGGGCTCGCGGCCATCCAGATCGTCAAGGCACAGGGCGGCATCTCAATCGCGACCACCCGTACCTCCGCTAAAAAGGATCAGCTCATAGCCCTTGGCGCCGACCACGTCATCGCCACGCAAGAGGAGGACCTAGTGGCCCGGGTGCAGTCGATCACCGGCGGCAAGGGTGCGCGCATCGTCTTCGATCCGGTGGGTGGCGACTATATCAACACGCTCGCACAGGCCACGGCCAACGGTGGCACCATCTTCCTGTATGGGATGCTCTCTGGCAAGCCCACGCCCTTCCCCATGGCTGCCTTTGGACGAACCGTCGGCATGTTCGGCTACACCTTCGGCGAACTGCGTGGCACCCCGGAGTGGGAAACCATGAAGAAGTACATCTACGATCGCCTGGCGGATGGATCCTTCAAGCCGAAGATCGCCCGGACCTTCTCCTTCGATCAAACCATCGAAGCCTACAGGTATCTTGAAAGCAACGAGCAGATCGGCAAAATCGTCATCACCCTGTAGACCTTGGCTTGGGGCTCTTCCGCTGGCTGAGGCGGAAGAGCTTTCGTCTTAGGCGAACAAAACCGGGCTGTCCACTGGCCGTGACTTGTCAGGAGCGATTCGTTCCTGACCGGATCGGACGTTTGTCATTCCCAATCGGACTTTTGAAGCCTAAACGACCTTCGATGAGTGAGTTGGCCTGTCGCCGGTTGGGCTTTGGAACGGCAGCCCTTCGGCGCCAGAACCATCCAGAAGCGCTCGCGCGGTAGTTTCCATGTAATAAATATTTGAACGCGCTGAAATCTTCACAGAGCGTATGTACAGTCTATCTGTATGGTCTATATGTACAGATAGACTTCATAGATGATATGCTCGATCCATGAGTGATCGACCCGGCATCTCTTCACCTGAGCGCGCCTCCGCATTGGCGCTGGAACTGCGGACCTCGCTTGGCAAGTTGAAGCGCAAGCTGCGCAGCCAGGCGGGGCAAGAAGATCTCACCTCCTCTCAGGTATCCGTATTGCTTCGCCTGGAAAAGGACGGGCCTGCTACGGTGTCGAATCTCGCTCGGGCGGAAGCAATGCGTCCGCAGTCCATGAGCGCGGTCATTGCTCCGCTGGAGGCCGCTGGCCTCGTCAGTGGCACGCCCGATCCGAACGACGGGCGGCAGACCCTGTTCTCATTAACCAAAATGTGCCGAAAGCGTATCCAGGAGCGCCGGGCGGCGAAACAGGATTGGCTGACCAGAAACATCCAGGCCAGGCTCTCCGCCCAAGAGCAGAAGAAACTCGCGGCAGCTCTCGAAATCCTTGCCAGGCTCGTCGAGGACTAACGCTCCTCGCTTTACCGATCGCGGACAACCAGTCCGCTCGGGAAATCGTCTTTAGGAGAACAATCCATATGTCCCTCACGGCGCTCGACCCCAAAACCGCTCTGATCGTCGTCGACCTTCAGCAAGGCATCCTTGGTTCTCCGTTCATCCACTCCATCGCGGATGTGATCACCCAGACCGACTCCCTCATCGATGCGTTTCGCCGGCGCCATCTGCCCGTGGTGCTGGTGAACGTCGCAGGAGTTGCACCGCAGCCGCGGCGGTACCGAGAACTTTCCACCGATTTCAGTGAACTGATTCCAGAATTAAGCCGGCAGCCCAGTGACATTCTTGTGACCAAGCGAACATGGGGAGCATTTGCGAGCACGGACCTTGAGGCCCGATTAAAAGCAATGGGCGTTACGCAGGTCGTCATCACAGGTGTCTCCACGGGGACCGGCGTCGAAGCCACCGCGCGACAAGCTTATGAACCGGGCTTCAACGTGACCCTTGCCACCGACGCCATGACCGATGTGCGCCCTGAAGCGCACGAATACAGTCTCAACCATGTCTTTCCTCGCCTTGGTGAGTCCGGCTCCACGCAGGACGTGCTTGATTTACTCGCGAAAAGGGGCGCTTAGCAATGAACTGGATCCATCTCGTGTCCTACTTTTTCGGAGGCATGTTTCTGACGAATGCCGTGCCGCATTTCGTGAGCGGTGTTATGGGAAATCCCTTTCAGACGCCGTTCGCAAAGCCTTCGGGAAAGGGTCTCTCGTCCTCGACCGTGAATGTTCTGTGGGGCTTCGCGAATTTCGTCTTCGCCTGGCTGCTTCTACTGCGCGTCGGAAACTTCGATCCGCAATCCATCGCCTGCATCGCGCCGTTTGCAGTTGGCGCACTCCTCATCAGCCTCTTCTCGGCACGGCATTTCGGCCAGTTTCACGGAGGCAACACCCCGGAGCGCCCATGAGAAATCCGCTCTCCAAAGCTTTCCGCGCTCTGGAGAACTTCAACTTTCGCTTGTGGACGGCGGGCGGTCTGGTATCGAATATCGGGACCTGGATGCAGCGCGTGGCGCAAGACTGGATCGTGCTCACGCAACTGACCCACCATGACGCGACCGCGGTCGGCATTGTCACGGGCCTGCAGTTCGCGCCGCAGCTGCTGTTGCTGCCCTGGAGCGGTTTGGCGGCGGACCGATTCAACCAGCGCAAGCTGCTGATGCTGACGCAGGCATCCATGGGTGTGCTTGCGGCCGCGCTGGGAATCCTGACGATCTCCGGCTACGTCCGGCTTTGGCATGTGTATGTGTTTGCCTTTATCTTTGGCGCCGCTGCGGCGCTGGATGCGCCCGTGCGGCAAACCTTCGTTGGGGAAATGGTGGGTGACGAACACCTGCCCAATGCAGTCGCGCTCAACTCGACCTCGTTTTTCGCCGGCCAGATGATCGGCCCGGCTGTGGCCGGTCTGGTCATCGCAAAGATCGGGACAGGCTGGGCATTTCTCCTGAACGGGCTATCCTTCGGCACTGTGCTGCTCTCAATGTATTTGCTGCGCGTCCAAGAGCTTAGGTCAAACGCGAGAGCTTCCCGCAGATCGGGTGGCTTCATCGAAGGGCTCCGTTATGTATGGGCTCGCCCGGACCTCCGATCCATCCTGGTCATGCTCTTTCTGATCGGCACATTCGGCTTTAATTTCCCGGTCTTCATCTCCACCATGGCGGTGAATGTTTTCCATACCGATGCGCGCGGATTCGGTTTGCTGTCGTCGATCATGGCGATCGGCACAATGAGCGCAGCGCTTCTGGCGGCCGGGCGGGACAAGCCAAAGTTTGGGACGCTGCTCCTCGGCGCCGGAGTTTTTGGAATCGGTTGCACGCTTGCCGCGTTCTCTCCTGGATACTGGTGGTTCGCTGCGGCCCTCGTGGTGATCGGAGTAGCGGCTCTTACCTTCACGATAGCCACAAACAGCATGATGCAGCTTTCCACCAAGCCAGCCATGCGCGGTCGGGTGATGGCGCTTCGTGTGGGCGTAGGGCTGGGAGGAACAGTGATTGGTGCTCCCATCGTCGGAGGGGTTGCGAATTATTTCGGCCCAAGATGGTCGCTTGGCATAGGTGCGGCGTCAGGCTTCGCCGCCGCCATAGTGGCACTCTGCGTCATGGGGCAGCGGATTCCTCTGGCTGGGCAAGCTGAACTCGCCGAGTCTTGGCACTCACGCGACGCCCCGTTGTCGTGAGCGATCAATTCGCCTATGCACTCATCGCCGAGGCCGATTACTCCCCGATATTTCGGCATGGCGACTGGGATATTGGGCACTCCGCGGAGCTGACGGCTCCCGTCGCAAACGGCGTATAGGGACGAAATGAGCGCAGGTCGGTGGTCAAGGTCTAGCGCCCCGTGGTCTTCGAGTGAAATACTGTGTTGTCGAGCCGCTAAAAGAATGAGCAACAAAGTGAGGTGTGATGGGGTATTGCCAGCGACCCGCAGGACGCCTACGTCCAGATGCTTACGGCGAATCTTCAGCGCGCCGTTGATTTCCTCAAGTTCACGAAGGCCAACAACGCCGCATTGCTGGTGTTAGCCTCTGCATGGATATGCGCCGCCCTGAATCTCGAATGCAGCGGTAAAGAGTTTCCAAGCGGTTTCACCATTAGCATTCCGGTAGCGCTTCTTTGCGCGCTCTGTGCTGGGGGCTTGGCGATGGTCTCTCTTCTGCCTCGCCTTCACTTGCCTTCGTTCCTGGGCGGAAAGCGGTCGGGGCCACATCCGCCTAACCTTCTCTATTCTGGCGATATCAGCGCATTGCCTATCAAGACGCTAGAGCAGGACATGCCCGCTCGCTACCTCTCGACGGGGCAGGGGTACAGAGATGAATACATTCATGACCTCACCGTACAGCTTTCGGTGAACAGTGAAATCACAATGCGCAAAATGCGCCTCTTCAACTGGGGAATGAGGTTCATTCTGGTGGGTGGCGTGGTTTTGCTGTTGCCTTCGTTGCGCTTGGCCTTCATGGCCGTAAGGAGCTTATGGTAGACATCCCTGGTTTCAAGTCCGACGTAAGCGAAGAGGTGTCTACCATCCTCGCATCGAACTTTGTCATCAATCTCACGTCCACCAGCGCTGTTCTTCATTCAGACGACGCGGCGATTACGTTTCCCAATCTTGATGCAGGCTCGCAAGGCGTGAAGGTTGTTGAAACGGCAGTGCTGTATGTTGATATGCGCAGTTCCACGCAGCTCAGCTTGCGGTATCATCCTGAGACTGTAACCAGGCTTTACTCCGCATTTGTGCGAGCGATGACGCGATGCGCGAAGGTCTTCAACGGAAAAGTGCGGGGCATCATTGGCGACCGAGTAATGATACTGTTCGAAAGCGCCGACTGCTATGCAAATGCGGTGTACACCGCAATCTTGATAAACAGCGTTTGCCAGCATGTAATCAATAAACATTTTCCTCATGAAGATCTGAGATTTGGAATCGGCATCGATTACGGGCGCATGCTTGTCACCAAGACAGGAATCCGACGTCACGGTTTCGAGCAGCAAAGCTATCGCTCACTTGTTTGGCTTGGCAGACCGGCAAACGTCGCCTCCAAGCTCACGGATAACGCGAACAAGCCTGAAGAGGCGCGAGAGTTGGTGAAGCGCAGAGTCGGTTACGACTACTGCCATGATGGAACGCCACCTCTTTGCCAGGACGAATGGCCGCATGACTTCGTTCAGAAATTTACATACGACCGGGCGCGAGGAACGATGGTGGCTCCGAATTTTCATTCCTTCACCGTGGTGAAGGAGCGCATAGTGATTAATCCGGCAACGCCGCCCATCCTTATGAGCAAGAGGGTCAATGACGGGTTTAAGGCCACATGTCCCTTCGCGCCTGAAATACAGAACGGCTGGTTCACCAAAGTGAACAGAAGCATTCCAGATGTGCCTGACGAAGGGTTTGACGGAGACGTTACCTATACCGCTTTACCACATAGGGGGTTGCAGATCTCACATTTGTAATGGCAAGTCGCCTTTTCGACTGCTTTCCGGAGTATCGGGGCTCCGATTGGATGGCCGCCCCGTCTCCGATCCGGTTTAGGTCGGCCGAACCGCCAACTCGGGAGGCTACCAGGCGCTGCCAGCACCTCGTACCACGCCTCCCGCAAATCCGACCGCCGGTCGTCATGCATCACGCAAAAGCTGCACCCCTCCGCATACGCCGCCAGCACGTTGCGAATCAGTTGGTACCCGGCATACCCCACCTCAACGGCTGATGAAGGGCTCATTCCACTGGCGGTCCGGGCTGTTCGGCCGAAAACTCCTGCGAATAATCCTCCGGAAACTCCGTCGCCTCTCTCCGCCTCTTGGTCGCCAACTCCACCCGCGGAAGCAACTCCCGCTCGAAGACGGTATCGAAGTCCCGGTACCCCTCCACCACGGCCGCAGCCTTCTTCTGAAAATCTCCCTCTGTCAACTTGGCCTCCACCAGCAGCGAACCGAGACGCATATCCACTTCGGTGCGATCACTTCGCCCGCTTGCCAACGGCATTCGCGCCTTCCATCCGAAGACCACGCAGAACTCTCCAGCCAACGCGACCCAGTGGTCCACGCGCATCATGGCGCGTGAGATGGGCGTATCGAAAGCGTCGGTCTCGCGCATCTGGCGGGCCAATGGGCTGAAGCCACACCGCGTCGAGAGTTTCAAAGTCAGCAACGATCCTCAGTTTGCCGATAAGTTGGAGGCCATCGTTGGACTCTACCTCAACCCGCCGGAGCACGCCCTGGTGTTGAGTGTAGATGAGAAGAGCCAGATTCAGGCGTTGGATCGCACCCAGCCCGGCCTTCCCCTCAAAAAAAGTCGCTGTCAAACCATGACACACGATTACAAGCGCAACGGCACAACCACCTTGTTTGCCGCGCTGAATGTCGCCAACGGCGAGGTCTTCGGCCTGTGTCAGAAGAAACACCGCCATCAGGAGTGACTGAAGTTTTTGCGTCTGATCGATCAGACCGTTCCGGCGGAAAAGGAAATCTATCTGATCTGCGACAACTACTCAACCCACAAGCATGAGCGAGTCGAACGCTGGCTGGAAAAGCATAACAGATTCCACGTCCGCTTTACACCGACCTCGGCCTCATGGCTCAACATGGTGGAGCGCTTCTTCCGCGACATCACGCATAACCGCATCCGGCGTAACGTCTTCCAGGACCTCGAACAGTTGAACTTGGCAATCGGAAACTACATCGACGTTCACAATCAGAATCCCAAGCCATTCATCTGGACCGCCAAAGCCACCGACATCCTGGAAATAGTTACCCGCGCGAAGGCAGTCCTGAATAATAGACGATCTGCCTGAGACACTACACTAGCGTGACGAAGACGACGAGTAATCTTTTACGCGCGGGGCATGAGGCAAGACCGGAACCAGCGTCTGGTGTGGTTCTCCCATATGCTCGAAGGCGAGCAGTTTCAAGTCCACGCCATAGAGCGAATGAAGATTTTCCTCGTTCAACACTTCATTCGCGAGGCCATGAGCATATCGTGTTCCCCCCAGCATTAGCAGGGCATCGTCCGCCACGGCCAGAGCGTGGTGGGGATGATGCGTAGTGAACAGCACCGTCAGGCCATCTTCATGAGACAGGCGCGTAATCCAGTCAAGCACCTTGATCTGATTCCTTAGATCCAGCGCGGAGGTCGGCTCGTCCAGAATCAGTATCTCGGCCTCGGAAACCAACGCGCGCGCAAAGATGACCAATTGCCGCTCGCCGCCCGACAACTCATGAAATGGATGCCGCGCAAAGTCGGCCATGCCGAAGCGATCAAGCGATGCCATCGCCGCTTCTTCATCTTCGGCCGTCGGCTGTGAGAACAAACCTACATGGCGGGCGCGGCCCATCAGCACCATGTCCAGCACCGAGTAGTCGAAGGTGACTTGAAAGAGTTGCGGCACGAAGGCTGCGCGTCCTTCAATTGCAATCTTGCCCGCAGTGGGTTTGAGCGCGCCCAGCAGGATCTTCAGCAGCGTCGTCTTGCCACAGCCGTTCGGTCCGAGCAGTGCGAAGATTGAGCCTTGCTTCACCTCGGCGCCATAGTTTTGAAAAACCCATCGCGAAGGATGGTAGAAGTGCCCCAGATTTTCGAATTGAACCACAGTGTTATTCATGCTCCCACCCTTTGCCTTGCGTCTTCCAGAAAAGAAAGCAGACGATCGGAGTTCCGATCAGCGCCGTCAGAATGCCAACCGGAAGTTCCGCCTTCACAATGGAGCGTGTTATATCGTCCAATCCGAGAACGAACAAGCCTCCCAGCAGCGCAGACGTCGGAAGCAGGCGGCGATGGTCGGGGCCGACCAGCATTCTGGCGCAATGCGGCACTACCAGCCCAACCCAGCCGATGATTCCGCTGACGGCAATCTGCGATGCAACAATGAGCGAAACCAGTGCAATGATGCCCCAGCGCAGCACGTCAATATTGATGCCCAGCGTCTTGGCATCGAGATCGCCTAGCGACAGCAGATTGATCCGCCAGCGCAATAGCATCAGCACCGATCCTCCAACGAGGGTGGGAATGGCGATCATCAGCACCTTCTTCTCATCGGCGCCGACAAAGGACCCCAGCAGCCAGTAAACCATCGAAGGCAGCTTGGTATCGGGCACGAGAAACTGCACCAGGCCCGCCAGCGCCAGAAAGAATGCGCCGATGAATACGCCGGCCAGAATCAGCGCCATGCCGTTGGTGTTTGCTCGCGCCAATTTAGCGAGTCCGAAAGTGCATGCCAATGCGATCAATCCCCCGCAAAAAGCGAGGCCGATGATTCCTTCAGGAGGCCAATCGAACATCATGGCCATCACGCCGCCAAAGGCCGCACCCGAGGTGACTCCAACAATATCCGGCCCCACCAGCGGATTGCGCATCATTCCCTGCAGCGCCGTTCCCGCCATACCCAGGCCCATGCCGGCCAAGGTAGCCAATAACACGCGCGGCAGGCGGACAATCTGCACGACGGTAAGTTCCTTCAAGTCCCAGGGCGGGTTAGCCGGAAGCGGACCGGGCCATGCTAGATGCATCACGATTTGCGCGGCGCGGCCAAAGGACATTGGGTAGGCGCCGATGCACAGTGAAGCGGTCATAGCAAACAGCACGCCTGCACCCAGCAGAAACGGCACACCCCAGCCGTATTTCTTTCTGGCGGAAGTTATCTTGCTTTCTGGTCTTGGTGCTGCGGCTATCTCAGTCGCGATGGCATCGCTCACTTTGCTGACTCCAATTCTTGGTTGGCTTGATAATTCTTTGCGAATCGCTCGCTTCCTGGCAAGCCTCTGTTTTCGTCCACGTTCAGAATGTCGTCAATCTGATCGTCGCTCAGGCGGTAGTTGAATTCAGTCATGAAACGGTCGCGCAATAACTGACGGACAAGCGGCTTCATGCGATCAGGATGCGCAATCTCAGCCATCCACCGGTTATAGATCGGCTGAAAGATTAGTCCGCCCAGTCCGCCGCCTCCCGGAACTCGATAGACGCGCCGCGCCTGCACCGCCTTCAAGCCCTGCCAGCGTGGATCATGCAGAAATTCCTGCGGATTCTCGGTCGGCCACAAATTATGACGCGAACCGGTAAGAAAGATCATGTCGGGATCCATCGCCAAGATGCGCTCCGCATCCTGGCGCTCGCCGGTCATGCCCTGCGAGGAGTTAATGATGCCCGCGGGCAGAAAGTAAATCTGATAGCTGTTCTTTACCGACTTCATATAAAAGTATCCGCGATCTTTCAAGGAAGCGCCCATCATCAGCACGCGGGGCTTCTGCGGCAGGGTCTCGGGATGGAGTTCGGACTTGATGTCGGCAAAGGCCTGTTTATAACGCGCAATCAGCGCCTCTCCAAGCTGTGGATGCCCGATTAGCGAGGTTTCGACGCGGGCTGTCGAGTAGCATACTTCGTCCCAATTAGTTGCATGAGCATAAGCGGTAGACAAGGCCGGGAGGCCGACGCGGCGCAGCACCGGAACCATGCCCATTTCGTTGCCGTTGCCGAGATAGGCGCCGGCGTTGTAGCGCATCAGGCCTTCGACCTCCGACTTGGCGCGCTGCGCCCAGTCGCCTTTATCTGGATCCCAGTATCTATCGTCACTCAACACCTGGGGATAGACCTTGCTCATGATGTCATACTCGGCAAACCTTTTCCGCGCTAACGGCCCACCGGCGTTCATCACCGTCTCGGGAGCGCGTGTGTTGTGCAGGTAGCCACCGACGCCCCATGCTCCCCAGGTCAGCACGATGCCGCGAAAGGGTTCTCCGACGGCGACCTTGATGCCTTCTCCATCTGTCACCATACGGCTATGCAAAGGTGCGGGAAATCGCGGCATCGGGCGCAGCAGACTCGAGATTATTAGGCCAACGCATAAGAAGGGCGCGAACCAGGCAAATTCGCGATGATGCGGAAGTTGGAGCGGATTTCTGTATGCCATAAGAATGTCTTCGAAGGTTCAAGATAATCTGCAATGATAATTTCAGACTCCTTCCCCGCTAGAGGAAGAAGGAGCCTGTATTCGGGTTAGAACTGGTACTGTGCTGTGGCCAGGATAGTGCGCGGAAGGCCAGCGTAGCTATTGGCTTGCCAATATGCTTTGTTAGTTACATTGTTGACGTTGAAACGGAAAGTCAGAGGCTTATCCCAGATGTTAACAGTGTGACGCAAGCCCAGGTCTTCCGTAGTATAAGCCGGGTAAGCATAAATCGGTGTCGCAGGGAGCGTGGGAATATTCTGATGCCACGATCCAATGTGGTCGATTCCACCCACCAATACCAAACCTCTTGCGCGAGGAATATCGTATTCCGCATACAACTTTTCAATAGCGGTGGAGACGGCGGCTGGCGCTTTGCCATTCTCGTAAGGGTACACGTCGTTCTTGGTTATCCTGGGATCGGTAAAGGTGGCTCCACCGAAAAGAGTGAGATCGTGGCGAACTTTCCCATTCACCGTTAGTTCGATGCCCTTATGGTCCTCACGTCCAGACTCGTAGATGGTCTGCGATACGATCACGCCACTGGCGTAATTTTCGATCGTCTCTGTATTCGCTTTGTTAATGTTATAGAGTGCTGCTGTGAGCAGGACGTTGGGCCGTAGCGTAGCTTTTACTCCAGCTTCCCACTGATGTGCCATAGTAGGAGGGAGCATTTGGCCGGCATTGGTGTAAGGGATGGCGGCGGTTGTCGAGACGAACTGGCCCTGCATGAGCGACTGCTGGTAGCTCACGTAAGTGGACACCGTATCGATCGGTTTGTACATGATCGAGTACGACGGCGTGAACTTGGCCGTGTTGTACATGGTATTGGGCCATTCCATCGAGAGAGAAATGGGGTTTGTCGACGTTCCTTCAAATGCGATGTAGCGATAGATAGGTTCACTAAGGCCGATGACCGCTCCCCAATGTCGTCCGTAACTCAACATATCTCCCACCGTCCAGACCTCGGTTGTGCTATTGCCGGCGCTAGCCTTGCCGCCGGTCGTCATATATGTTCCAGGGTTAGCAGGGATGGTCTCGTTATACATATTGGTGATGTAAGGTTTTGCAGAGGTGTACGTAGCGTTCCATTGCCAGTTGTTGGCGATTGCCTCGTTGCGCAGGATGGTTCCGTTAAACCCAGCCGTAATCTTGTGTTGCACGCCAAAGGTTGTAAAATCCGCATCCACGAAGCTGTACAAGCTATGAATCATGTTGTACTGTACCGCGCCGCCACCGTTAATAGTTTCCCACTCCGTGCCGGACATGTTTTCAAGTGTCCTCCCATTTCCCTCTTGCTCCGGCCTGACCTCGTACGCGTAGTCAAAGAAGGTGCGCCAAGTGAAATGCTTATTGATTCTCCAGGTGAACTTGGCACCCTCTGTTGTGTTGTGGATATAGAACTGGGTCCACGGCGTGGCCTTAACCGCAGTGGGATCCGGTGAATGGGGAATAGCGTGCAACGTCCCCGCCGTATTTGTCGCAGTATACGTGTTCAGCGAGAATGCAGGCGACATGCCATTCACGAGGTAGTTAAGGTTTTGAAAATTGAACTGCACCAGCAGATTCGGCCGCGCATGAACGTCCACTGCAGCGCTCAACAGATCGCGCTTTACACGCTGATACGCGATGTTAGTTGCGCCGTTCTGCTCCACTCCGTTGATACGATAACCAAAGATTCCGCTCTTGCCAAGCGGGCCGCCGGTGTCGACATGAACGTAGCCGTTTGCCCCGGCATTGTCTCCGGCGATGACACTGAAGTGTGGTGTTGCAGTGGGACGCTTCAGTACATAGTTGACATCTCCGCCCACGCTGTCGATTCCGTAGAGAAAACCATCCGCACCGGAGAGCAGTTCGACCCGGTCTTTGTCGTCCAGCACCACCATGAAGTCGGTACCGCCCGCTCCGCCAATCAGACCGTCGTAGCTGATGCCGCCGCCATTGGTGAACTGGGTGACCGCAAAACCGCGTATGTACTGAAAAGGATTTCCGGAGCTGTTCTGTTGAGGAACGACGTTCGTGATTTCCGGGATAACCTTGAAGAGGTTCTCAGGCTGCCAAGCTTGCAGGTTGTCGATCAGGCTGCTGTCCATCGTGGTCAGCGAATAGGGTAGATCCTGGACCTTGGTGTCCGTCCAAGGTCCAATCTGAATCGCCGGATTGGGGTTGTTGGATCCAATATCTCTTCCACTCACAATTACCGATGCGCTAGCCGAGACGACCTTGAGTTGTACGTCGTAGCTCAGTGACTGGCCGTCGGCCAGGGCCAGTATGGCGCTTACAGAGGCGGCGAAGCCGGGAGCGCTGACAGCAATCTGATAGTGCCCCGCCGGAAGTTTCTTCGCCGTGTAGCTTCCGGCCTCGCCAGTTTTCAGGGCCATCTTGCTGGCCGTGTCGATGTTGGTGATCTGCACTTGTGCGCCAGTAATCATTCTTCCGTGCTGGTCCGTGGCTACGCTGGTGATCTGGCCGCTCTGCGCCAGGGCGGGCAGTGAGGCCAACACAATCCCGACAATCACGAATATATGGGAGACGTATTTTATGCTCCGCTGACAGGAGCGCGTCGATTGCGTTCTGGATGAAATAGAACATTGCATAGTATTCTCCTTCTGGCTTCGAAAGTCATGTCTGGCATGTCGCGTATGCGCGACATGCGCTCTTATGTGTACGTTTGATTACATAGCGTACAGTCTTCCCAGTCGAATGTCAAGCATGGCGAACTCGTGTCTCTCATTCACGTCACAAGGAGATTATCGATTTCCGAAGTCTGAAATTAGTCGATCCTGAAAAAGTCGAATTCAAGCGGCTTGGATGGTCATCCGGGAGCCGATGAAGCTCCATGCGGAGAGTAGTCGGCTCATGATGGCGTAAATCTGGAGCACAAAATGACGCGGAACAGCC
>Ga0224526_1000472_pt1 | contig 18073 bp, 14 predicted proteins | sample CBST25metaG_FD_179878 | JGI IMG/M metagenome (GOLD analysis project Ga0224526, IMG submission 179878) | Peat soil microbial communities from Stordalen Mire, Sweden - C.B.S.T-25 | ecosystem: Environmental > Terrestrial > Soil > Wetlands > Peat | place: Sweden: Norrbotten County, Stordalen Mire...
GGCGCGCAGCACGTGAATCAGAGCATCCACGTTGCGCAGGGTGGTGAGGAAGGCGGTCTCTTTGAGCGCGTCCTGCCCGATGGCCGCCACATCCACAAACTCCACCGTGGCGTAGGTGGTCTTCTTCGGCGAGTAGAGGGCCGAGAGCTTGTCCAGCCGCTCGTCCGGCACGCGCGCCACGCCGATGTGCTCCTGGCGCGAGTGACCGTGGTCCTCGAGCTTGGCTTTGGTCAGAATCTTGAACAGCGATGTCTTGCCCACCTGTGGCAGGCCGATGATGCCAGTTTTCATGATTTTTCCACGGCGCGTAGGCGGAGTTTCACACGCAAGCGCCTCTTCGATGATACAGGAGCGAAGAGAACAGAGATCAGAGAGCAGGGAACAGAGATCAGTTGCCGGTCGGGATCTGTGGCCTCTCACCCTTGCGCCAGGAAAAACGCGCAAGGATGGGGGCCCGGAGCTTGATGCCGCTCAAGCGCTGTTCCCTACGGCATACGCGCAGCGGGAAGAGTCAGCCGCTGAATGTCCGATGTGCACAGTTCTTTTGCCTGTTTTTCCATAGCCGGCCAGGCTGGGCCGTCCGCCGTATCATGTTGCAGGAAGGTTTTTTATCATGCCGAAGGATCTCTCGCGCCGCACATTCCTCTCTGCCGCCGCCGTGGTGGCTGGCTCCTCGCTGTTGCCATCGAAGCTGTTCGCCAGCACGCTTGCCACACCTGCCGATCTGGCCGCGGCTGCGCCGCCGATAACGCATGACAGAGTGACTGGTATCGCGCGCCCCTTTCCCTTTGCAGAGGTCAGGCTGGGCGCGCAAGGGCCTTACGCACGCGCCATGGAAGCCAATCGCGGCATGTTGCATCGCCTGCCTGCCGACCGCCTGCTGCACAGCTTTCGCCTGACCGCCGGTCTGCCCAGTTCGGCTGAGCCGCTGGGCGGCTGGGAGGAGCCCGGATGCGAATTGCGCGGACACATCGCTGGCGGACATTATCTTTCTGCCAGCGCGCTGCTTTACGCTTCCGCTGGCGATGAGGAGCTTCGGCGTAACGCCGCGCAGGTCGTCGATGGCCTCTGGAAGTGTCAGAAAAAGCTCAACGACAACGGCTATCTGAGCGCCTATCCGCCGGAGTTCTATGAGCGCCTGCGCAATCTGCAGAATGTCTGGGCGCCCTTCTACACCTATCACAAGATCATGGCCGGCCTGCTCGAAATGTATGTGCACACCGGCAACACGCAGGCGCTCGAAGTCTGCGAGGGCATGGCGGCCTGGGTCGGCCATTACCTTGATCCGATCAGCGACGAGCTCTTCCAGCAGATGATGCGCACAGAGTTCGGCGGCATGGGCGAGGCGCTGGCCAATCTCTACGGCGTTACCGGCAAGCAGCGCTATCTTGAGCTTTCGCACCGCTTCGATCATCGCTTCGTGCTCGACCCGCTGGCCAACCATCAGGACAAGCTTACCGGCCTGCATGTCAACACCAACATCCCGAAGATGATCGCCGCCGCGCGCCGCTACGAGGTCGAGGGCGACAGCCGTCAGCGCGAGATTGCGCACTGGTTCTGGCACGAGGTGACCGCAGAACGCTGCTACTGCACCGGCGGCACGAGCAACGGCGAGTTGTGGAGGAGCGAGCCCGGCAAGCTTGCCAAGGAGCTGAGCGGCAACACCAGCGAGTGCTGCTGCGCCTACAACATGATGAAGCTCACGCGGCATCTCTTTGCCTGGCAGCCCGACGCACGCTACATGGACTACTACGAGCGGCTGCTGGTTAACCACCGCCTGGGCACGATCGACCCGGAAAACGGCCATGCCATCTACTATCTGCCGATGGCCAGCGGCGCATGGAAGGTCTTCTGCAATGATTTTGACTCAATGTGGTGCTGCACGGGCACGGCCTATGAGGAGTATGCCAAGCTGACCGACACGATCTACTACCACGACAACGACTCTCTCTACGTCAACCAGTTCATCGACTCCGAACTCGATTGGCGCGAGAAGGGGCTCAAGCTGCGCCAGTCAACGATTTTCCCGGAGCAGGCCTCGACCGTGCTGAGCATCGTTGCCGCGCCGGGCAAGCCGATGAAGATCCGTGTGCGCGTGCCCTATTGGGCCGAGGGCGGAGCGGTGCTGCTCAATGGCGAGCGCTTGCCTTACTTCTCCAGCCCCTCGAGCTATCTGGAACTCACTCGCCAGTGGCGCGCCGGAGATCGTGTCGAGTTGCAGTTACCGATGCGTCTGCGCGCCCATCGCATGCCTGACGACGAGAGCGTGCAAGCCGTCATGTACGGACCGCTGGCGCTCGCAGGCAAATATGGTCCTGCGCCCGAATCGCATGTCGTCCCGCTGAACCACGCCGAGCCGATTCTCGATGATGGCTTCAAGGCGCCGACGATCCATGCTGATCCGGCGGCCGAGCCGTCCTGGGTCGAGCCGGTTGCAGGCCAGCCGCTGGTTTTTCAGCTTGCCGAACAGAAGGACAAGGTCGAGATGGAGCCGCTGTATCGAGTCATCCACGGCCGTTACGGCGTCTACTGGAAGGTTGATCCGAAGGCGTAGTAGCTGGCGGGTTCACATCCGAAGGTCAAGGAATCTCTTATTCAGAGATTCCTTAGCCGTTGTTCTGTTTTTTTTCCAGCGCTCGCTTCAACACCATCTCAAGCGCGGCCTTCTGTCTCGCGTACTCTTCCGGCGCGATTGTCCCGGCAACCTTGTCGCTTTCCAATGCGAACAGTTCTTCCTTGAGCGAATTCAGCAGGGCAGCGCTTCCGGTTGCCAGAGCCGCGGAAGCCTGCGTAGTTCTTGCGCTGGCATTGAACGCCGCACCCTGAGCGGGTTTGCGCAGTAGAAATGCCGCCGAGGCCGCCAGCAAAAACCCGAGTCCGGCCAGAATCCAGACCTTGTATTTGCTCAGCGGATCGGGCGTTCCGATGGGATTGCCGATGCCGCCGCCGGGCTGCGCGCCGGAGGCGTTCTGGCCGTTGCCGGCCTGCTGGCCGCTTTGTTCGCCTTCATCGCCTCGTGGCAGAGAGCCGAGGCCAGAGACGGTAAACTCCAGCGCTTTGCCGGGAGCTGCGTTCTGGGCGACGTATGTTTGAAAGCCGGGGTCCTGCGGCGCGGACTGGAAGGCCGAGCCCGAGCCCGCGGCAAAGTTCATGCTCTTGGGCAGCATGATCCACACGGCTTTGGCTGGTATCGTCACCTGCGGATGGAAAATGAACTTGCCGCTGTAGGGCAACTCGTATTCGATCTGGAACATCGTTCCCTTGTCGCCTTCGTCGGGCTGAATGGGGAAGTTGAAGGAGTAGCGGCCTTTGGGGCCGTCGGGGTCCAGTTTTAGCGTGGTGGGCAGTCCGCCGGGCCGCTGCGCTTCGGCCGCGCCCATCGCTGCCTCCGGAGGCGCCACGATTCCGAAGGTATGCGCGCTCCACTGGGTGCGGGGCGGCGAGCTGGAGTTTTGCACGGAGAAGCGTTCGACGACCCGAAGGCGTCCCTGGTCTGTCTCGACAAGCGCGATCACGTCTTCGTCAATGACGACCCCGCTGACTTTGGCGGCCACGTCATAGACAGCGATGTCGCCCTGCCGGTTGCTTTCCGGCGCGGCGATGAAGTAGGTTGCGCCCTGGTGAGTCGCCCGCACGAGATAACTGCTGTGGCCGGGCTGCGTCAGCGAGTAGCGCCCACGGGCGTCGGCGGTGGTGCTGGCCGCTTCATTCATGCCGGCCCGCACGTCCACCAGAGCCACCGCATCGCCCGCGGCGGGCTTGCCGGTGGTCTTGTTGGTCACCGTGCCGGTGATTTGAGCCTGCAATGCCGCGCCCGCGAAGAGCAGGCTCAAGGCAATGGCGCGGAAAACGGATAGGGTCGATTTCATGGTTGTGTAAGAATCCTTTTGTTGTGAAGCTCTTAATTCGTTTTCAAAGGCGGTTCAATGAGCTGATCCTTATTGGAGATGCCTGCTTCGCTGACGTTCTGCGGCCAGAAAATGTAGAGATACAGCGCAAAGAACAGCAGTATTCCGGCGATAACTCCCTGGGTCTCGGTCATAACTCAGAATCCTCCAGAGTTCCTTTAACTGTTAGCCGTCCGCTGTCTGCTGTTAGCTGGCGTGGAAGGAGCGCCATTAGCGTGCCGAAAAGCATCAGCAGCACCCCGGCCCAGATCCAGCCCACCAGCGGATTCAGCATTGCCTTGATCACCGGCCGTCCGGTGTCGGGATTCATGCCCTCATAGACCACATACAGGTCCCAGGCGGCCGTCGAGTGGATGGCCACCATGGTCTGCGGCTGTCCGCTGGCGCGATAGAGGCGCTTTTCCGGCGTCATCTGGAAGAGATTCCTGCCACTCTTCGACACGTCCAGCAGGGCGTACTCGGAGTCGTAGTTGGCGTTCGAGTCCTGCGTGAAGCCGGCGCACTGAAGCGTGTAGGGGCCGATGGAAACCTTGTCGTTGAGGGCCATTTCGCTTTCCACGCTGCGGTTGAAGGCCGCGCCCGCCAGGCCCACGACCACAAGCGCCACGCCGGCGTGGACGGTGTAACCGCCCCAGCGCCGGGGATTGCGGCGTATCAACTGAACCTTTGCCCAGACGAGGTTTCGCCCGCTCTCGCGGGCAATCAGCAGCATCCCGCGCAGGAACTCCGAGCCGATGGCCGTCATCACGCCCGCGGCCAGCGCAAAGGCTAGCAACGCATAGAAAACGCCCTGATCGAAGACGCCGTCCTTCCACGGCTGCACGCCGAGGGCGAGGCAGACGGAGACCGTAACAAACAGCGCGACTATGGGCAACACGAAATTGCGCCGGAGGCTTTTCAGCGGCGTGGCGTTCCAGGGCAGCAGCGGTCCGACGCCGGAGAGAAACAGCAGGAAAAGGCCGATGGGAACGGCCACGCTGTTGTACCAGGGCGCGTCAATGGTGACCTTGTTTCCAGTCATGAATCCGGAAAGGACGGGGAAGAGCGTTCCCCACAAAAGGACAAAGCAGGCGGCCAGCAAAACCAGGCAGCCGAACAGAAAGCTGGACTCACGGCTAATCAGCGATTCCATGTGGCGTTCGCTCTTCAAGTGGCCGCGCCGCAGGAAATAAGTGATAATGCACACCGCCAGCACGATGGCCATGAAAGCCATGAACCAGTAGCCGATGGACGAGGCCGCGAAGGCGTGCACCGAACTGACCAGGCCTCCGCGGGTCAGCATCGTGCCCAGCAGCGTCAGCAGGAAGGTGGAGAAGATGAGCCAGACATTCCAGCTCTTCATCATGCCCTTCCGCTCCTGCATCATCACGGAGTGCAGAAAGGCGGTTGCAGTCAGCCAGGGCAGAAGGCTGGCGATTTCCACCGGGTCCCAGCTCCAGTAGCCGCCCCAGCCCAGCACGGCGTAGGCCCAGTGCATGCCGAGAAAGATGCCGAGGGTCAGAAACAGCCAGCTCGCAATCGTCCAGCCGCGGGTGATTTTGATCCACTCATCGCCGGGGTAGCGCATCATCAGAGCCCCCAGCGCAAAGGCGAAGGGAATCGAGAAGCCCACATAGCCCAGGTAGAGCAGGGGCGGATGAATCACCATCTCCGGGTATTGGAGCAGGGGATTGAGGCCATAGCCGTCGGCGGGAATCGGCCCCTGAACGAGCGCGAAGGGCGAAGCGGGGAAGCAGAGCAAGAGCAGAAAGAACGCCTGAATTGCTGCCAGAATAGCGCCGGCATAGGCATAGAGCCTTGCGTCGCGCTTGTGCGTCAGCCGCAGAATGAATCCAAAGGCTGCCAGCAGCCACGCCCACAGCAGCAGCGAGCCTTCCTGTCCGGCCCAAATTGCGGAGAATTTGTATGCAGCCGGCAGCGCGCGGTTGGAGTGCTCAAGAATGTAGGTGATGGAAAAATCGTTGGCGAAAATGCCCCACAAAAGCGCGAAGGCCGCAGCCGTCACGGCAAAAAAGCCTGCGACTCCGGCCCGCCGCGCTGTCTCCAGTAGCCGCTCTGGCGAGAGAGCCGTGGGCTCTTTTGTGCCCAACAGGCGCAAGGCAACGCCACCAGCAACCAGGTTGTAGGCGGCCAGCGCCAACGCGATTAATAGTGCAAAACTGCCAAACGCTGCCATCAAAACTCCGCAATCAGTTCAAGGACGATTTTCGCATATGGGACGGACGCCTCAATCACTTCAGTCGTGATTCGATTCGTATTGCCTTCAATAGGAAGAGACAACAACGTGTGACAGGGCCGCCGTACCCGTAGTGAGGAAGTTGAAGATGTGTGTCGCGCCTTAGGCATCAGGCCTCTGGAAAAATAACGACCTTTGGCCTATTGCCGCAAAACAAATGTGGATTTGTGGAAACAAATTCTTCGCCCCATTCCTTCTCGGTCTGGTCGGGCACGATAATCGTATCAATATTTTGCGCGACAGTGGCCTTGCCCGAAATGCCGTTGAAATAGCGAAACGAGTCGATGACGGGGGCAGTCCCGAATCGAGCAATAATGTTGATGTCTTCGGACCGCCGGCTTTCACGCCAAATAGGTCTTTGTGCGCATAATAGTTCTTTTTCTTCCTGATTCAAGACTCGGAACGAAGAAGGTCTCCCGGCAATCTCAAGCGCGTTAACGAGTCGCCACTCGCGTTCCTGAAGGTAGCTATAGTCTTCTGATGAAGACGGTGACATTTCCTTAATGAAGGACAGAACCAAGTAGACAGCATCTGCAACTTTTCCCATTTCCTGAACAAGCCGATCCCCTTCCAGTGTTGGCCCTTGCTCATGCTTTATGGAGATCGAAGTTCCCACGGAATGTAGTTCTCTTATGAGTGTCTGAAAGTGAGAGGCAGCATCCTTTGCAGCATGTAGACCATTCACGACCACAGAACCAAGTGATTTGAAGTTGTCATTGCTCCAGAAGTTCGGTAGATACCATGCAGGAATTCCGCCCCAATCAATAATTACTTCTCGCCGAAAGCCGACGCCATATTTCCCGTAGCGTTGTCCGTGCGTAGATAGTAACTCGAAAGGAATATCAGTGAAGCATATCCGTGAGTGTTGCATAAGTTCCATTTGAACGATGCCTGACCCGCGATCTATCGCAAAGCTGTCCAACTCCTGTGCGTTCGTGGTAAGGAGTAAACCCTTTTTACATATTGATTCCAAAATGAATCTTGCGCGAGAAACGTCTTCGTGTTGCCAGCAATGAAAGAGTATTGGGCTCGTAATCGTAATTGGATTTGACATCGAATGGTCCTTTCGATTGTTCGATCTTGCGCAGCCTCACGAGAACAGAAACTCCTTTTCGCGTAACTCCTTGATGGTGTCGCGCAGTTTGGCGGCTTTTTCGAATTCGAATTTCTTCGCCAACTCGCGCATCTCGGTTTCCAGCTTGGCGATAAAGTCGTCCAGTTCCTCTTGAGATTTGAACTCGGGCAAGCTGGCGGTTTCTGCTTCGTCCACATCGCCGTACTCGGCCTTGAGAATCTCGGCCAGGCCCATCTCCACCGGGCTGATGATCGAGTGTGGCGTAATTCCGTGCTCCTCGTTATAGGCTTTCTGGACCCTTCGGCGGCGGTCGGTTTCGTCCATTGCGCGGCGCATCGAATCGGTGATGCGGTCAGCATAGAGAATCGCCTTGCCCTGGATGTGACGCGAAGCGCGGCCCATGGTCTGAATCAGCGAGCCCGCCGAACGCAGAAAGCCTTCCTTGTCCGCGTCCAGAATCGCCACCAGCGAAACCTCGGGCAGATCAAGGCCTTCGCGCAATAAGTTGATGCCGATCAGCGCGTCGAACTCGCCCCTTCGCAGGCCGGCCAGCAGTTTCACGCGCTCCAGCGTTTCAATCTCAGAATGCATGTAACGGCAGCGCACGCCGACCTCGGTGTAATAGCCCGCCAGATCCTCGGACATGCGCTTGGTGAGGGTGGTTACCAGCACCCGCTCATGGCGCTCGGCGCGGTCGCGAATTTCCGCCAGGAGGTCGTCGATCTGGCCCTTCACGGGGCGGATTTCCACCTCCGGGTCTACGAGGCCGGTGGGGCGGATGACCTGCTCCACCACTACTCCGGCTGCCTGCGTCAGCTCATACGGGCCGGGCGTGGCGGAGACGTAAATCGTCTGATGGACGCGGTTCTCAAACTCGTCGAACTTCAGTGGCCGATTGTCCATGGCCGAGGGCAGGCGGAAGCCGTACTCGACCAGATTCTGCTTGCGGCTGCGGTCGCCGAACCACATTCCGTGCACCTGCGGAATGGTGGCGTGGCTCTCGTCGATGAAGAGCAGAAAATCCTTGGGGAAGTAGTCCAGCAGAGTCGGCGGAGCCTCGCCCGGCAGGCGGCCGGAGAAGTGCCGCGAATAGTTTTCGATGCCGTGGCAATAGCCCATGGACTTGATCATTTCCAGGTCGAAGCGCGTGCGCTGGTTGATGCGCTGGGCTTCGACCATGCGCCCTTCGCCCTCCAGTTGGCTCACGCGCTCGTTCAGTTCTTCCAGGATGGTCTTGATGGCTCCGGCCTTGGTTTCCGGCTGCATGACATAGTGGCTCTTGGGATAAATCGGCAGCCGCGCATAGCGCTGCTTCACCGTGCCGAAGAGCGGATCGATCTGCGAAAGGGACTCGATCTCATCGCCGAATAGCTCGATGCGGTAGGCCATTTCGTCATAAGTTGGGAAGACTTCGATCACGTCGCCGCGCACGCGGAAGGTGCCGCGGCGAAAGTCCGTGTCGTTGCGCTCGTAGAGAATTTCAACCAGGCGGCGCGTAATGTCCTTGCGGCTGATGTGCTGGCCTTTTTCGAGCAGCAGCAGCATCCCGTAGTATGCCTCCGGCGAGCCGAGGCCGTAGATGCAACTGACAGAGCTGACAATGATCGCGTCGCGCCGCTCGAAGAGGCTGCGCGTGGCCGAGAGGCGTAGTTTGTCCAGCTCCTCGTTGATCATTGCCTCTTTCTCGATATATAAGTCGCCGGCCGGAATGTAGGCTTCCGGCTGGTAATAGTCGTAGTAACTCACAAAGTACTCGACGGCGTTGTTGGGGAAGAACTGCTTGAACTCGTGATAAAGCTGCGCGGCGAGGGTCTTGTTATGCGCCAGAATCAGCGCCGGACGATTGGAGGCCTCGATGACTTTGGCCATGGTGAAGGTCTTGCCCGAGCCGGTCACGCCGAGCAGCACCTGGTGCTTTTCGCCCGCCTCCAGCCCCTGGAGCAACTCTTCAATTGCCCGTGGCTGATCTCCCTGCGGCGTGTAGCTCGTCACCAGTTCAAAGTCCATGGAAACATTATAGCCGCATGGCGAAGAACGGGCGAAGAGTGAGATGGTTCGAATGTGAACCGGGAGTGGGAGAAGAGGCGGAAAGGCAGGGAACAGGGAACAGAGAACAGGGAATAATGGACCACGCGGCGCTCATTCAAGGTTTTTTTGCGTAAGATGGAAGTGTGACTTCAAAATGCCGCATCGCGTTGCTCGCCCTCCTTCTGGCGCCCACTCTGGGGTTTGCCCAGAAGCAACTGCTGACCCAGGCGCTTGGACAGTTGTTCACCCCGGAGTCTCCCTTCGATGCGCACACCTACAAGCCGCTGAGGGGGCACGAGCGCTGGCAGCGCTGGTTGAATGAAGACGGCCGGACTCCCCAGATTTACGCCGCGTCCCTTGGGACCGCGGCCTACTCGCAGGTCATCGAGTCCCCTGACGGCTGGCCCAGGACGTGGGAAGGCTACGGACGGCGCGTGGGGTCACATCTTGGCAGCAGTGCGATCGAGAATACGGTGCATGAGAGCATGGCAGCCGCCGAAGGCACCGATCCACGCTACTTCGCCTGCGCCTGCACGGGAATTTTCCCGCGCACCGGCCACGCGCTGAAAATGACCTTCCTCACCTACAACCGCAGCGGCCACGAGACGCTGGACCTGCCGATGCTCACAGGCGCTTATGGCAGCTCGATGATCAAAACCATGTGGTACCCGGATCACTACAGCCCGCTGGCGCAGGGAGTGCAGTCCGGGCACATTGAGGTGGGGCTTATCGGCGTCGAAAACATCCTGCGGGAGTTTTCTCCGGATATCAAGCGGCTGCTTCATCTGCGCGCTGGAAGGCCTGCAACGGAGCCGTAGACAGGGATCAGAGAGCATCAGAGACCAGTGATTGACCGAAGGCTGCCGTGGATCAGGTTACAATGGCAGCAATCGATTGATTGGAGGCTCTATGCGCAGGATTCTTCTCGCTGTTCTCGCCGTTGTATTCTCCGTTTCGCTGGCAGTTCCGCTCATGGCCCAGGGAGCGCCGCCGCAGGGTGGCGCCGACCAGCCTTACACCGTGGAGTACTACTACAAGTGCCAGTGGGGCCATCAAGCCGAGTTTCTGCAGCTGTTCCTGAAGAACCACTACCCGCTGCTCCAGAAGATTCAGGCCACCGGGCGGATTCTCTCGGTAAAGATCGAGTCGCCGGCCTATCACACTTCGGAAGAGCTTCGCTGGGACTATCGCGTGACCATCAAGTACAAAAACTCGACCGTGGCCACGACCGCCAATCCCGACGAAGAGGCCTTCATCAAGGAGTTGTGGCCCGATCAGAAAACTTACCAGAGAGAAGAGCAGCGGCGGTTTGAGATTCTGCTGGGACACATTGACCTGCCCATTACCGACATTACGCCGGCAAAGTAGGGAGAGCGCACAATGCCAATCTCCGAAATCAGCGGGCAAGACGCGAGGCAGTTCATCGAACTTGGCCTGGCGTTCTTTCTCTCGGCAGTGATTGGCCTGGAGCGCGAGATTCGCCACAAGAGCGCGGGGCTGCGCACCTATACCGTGGTCGGAACAGCGGCCGCGCTCTTTGTGCTGGTTTCAAAGTACGGTTTTAGCGACGTGCTTGTCGCGAACAGCATTGTCCTTGATCCCTCCCGCGTGGCGGCGCAAATCGTCTCCGGCATCGGGTTCATCGGTGCCGGTCTTATTTTTGTGAGCCAGGACCAGGTGAGGGGACTGACGACCGCTGCCACCGTTTGGCTGGTAACGGCCATCGGCATGGCTTGCGGCGCGGGTTTGCCGTGGCTGGCGCTGGCCGCCACAGGCGCTTACTTCGTCGTAGCGCTCATCTTTCCGTTTATCCTGCGCATCATTCCTGGAGCGGCCGAAGGCGCAGAGCGGAGAAAAGGCGCAGAACATGATTGATCTTTCGCTGATCCGCGCGCCAGGAACCTCGACTGGGCCTTTTCTTTTTTCCCTTTTCACTAATCCCTGTTTTTCCATTGCTGTACCAGATCTTCGGCGGCTTGGGGCCAGGCAGGAAAGTCGAAGTGGAATCCGGCGTCGAGGAGTCGTCCGGGAACGGCGCGGCAGCTCTGTAGGATCAATTCGGGCTCGGTGCGCATAAAGAGTGCGCCGAACTGGATGGCGAGCCAGGGCGCGGGGAGGCCGTTGGGCACGTTCCAGGCTTCGCGCAGGGCCGCCATGAAAGCGCGGTTGGGTAGCGGGTTGGGGGCGGCGAGGTTGACCGGCCCATCGATGTCTTCGCGGGCAATCAGGAACTCGACGGCGCGGGCGTAGTCTGCTTCGTGAATCCAAGTGACGAACTGGCGGCCGTTGCCCTGTTTGCCGCCGAGGCCGAGGCGGACGAGGTTCGACAGCACGCCAAAAGCGGTGCCCGGCGTGGGGCTGAGAACGATGGCGCTGCGCAGGGCAATCTTGCGGGTGCGCGGCGTTTCGGCGGCAAAGAACGCGGCCTCCCAGTCCCTGGCCACGCGCGCGGAGAAACCACGGCGCATGGCCCATCGCAGGGCGAAGGGTGCGGTTTTGGCTGCATGCTCCTCTTCGCCCAACTTGCCGGTCAGCTCATCCAGAGGCAAATCGACGCCGTTTTTATCGAGAGCGCGGGTGAAGATGGTGGCGGCCGAGGCGTTCATCCACACGCTCGGCGGCTCGGCGAGGCCGGCGATTACCCTGCCCAGCAGGCGCGTGCTTTCTATGCGCGATTCATAGATGGCCTGGCGGTGGGCCGCATCGTAGCGGCAATTGACGCTGCGCCCCGCCAGGTTGATGCAAACGTCGGCGCCTTCCATGTAGTTGGTCCATGGGCCGAGGGTCTTGCCGTCCCAATGGACGGTCTGCCAGGGGGCTGTGTAAGGGCCGCGGGTAAGGACGGTCACGTGATGACCGCGCAAGTGAAAGTGCCGCGCGAGAGCTTGGCCCACCTGGCCGCTGCCGCCGGGCAGCACGATGCGCAGGGGACGCGGATTCGGGGCGGGGATCAGGTCCATGGATTCAGCGTACAGCGCCGGATTCAGTTTGCGGCGCAAAAATGGGGCGGGTTCTGCATAGATGGTCGGGGTGAGTTTTGTGGTTTCCCACCCTTTTCACAAAAAACGTGAAAAGGAGGGGGCATGGAGCTATTCTTTGCGGCCTTTGCGGCACGAAAGCCATACTCTTTCACAACCAGAGCGATTTCAGGCCCTCATCCTCGGATTTACCCACTGATATACCACGTCCGTCAGCAGATTCACAAGCACATAAGTCAATCCAATCGAGAGCAGGCAACCCTGCACCAGCGCATAGTCGCGATTGGAGATGGCGCTGACGGTCAGCCGCCCCAGGCCTGGCCAACTGAAGATGGTTTCCGTCACAATGGCCCCGGCCAGCAGAGCTCCAAACTGCAAGCCAACGACGGTAATGATGGGAATCAGGGCGTTGGGCAAGGCGTGGCGGCAGACCACAGCGCGCTCGCTGAGGCCCTTGGCGCGGGCGGTGCGAATGTAGTCCTGGCCCAACTCTTCAAGCATCGCCGTGCGCACCATGCGTGTAAGAATGGCGGCCAGTGATGCGCCCATGGCAATCGACGGCAGCACCAGATAGCGCCAGTCGATGCCGCCGCTCCCTCCCGCGCTTGCCCCGGAAACCGGAAGCCAGCCCAAATAGATGGAAAAAACCAGAATCAGCACCGGACCCAGCGCCAGGCCCGGAACGGAAAGGCCGAAGAGGCTGACGACCGAAAGCAACTGATCGGCCCATCGGCCACGGTTGACGGCTGCCAGGATTCCGGCCGGCAAGGCCAGCAGCAGGCCGAAGCCCAGCGCCGTGAGCGTGAGCGCCAGCGTGTAGGGGTAGCGCATGGCAATCAGGTGAGCCACCGTGTCATGCAGCCGGATGGAGCTGCCCAGGTCGCCGTGGAGAACGCCATTCCAGTAGCGCAGGTACTGCTGGTGAAGCGGCAAATCAAGAAAGTACTGGTGGCGCAAAGCAGCCGTGTCGGCAGGCGACGCGCCCTCGCCCAGAATCTGCTGGATGGGGTCGCCGGGGACCAGATGAATCAGCAGAAAAACCAGCGACACCACCAGCCAGACGACCGGAAGAGTAAGCGCGAGGCGAGTGAGAATCTGCTTCATGGGCTGGTTCTAACGATAAACCAGAGGGCAGCTCAGGGCTGGCGAGCAACCTCCAAGAGCTTTCGCATCAGGCCGGAATCTCCGCGGTTGCCAAAGGATTGTCTTCTTCGGGCCGTCGCTCTGCTCGCAGCCTGTACAGCCCCAGGATACCCAGTGCGATTCCAACCAGAGGCGTCACCATCGCCATATGGAATGCACTCGTTGAAAGAGAAAGCAAAAACGCCATCAGAAGCGTTGTTTCAACGGCATTCAACCGCTGCTCCCATATCCGCTTACCCAGAATCACCAGCGCCGGAGCGCAAAAGACATACGCATAGAGCCATGAATAAGGAGAAACGCAGGAAGAAAGCAGCAGGAAGATGGAAGCCATTTCAAGCCTCTGGCCATCCGGCAGCTTGTCCACGTTCCTCAGTTGGCTCAACCATCCTGCATAGCAAAGCACAAAGGCGGACACCAGCCTCACCATCCACACCAGCCAGATCGGCGCAGCGGAACGGTCGGACCCGCGCAGATATTCGTAGAAGATGTTGCCCAGGGCCCTGTTATTGCAGAAATCTCCTCCGCCTAAACCTCCGCCCGACATCGAAGGCAGCTGATGCAGAAAATACAGGTCCAATGTTCCACTGCCATTGACCATCCAGAGCGCTCCCAGAATGACCGCGCTCCAAAGCGCGATGGCTCGCAGGCTTTTCCAGTCGCGCCACGCGATGAGCGGAACAATCACAATCAATGGCGTGAGCTTGATGGCGGCAGCCAGCGCGAAGAAGAGACCGGCCATATTCTTCCGTCCGCTGGCATAGCATCTGAATCCGGCCACAAGCAGGAAAAGCAGAAGGATTGAAACCTGACCCCAGTACAGGCAATTCAGTGTGGGACGAAACAAAAAGAGGAATGCAGCAACTACGCTGACCGGCAAATAACGCTGCACTTTAAGCCTGTGCATCAGCAGGCCGCTTATCAGCACGATCATCGCCAGGTTCAGCAGATTCCATACGATCAATGCGGCTGCAGGCGGGAATACAGTGAGCGGCACCATGAGATCCGCAAGCGTCGGAGGATAAATGTACAGCATAACTGCGGGAATGCCGTGAGCGCTTGCTGTCTGGGCAAAGACTGTGCTTGGGTCCGCAAATCTAAGCTGTGGATTGGTATGCTGCTTAGTTTCGTCATACAGGTGCGTACTCATACCGCCGCGAACCAGGCAAGCAGCCGTGTAATAAACGTCAAACCCGCCGCGATTCCTGGCGTGATCCCACTTGGCTGCCGAATATGCTCCACTAACGATGATAAGCGCAGCGAAAGCAAGAACGATGCGAAGCCTGAAGTCCCACTTCACCGTGTCTCCCGTCCTATTTCGATCGAGCCATCCTCTTTTTGATTAGCGTGACCACACTGCCCACCTCGACCTTGGCCACCGTGACGCTGCTTTGAATATGTGGCAATCTGATTTTCCATCAACTCTGCTCGCATCTTGCAGGTCGGACGTTGCCATCAATGGTGTCTGCGGGGAAGCAGAGCAAAATACTGAGCCTTTCAGACAACAACAGAATACATCAAAAACGGCTCAATCCTCTGCGGACGGATTGCCTGCGGCGGGCTTTTCTTCTTCGACCGGCTCGACGCGGATTCTGGCAATGCGGCGGCGGTCCATCTCCGCGACCGTCAGGCGGCGGCCTTCATAGGCGACCGATTCGCCCACCTGGGGGATGTGGCCGAGGCGCGCAAGGAGGAAGCCGGCCAGGGTTTCCACGCCGCCATCGCGCGGCAGGCTCCAGTGCATCTGGGTTTCCAGGTCGCGCAGGTTGGCGCTGCCTTCCATCAGCAGCGCGCCGGCGGCGGTGGTGAGGATGGGGCGCGAGGGCGAGTCGAACTCGTCTTCAAACTCTCCGGTAAGCTGCTCGACGGCGTCCTCCGCGGTGACCAGCCCGACCGTGGAACCGTACTCGTCGACGACGATGGCCATCTGGCGGCGGCGCTGCTGAAACTCGCCGATAAGGTCGAGGACGGTCTTGGTTTCAGGCACGACCAGCACGTCGTGCATCACCTGGAATAGTTCGAGTTCGGCGAAGGGAATGGCCGGATGGAAGAACATCAACCTGGCCAGATCCTTCGAGTAAACGACGCCGACAATGTGCTCGGAACCGCGAGTCTCGTCGTAGACGGGAACGCGGGAGTGCATATTGTCGATGACCCGCTCGCTGGCTTCCTTGAGTGGAAGGTTCGAGGGCAGCGAAAAAATCTTCTGCCGCGGCGTCATGATCTCGCGCGTGGCCACCTCTTCCAGTTCGAGCGCGCGATGGATAAGCGTCTCCTGAAACTGCGGCAGAACGCCCATGCGCCTGGCGGCTGTGGCGATGAGCTTCAGCTCCTCGGGCGAGTGGACTGCGTCCCTCTGCGTCACCGGAATATCGAAGCCGCGCAGAATGACGGCGGCAGAGTGCCTGAGAAGCCGCACGGCCGGACGGGCCACGGCCATGAAGAACAGCATCGGCCTGGCTATGGCGACGGCCAGAGCCTCGGAGCGGCGCAGAGCCAGCGACTTGGGAACCAGTTCGCCGACCACCACCTGTAAATAAGTGATGAAGGCAAAGCTCAGCGTGACAGCAGCCACGTGGGCATAAATCCGCGTGTGGGGCAGCGCCCCCATCCAGCCCATCAGAACGCCCGCGGCCAGCGGCTCACCCAGCGAGCCCAGGGCCAGCGAGCAGAAGGTGACGCCCAGCTGAACGGCGGGCAGAAAATCTTCCATGTGCTGCTGTAGCTGGCGAACGGCGCGCGCTCCGGGAATCCCGGCGGCCAGCAACTGCTCAATGCGCGTGGCGCGGATGGAAACAATGGCAAACTCTGCGGCCACAAAGAAGCCGTTGACCAGAATCAACATGGCCACGGCGACAAACTCGAGCAGCGAAAGACCGTGCATCTTGCCTGTGAGGATAGCATCTTGACAGAGATCAGGGATCAGAGGTCAGGGATCAAGGGGGAAGTTTGGCTGGAGCCAGCGTCCTTGGAACCAAGCCGCCGCCCGGTGCGTATGAAAGAAAGAGCAAGAAATGGACGCTGGCGGCTGGCAGGTTGACGCGGCGGCATCCAGGTTCGTAGGGCTTGTTTATCGCTCTATCCAGGCAGCTTTTCCGGGCAACGGAAGGTTGCGGCTCTTTCTCGCTTTGGGAGGCATTGGTGGCTGCATCGCGTAAAAGCAAGCGATTCTGGATCTGGCTCGGGGCCGGAGTGGTGGTAGTGATTGCGTTTCTGGGCCTTGGCGCGGCGCGGCTCACGCGCGGCTCGGGAATCGACCCCAACAAGCTGGCCAAAGTGACGCGCGGGGATGTGGCGCGCTCGGTCGTGGCCACGGGCAAGATCCAGCCGATTACCAAGGTCGAGGTGAAGTCGAAGGCCTCCGGCATTGTGGAAAAGCTCTACGTGGACATCAACAACCAGGTGCGCAAGGGCCAGCAGCTGGCGCAGCTCGACCAGCAGGAGATCGTGGCGCAGGTGGAGGCGCAGCGCGCGCAACTGGCGGCGGCCGAAGCCAACGTATCCACTTACCTGGCCAATGTCAATCAGGACAAGGTGAACGCCGCCGCTCCCGATCTGCCCATGTACAAGGCCACGCTGGACCGCAATCTGGAGATGCAGAAGCTGGGCATTGTGAGCCGCCAGGCGCTGGACGACGCCAACAAGGATTACCTGGCCGCGCTGACCCGGCGCGACAGCTCCAAGGCGCAGATCGGAGTGGACGCGGCCCGGTTGAAGCAGGCGCGGGCGCAGGTTCTTCAGGCCCAGGCAAGCCTCAAGCAGCTTGAGGAGCAGTTGAGCTATACGACGATTGTGGCGCCCATGGACGGGGTTATCCTGTCGCGGGACGTGGAGATAGGCGACGCGGTCAGCTCGATTCTGGTGCTGGGCTCGACGGCCACGCTGGTGATGACCGAGGGCGACATCAACCAGGTTTATGTGCAGGGCAAGGTGGATGAGGCCGATATTGCGCACGTCTACATGGCGCAGCCGGCGCGCATCAAAGTGGAGAGTTTCCGTGACCGCGTCTTCCACGGAAAAGTCACCAAGATTGCGCCGCTGGGCGTCGAGAAGGATAACGTGACCACCTTCGAGGTGCGCGTCTCCATCGACAACCCGGGTGGCGAGTTGAAGGCCAACATGACAGCCAACGCCGAGATTATTCTGGACGAGCACAAGGGCGTGCTGACGGTGCCGGAAAGCGCCGTAATCTACGACAGCCAGAAGAAGGCGACCGTGGAGATTCCAGACAAGAAACAGAAGGAAGGCAAGCGCAAGGTTCCGGTCACGGTCGGCTTGTCGAACGGCTCGGTCACTGAGATTCTCAGCGGACTGAAAGAAGGCGATACGGTTGTGACGCAGCAGTAGAGCGAAACGAGGAGATTGAAATCAGGGATTGGGGAACAGGGATCGGTGTCAAGGGTTGCTTTCAGTCAGTCCTTCGGACCGTCTGAAAGCAGGCCAGGGCGTTCGCTGCTTCGGGCGTTGGAGTGCGTGCGATGCGAGCGAAGCTGATCTCTGAACCCCGATCCCTGACAACCAGGAAAGGAACACGATGAAGCATTTTCTTGCAGTAGCGGCGGCTCTGGCGCTGGCGGCGGTTCCCGCGCTGGCCACGGAGGCTACCTTTGATCGCACGCTTTCCGTCAGCGGGCATGTGGAGCTGTCGGTTTCAACCGGCTCCGGCAACATTCACATCACTCGCGGCCCGGGCAACCAGGTACACATC
>Ga0224526_1000474_pt1 | contig 18002 bp, 8 predicted proteins | sample CBST25metaG_FD_179878 | JGI IMG/M metagenome (GOLD analysis project Ga0224526, IMG submission 179878) | Peat soil microbial communities from Stordalen Mire, Sweden - C.B.S.T-25 | ecosystem: Environmental > Terrestrial > Soil > Wetlands > Peat | place: Sweden: Norrbotten County, Stordalen Mire...
AAGCTCAAACCAGCCATGAACTCTACCAGGCCATCAGAAACGCACTACCGCAAATCTCCACAGAAAACGCCACAGCATGGTTCAGAACTTGTCAGAACTGGGTACAGCTAGCATGATATTGCTCTAATGATCCCTTTTCTCGTCGAGCTGAGACGACAGAATCCTCATTCAAACTGAAAGGTACGGTTCCTGCGCGCAAGAACACCTTTGGGTTCAAGTGGCCGGGGCGTGATTTTCAGTTCCTAGTTGGATGATCGTAATCTAAACGATTAGTTCATTCCAGGTATGTAACGGCTCGTTACGGCAATACGGACGTCCGGAAATCATCGTAAACTCTTGAAAATAAAAGATCATAATTGTGAGTTGTGGCTCGACGTTACAGCTCAGGTATCGCTGGTCGGCGACGTATGAGTGAGCCTGCTGAGTATCGGGCGCCCCCGTGGCGAAAAGCGAAAACGTTACGAGTTAACGCGCCAGTTGCGGAATTTGCTTCCCACTCCGGACCGTCGATTAGAGCGACGGAGGTGGAGCGGTGGATTCCCTGATGCGCAGCTCCGCGCCCAGCCTGATAAAGCCCACTTCGCTGTGATCTTCTTCCTCAAGCCTTTTTGTCTTCTTCAACAGAGCTTCGGCGGCTCGCCGGCCAATCTCATAGCTCGGCTGCGCGACACAAGTGAGCTTGGGTGAGAACATTGTGGCCCAGCTAAATCCATCCGTGCCAACCACAAAATCGTCGAAGCCGAGTATACTCACTTGTTGCGGGCAGGGCACGCTTGTTTCCGCAAGCGCTCGCATGAGGCCCAGCGTCATTTCGTAATTGTGTGAAAAAATCGCCGTGGGCGGCGAGGGCAGCTTCATGAGTTCCAGCGCGCATTCCCAGCCGCCCCTCATATTGAAATCGCCGTGTTTGAGAAATTCCTGCCGGACCGTCAGGCCTGCTTCGTTCATGGCGCGACGAAAGCCCTCTATGCGTTCTTCGGCAGCCGAAATCCCTTGCGTCCCTGCGATAATGGCAATGCGCAGGTGACCAAGCTGGATCAAATGATTCGTTGCTTCGAAACTCGCCCCTACATTATCCGTGGCCACAACCGTGCCTGTGAAAGCTGGCGGGAAGCGGTCAAAGAGCACCAACGGGAAGCGTTGTGTGAACTGCCTTTGGTAGGCGAAATGGGGATCTGCGGTTGCGAGTATGATGCCGTCGACTCGCCGTGAAATTAGGACAAAAATCTCCTTTCTTTCCTGGTCGGCATCACCTCTCGAATTGGAAACCAAAATCGAGTAGCCATGTTGGGAAGCGACATCTTCCACGCCGCGCAGGACTTCCGCGTAATAAGAGCTTGCAAATTGGGGCATGACGATCCCCAGGATGTGCGATTGCTGCATGCGAAGGCTGCGGGCCAGGAAGTCAGGCTGATAGTTCAGAGCTTCGATTGCGCGACGGACCCGCTTGGTCAACTCTTCGCTGACCGGAGGCTTGCCGTTGATCACCGCGGAGACGGTGGCGACTGAGACCTCCGCAAGCCGGCTGACATCTCGGATGGTTGTGCGATCGTGAGTTTTTCCTTTTGCCATAATCAAAACGATTAGTTCATTTGCTCTTAAGTCTATATCCAGGGATTCCGTTAGTCCAATGCGAGCGGAGACGGCGATGTGGAGGCATCTACAGATTCGGAAAGAATCGCTATTTATCCATATAGTTCCAGCGCCAACGATGCGGCAAAGCTGGGATAGCGCGAGGAAACTGGACCGGAGAGCGAAAGAGACGGGTGCAGGTAATCAGGCCCAGTATTTAATCGATTTGAGATGCCGCAAGCTCGAACGCGCTGCCCGGCGTCCAAGAGCTTCCGATTACCACACTTTTATGGCGACGGCACGGGGCGGCGAAGGAGATCCATCGACTATGTCGGTTTCAAGGACGACCTCGAGGTTCTTTTGTTCCCAGCCACGAGGAGCTGCGCGGAGGGCAATCTCCAAATCCTGTTCGTGAGAGATGAACCGACCAGCGGCTTTTGTCCCTACCATGCCGACGCCGCTGACAATGAGCAGGAATTGGCCGGTCTTTGAATTCATCAGTCGAGCAACGAGGGCGAAGTCCTTTGTGCCCAGACGACCCTCCAAGCTGGATTTCCACACCTGGCCTGGTTTTGTCCGGTCCTCAATCCACAGGACTTCTCCGCTTTCGCGAAAGCCGATCGGAAGGTCGGACATGATGCGATCGGACCACGGATTGTTGTAAGCCCCAATCAGAATGGCGGGCGAACTCCGAAGGTCCTCATAGGTGTAGTCGCTTCCGAACCGGACTTGACTCGGCCAGCGTCTGCTCGCAAAGAATGCGGTAAGCTCATTCGCGACGTAGGCGTCATCCTTATTTACATGGAAATCGGCGAGAGGCGTGATATCTTTCCACATTATCTGAGTGTCTGGGGCCAACTGGAGCGCTGTCGCGTTGCGCTTCAATAGTGAATCGTAGATCCCCGTATGTGCCGCAGGCGACTTTAGAAAGAGATCGGAGCTCACAGCATAGGTCACTGGGGAGGGTACGCAGATCAGGACAGGCTGCTGTGTGGCGGAAAGCGGGCCCCAAAATAGATCCAAGGTTGAAGGATGGTGGGAGTACGCACGGATGACGATCATTACGGCAATTCCGGCAATCACCAGAGCCGCTGCAAATCCCGTGATCTTCCAGTTCCCAAACTGCTTTGGGGGTGCCGGCAGCTGTTCAACCACTTCAGGCTCTGGAGCAAGGGCAGCGGCAGGAGCAGAGGGAGGCGGCTCGGTTCTCCAATGGAATTTGGGAATGTAAGAGCCGACCGGAAGCTCAATTTGAAGTTTCGGTGCTTGTTCTTCTGCCGCGTAGTATTCCCCCAGCCGTCTTCTAACCTCACCAGCTTTGACTCGAACAATCGGGTCGTCGCCGGTATCGTAGGACGGGGCGCGATGAAACAGGTCCACCCCAATCGAACGCTCTTTCAAGAAATCGGTGCGACCTGCGAGGGTCTGCTCGACCACATAGGAGAGAAATTCCTTCGAGCGGGCGCTGTTGCAGAATGCATGGCTGTTCTGGATTTGCGTCAGTTGGCCCAGGATCTCGGCGTGTCGATTCCCGCCTGGATCAGGAATTTGCGTCGCTGTTGGCCCTGTTTCCAGATGATTCATAATCCGAACACCTCCCTCGGACGTGAGTGTCTGCGATTGAAGGGCCAACTGCCCACGATGCCTCAAATGCCTTCGGTCGATCAACACCGTACTCGATCAGAGCTGGAAAGTTGGGCAAGCTCCTCGAAGTGCATATTTCTCTTAGATAGCGCTTACATTCCACTCCCATCGATCATACAGGTACATCCCATCTCCACTCTCTGCTCTCTGCGCCGTGTTCGGCGCGTTTGCAAAACGATTATATGCTCATGCGGAACCCCTCACAACCCAGTCGTTACGTCGAGTCGACAGTTCGCCGCATTATCCTAATAGATTCATCAACTTGTCCAGAGGTGTCGGGCGGCCATTACGGAAACAAACCGTTAGATACCTAGACGGACCTAATCGATTCGATTAAAAAGTGAGATCAATAGGTCGGCTACGCCGCTGCTTGCCTGTAGAGCTTGGAGGACTCTGAGATCCAGGCTGGCGCCCTCGGAATTTAGTGTGCTCTTTGGTATGTTCGCTGGGGCGGAAAGGGGTGTCCAAAGATCGGCTCTGGCTCACTTGAGGCTTACATTCCACCTGCTAACCAGGCTGACCGAAGCATCACAGGGGTATGGAAAGGTGGAAAGCACAGAACGCTTCCCTCTTTTCCGTACCTCCGACTACGGCGACGAAATGTCGTTTACCCGCCGCGCACGCAAACAATCCAACTGGTACAAAACATCGGCCAGACAAACTTTCAAGGAGGTAAGAAAAATGCAGTACGCGAACCGAAAGGCAGCCAAAGCTCTATGGGGCTTGGTCCTAACGATGTTGTGCATGTTCTCTGCTGTTGTTTCCTGGTCGCAGACGACGCAGCAGTTCACCGGACATGTTGTTGATCCCGCTGGGGCCGTTATTCCAGGGGCTCAGGTGGTTGTCCACAATCAGGCGACTGGCGTAGACGTGAAGGCTGTCACAACAGGAAGTGGCGACTATACGGTCACCTATCTGATCCCTGGAACCTACGATATTACGGTATCGAAGGAAAATTTCAAGACCGAAAAGAAGACTGACATTCTGCTGAATGTCGACCAGGCCTCAACGATCAATTTCCAACTGAGTATCGGAGCCGCATCCGAAGAAATCACCGTGAACGCGAGCGAGACTCAGATCGAACTCTCCAAGGCCGACAACGGCGAGATCATTGATAGCGAGCTTATTCAGGAAGCGCCTCTGGATGGGCGCAACCCCTATAGCCTCTTCGTCCTCAGCCCAGGCTCGCACGACTTCTCGAGCGTGCAATACCCGCGCCCGTTCGACAACATAACCGGCAACCAGATTGTGAATGGCTCGAGCCAGGATAGTCAGCAAAATATTGACGGCGCCAGCAACGATGCAGCCGATCTAGGCAGAACGGCCTTTACGCCTTCCGTGGATGTCGTTGGGGAATACAAGATCGTGCTGAACGCGTACGATGCCTCCTATGGACGCGGGGGAGGGTCGGCTGTCGACGTGTCATTGAAATCAGGCACCAACCAGTTCCATGGCACCGCGGACTATTACGCCCGCCGGCAATGGCTTGACACGTATGATTACGAGACCAAATACGACAACTATTCGAACCCGACTGGCACTCCTGCTCCGAAACTCTCCCACAGGCGCAGTCAGGAAAGCTTTGTGGTGGACGGACCGGTTGTGATTCCGCATCTGTTCAACGGAAAGAACAAATTGTTCTTCATTGCCAGCTATGAGAGAATGAGGGATATACTGCCTAACCCAGGCTACAACAGCTACTCCGTTCCGAACCCGGCCTGGGTCACTGGCGACTTCAGCACAGCCACCTATTGGAATACTACGACAAACAGTCTGCAACCGCTGACGATTTACGATCCACTCACGCCGCTGCATACTATTGTCGATCCAAATGATGGATTGACGAAGCAAGTGCACTCGGCATTCCCGGGCAACAAGATTCCCACCAATAGGATCGATCCAGTTGCAGCGAACGTTCTGTCGTATTTGAGCTACGTGACACCGAACGCCAATCCAGGACCGGGGTATGCTCCCTGGAGCAACAACTATAAAGTTAACCAGTTGGAGAACGATCTCTGGCAGAATACAATGGTCAAGGTCGACTACAACCCGAGCGATGCGAACACGCTCTCGTTTCGCTGGGCTCAACAAGGCCGCTATGCCATTGACCTCTGGAATACCTGCGTTTCCAATGCGGATCCAGCAAATTCGAACGGCAGCGGTAATCAGCCACACACTGAAACCGGCACGGCTCAATGGACGCACGTTTTTAACCCGAATCTCATCTTCAACGTAAACGCATCCGTGATGCTTTACACCAACGAGTCTATCGAAGGCGATATCTTCCCGAATAACGAGGTAGCCAAGCTGGGATATGTCCCTGCCTTCTACAATCAAATCCAGAGTACGAACCGCTTCCTGAACATCTCCTCCAACGGCCTTCCCGGCGCGAGTAATTTTGTTGACTTCGGCCCGAATTGGCTCGGATTTTCCGGCGACAGGCACGCTCTCGATTTCCTTCCCACGCTGACCTATGTCAAAGGCGCTCACACCATCCGCGCGGGAGTCAATGTTGACTTTTACCAGTGGATGAATCCAGAAGGAGGCAATGCCGACAACTTCAACTTCACCCCGAATTTCAGCAGCGAATTTGAGTCCTACGACTCCGGCGGTAATAACCGGAACAATGAGGATGCGCCTGGTTACTCCAGTGGCCTGTCCACCGCCTCGTTGCTGCTCGGGTACCCGAACAGCGGTAGCGTAAACTGGACCGATTATCCGTTCTATTCCCAGCACTACTTCGCACCGTGGTTTCAGGATGACTGGAAAATTACGAAGAAACTGACTCTGAATCTCGGCCTGCGCTGGGACTTCCTCACGCCTGAGGTAGAACGACATAACAAGCTGGACGGGGTGTTCAATACAACTGTCTTGAACCCGGTTTCCTCGCAAATACCTACCGGGACAGCCGCTCTGGGAACGATGACGAACCTCCAGGGTGGCCTGACATTTGCCGGCGTCAACGGCCAGCCGAGGGGCGCATACGCCTTGAACAAGCTGGAAGTTCAGCCGCGCATCGGCTTTGCCTACGCGATCTCGGAAAAAATGTCGATCCGCGGCGGAATCGGGGAAAACATCGAGAACCTTCAGATAGTGCCTAATTCGGATGGCTTCAGCAGTTCGACCAGCTATAACCCCTCGCTCAACAACGGACTTACGCCCTACACGGCCACAACCGGGCAGGGCCTCAGCAACCCAATTGCGGTGATCCCTCAGCCAATCGGGTCGACGGGTCCCGCCTATTCGCAGGATCTCGGCAAGTCATTTTCATTCGTCAATCCGAACTACCATATGCCCGTTATCTGGAACTGGAGTCTGACTTATGAAATGGCCCCCACGAGACACGATGTATTCTCGGTCAACTATTCCGGCAGCCGGGTTCCAAACAACCCTGAAAACAACAACATCAACCAAATCTCACCCGCGTGGAACGCGCAGTGCGACGTTGAGCGCGGCGGTAAGTCGAGCCTCTGCAATGCCACGATCACCAACCCATTCCTGAATATCGCTGCTTTCGGCGGTTCAAACTACTACAACTCCTCGACCATTTCCGCGTCCAACTTTACCCGTCCGTATCCCTTGTTCGGAGCCATTACCGAGAACGGAGCCACCAACGACGGAAAGAATTGGTACAACGCTGTGAGTGTGGTTGGGTCGCACCAGCTTTCTGGAAGCCTGTCAGTGCATGCAACGTACACACATGCAAAGGCGGAATCTTCCGGTGGGTGGGTTCCCGGCTCCAATACTTTTGCCCCTCCCGGCACCAACCCCTCAACCGGGTGGGTGGATCAGCTCAACAATGTGATGGCTCGGGAGGTAAGCACGTTCAACGATGTCAAGCACCAGGTGAGCTTCTCTGGAGTCGCCATCTTGCCGTTCGGCAAGAACCGGCTGCTGCTTTCGCATGTAAACCGGTTTGTGGATGAGATCGTCAACGGTTGGGAGATCACCCCGCTCTACACGTACTACAGCGGGTTTGCGTGGCGCCCCCAGGACTCCGGTGGAAGCTATGACTCCGATGGAAACCATTCGACAGTTTATGACCATTCGGGTAACTGGGAGATGGCTTCTGGCGGGCCTATCAGTAAGTCAATGGGCGTTAGCCACACCATCCTGCCTCCAGACGGTAATCACAATTACAGCAGAATTCGTGGCGTGACCCCTTGCGTCGGTTACGAAACTGAGGTCACATCAAAGGCTGGCATAACCTCAAAGGTGCCCATGGCGAGCCCCGCGGCAGTTGCAGCCGGGTGCGCCGCCAGCGTCACTGACGTCAGCAACATTCAATTCTTCAGAACGGCGAATAGCTATGCGGTGGGACGGCAAAATATCGATTTTGGCGTCCGTCAACCAGGCGCATACAAACTCGACATCGCCGCTTCCAAGAATTTCAGCATTCCCGCTGCCTCCAAGATTTACTTCGGGGATCAGGCTAAGCTGCAAATTCGTGTCGATTTCCTCAATGCATTCAATCACGCGAATTGGGACGAAGGCTACAATAACGACCCAACCAGCTTAGAGTGGGGAACCATTGGGAAGGGTCCCAGTGGGCCGAACAGCAACCCGCGGTATCTTCAACTGTCAGGTAAGTTGAACTGGTAGCGAGAATGGCCGGGCCCTTATGAAAAAGGGCCCGGCCTTCTCTTTCTCCAGCTCGGATCAGAAGGCTTTATCCGTACTGTTTCAGGCACGAAATCGTCTCCATAAGTGCAATTGGGCACTAAGAGGCTATCTAGTTCTCTTCGATCTTAATTGTCTATTTGTTGGAGGGAAGTGCCACCCAATGTTCAGCTCGGTTCTGCGGCAGCTCTATTTTCTGACCCTTGGCTCTTTGACGACTTATTTTTTGGTATCCTTCTATGCCCAATCTCAGAATCTTTTGTTCGGGGGACAAGCGCAAACTAGATGCGCACGTCAAATATCCCGGTCGTAAGGCTCCTTTCGTGACCTTCCGAGTCCCACGAATTTATATTGCACTGATTAATCCTGGATGTAGTGGATTCTCGATTGTGGTGATTGCCGATTTCTCATGGAGCCGGGAAACATTGGCCAACGGAGGTTTCAGTGTCAACCAATAACGCAACCATAGCACCAGCCATTTTCTGTTGGGGATTTGAATCATTCATGCGTAATTCATCACTACGCCCGCTCCTCACGTTCGTCCTTGGCCTTTTTGCTATCCTATTTGCTCAGCCTCGGGCGGCTCAATCGCATCAGGCTCAGTCCCGATCCATTGTCGTGAATCTAAATGACACGACCCTGATGAACAGCAGCGACATTGTGTTTGTGAAGCTGATGCGCAATCGGGGTAGCAATTGAGAGACCAGAAGTTATGACTCTTCTTTCCATGAAAGGATTTATGAACAACTCGGTCAACCTGGAAAATCGCCAAAAAGAGAGGCATGTGTCCTTCAGCCATTTCGTACTCCTTCTCTTCATAATGAGCATCTTGAGTTCCGCCTGTGTGGCACAGGATACTCCGGTACATCCCACCTGGCCGGGATCTGGCCAGCTTTTTGTGGGCGCTTGCTACCAGCCGATCGATCGCACGCCGGAGCAAATCGATCAGGACATCGCCATCATGAAGCGCGCGGGGTTCAACGTCGTGCGCATGGGCGATCTCTCTTGGGATTCGTTCGAACCCTCGCAGAACAAGTTTGAGTTTGCATGGTTCGACAAGATCATGGACAAGATGCAGGCCGCCGGAATCCGGGTGATTCTCGACATTCCAGGTTCGATCGCGCCGATCTGGCTGCATCGCGCCTACCCGGGCGTAGATATCGTCAACCAGTTTGGCAACCTGCTTCCTCCGGCCGAGCGGTACATGGACGACATCGGCGATCCCAATTATGTGCGCGAGCTTGGAGTGATGGCAGACGCGCTCATGAAACGCTACCAACATCATCCAGCAGTGATCGCCGTCGGCTACAACAACGAAATCGGCAACGGCTTTATGTCGTATTCAGAGGCTGATCGGCAGCGCTTCATCACATGGCTCAAAAAAAAGTACGGAACCATCGAAGAACTCAACAAAGCCTGGGCGACGCAGCGGTGGTCGCGCAGGCTGAACAGCTTCGAGGACGTCGACCTGCCTCTTGCCGACGGCCCCGGACCGCCGGAGCGATATCTCGACCTGCATCGGTACTGGTCAGATGTAACCGTTGCGCGGCTGCGGGAACTGGATGCGATTCGACAGCACAATATGCCGGATATCCCCGCGATTTCGAATCTGTGGGATACAGCGCCGAGGCGAGGTTTCGATTATCTCAGCACCTACAAGTCGTATGTCTCTTATGGCGCGGAAGGCTTCTATCCGAGTGACCCAATCAGTGGCGCATTTGGTGCACTCATGACGAAAGGGGATCTGGCTACGCCCATGTGGTTCAATGAGTTCGTCGCGGGCGGTGGAGGCTACTACGGAACTCCGGGACGAAGCCGCATGTACGCGTACCTGGGGCTCATGATGGGAGCACAGGGGACCCTCGCATGGACGTTCAATAGTCACCTTGGCGGAGAGGAACAGGCGCTCTTCGGGCTGTTAGACCACGATGGCACTCCCTCGTGGAAGGTGGATGAATTCGCGCGCATCTCCACAGAGTTCCGGCAGCTTTCGCAACTCGGATTCCCGCGCTACACACACCCTGAAGTCGCCATTGCCTATTCTTTCGATTCTTTTGTCGATTCACACCCGAACGGTCCGTCCAATACGACGCTTCAATACTTCAAACCTTCCTATACAGAGCAGGTGCAAGGAGCTTTCGAGCCGTTTTTCCGCGAGAACATCGACACGGCCATCATCAACATCGGACACGACAGCCTTTCGCCTTACAAGCTGGTTGTAGTGCCGGCCGATTATGTCATGGATGCCGCCAGCGCAAAGGCACTTCGGGATTATGTGAGCGGTGGGGGAACAGTCTTGATGACAGCATTCTCCGCCAAAGTCGATGAGCATGGGCAGTGGTTCGACACTCCATTGCCGGGCAGACTAAGCGACGTATTCGGACTGCGCACTTCGCAGTTCTATCAGCCGGATGAGATGCCTGAATTCGAACTGGGGGGCAAGAATGTGAAGGCGAGCATCCGGTACTACGAGGTACTGGAAACCCATACTGCGCAAACGCTGGCGACATTCTCAAATATCCCCGGTCATCCTCCCGCGGTTACGGTGAACAGATACGGCAAAGGGCAGGCTATCTACCTGGCGGCTCCCGCGCAATCCTCGCTTATAGGCCCGATTGTTCGCGGCCTCTATGAACCGCTGGGAATACAGCCTGGTCCAAACACACCGGACGGGGTCTACGCGCGAGTGGTCAATGGACGCACGCTCTATGTGAATACGACAGACGAGGAGAAGGACGTCGCGGTTGGCATGAAAGCGCATGGAGTTCTCTCGCACAAGTCATACGATGGCAAAGTGACACTCGGCCCTTACCAGGTCGATCTTGTAGAATAGGGCCGCTGCGTTTGGTGGCGATAGTAAGGATTGTGACTATGCGGCAATGCAGACGCAGAAGATCGTTTTTCTTTTTTATTTTAGTTCTTGCTTTCATGGCGCTCAAAGCAGGCGCGCAAGCGGATCTTCCTTTTCGCGATCCCAATGCAAGCGACGATGCGCGCATTGCCGATCTGCTGCATCGGCTCACCCTCGATGAAAAGGTCGAACTGATGGATGGCCACCCCAAGATTCCGCGTCTCCACCTTGTGCTATCCGACGAAGCGGAAGGCCTGCACGGCCTTGCGCTCGGCGGCCCGGGCCAGTGGGGGCCGCGTGGCCGCCAGCCTCTGCCCACCACAACCTTTCCGCAAGAAAAGGGCCTGGGTGAGACATGGGATCCCGCGCTGATGAAGAAGATCGGCGCGCTCGAGGGGGAAGAGGCTCGTTACTACTACCAGAACCCGGTTTTCGACTTCGGTGGCATCGTGATACGCGCGCCCAACGCCGATCTGAGCCGCGATCCGCGCTGGGGGCGCACCGAAGAGTCGATGGGCGAAGACCCCTATCTCGTCGGCACAATGTCGGTTGCATTTATCCATGGGATGCAGGGGCCCGATCCAAAGCACTGGCAGGCGGCTTCGCTGATGAAGCACTTCCTGGCCAACGAAAACGAGAATGGCCGTTCCCACACTTCGTCCGATTTCGACGAGCGTCTCTTCCGTGAGTATTATTCCGTCCCGTTCCGCATGGGCATTGAGCAAGGCGGCTCCCGCGCCGTGATGGCTGCCTACAACTCCTGGAACGGTACGCCCATGATGATCCATCCTGTCCTGAAGAACGTGATGGTCAAGGAATGGGGCAACGACGGCCTCATTTGCACCGACGCAGGCGCTCTCGGAATGCTTGTTACGGACCACAGGAGTTTCCTTGACAAAGAACACGGCTCCGCGGCCGCGGTCAAGGCAGGTATCAATCGATTCCTCGATGAATACAAGCCCGATCTGGCCAAGGCACTCAAAGACGGCCTGCTGACCGAAGCCGACATGGACGCCTCGCTCAAGAACCTGCTGCGTCTTCATCTCCGCCTAGGCGAGATGGATCCTGCTGGAGTCGATCCCTACGCGAATATCGGACGCGAGTCAAACGGCGGGCTCCCGCCATGGGAGCGTCCGTCAAGCCGGCAACTCGTGCGCCAGGCAACCGACGAGTCGATCGTCCTGCTCAAGAACGAGAACAGAACGCTCCCGCTGTATCGCCAGAAACTCAAAACCATCGCCGTTATCGGTCCGTGGACAAATGAGGTCCTGCTCGATTGGTATAGCGGCACGCCTCCGTATAACGTCAGCATCGTCGAGGGTATCAAGGAAGATGCCAAAGGCGCCAAAGTGCTTTTTAGCGATGGTTCCGATGTTACCGAGGCGCAGAACCTGGCGCGGAAAGCGGATGTCGCCATCGTCGTAGTCGGAAACCACCCTACCTGCAACGCCGGATGGGACCAGTGCCCTGTACCGTCGAATGGCAAGGAAGATATTGACCGCAAGACCATTGTCCTGGAGCAGGAGGAACTGGTGAAGAAGATCTTCGCCGTCAACCCGCATACCATCGAAGTGCTTCGCTCGAGCTTTCCGTACGCGATCGTCTGGAGTCAGCAGAACCTGCCCGCCATTGTGCACATGACTCACAGCAGCGAAGAAGAAGGCCACGGGCTTGCCGACGTGCTCTTCGGCGACTACTCGCCGGCCGGCCGCTTGAACCAGACCTGGCCCACGGGCAACGCGCAGTTGCCGCCCATGATGGATTACAACATCCGCAACGGCCGAACCTACATGTATGCAAAGGCAAAGCCGCTATACGCCTTTGGTTACGGCCTCAGCTACACGGCATTCACATATGAGAGCCTGCGGTTAAGCGCGCCTGGTGTTGACGCCTACGGCAAGGTCGATGTTACCGTGAAGCTAAAGAATGCCGGCACGCGCGCCAGCGACGAAGTCGTGCAGATGTATGTGCAGCACCTTGGTTCCGCCGTCGAGCGTCCGAAAATTGAGCTAAAGGGTTTTGAGCGTGTTCACATCGAGCCGGGCGCAGAGAAGAACGTTATCTTCGAGCTCAAGCCGCATGACCTCGCCTTTTGGGATCCGGCGCGGCATGCATGGCGTATCGAAAAAGAGCCGGTACGCGTATTCGCCGGCGGATCAAGTGACAAGTTGCCAGTTCAGGCGGTTCTCCAGATCAAGACCGCCGGCGAGTACAAGCCCTAGCGCAGTTAGGCATTTTTAATGCCATTCATACTGATTCTGGAACTGATACTGGAGGATAGGAATGAAGTTTGCGCCTTACATCGGATGCTGGCGTCGATACTTGCCTTGGAGGGCCTGCGGCAGGACAATGAGACTTTCCCAAGACCAAAATGTGATGGAGTCAATGAAAACATTACGCATAAGAGTTGGATTAACAATTTCGACAGGGTTGTTCCTGATCATCCCCTTGGTTTACGGACAATCGCCTGCGAGCATCAATGAGCCTGCGCCAGTTCCGATTGAGTACTCGACGATCCAATACATTTCCAGCAACGATTCCAGTGCGATGATCGCGGAGAAAGCGGCGAAGGTTCTGCCGCGGCCCAACCAGACTTATTGGATGCGAATGGAGCGGACCTTCTTCCTCCACTTCGGGCCCAACACCTTCGGGGGGGTGGAGTGGGGCAATGGCCACGAAGACCCGTCCATCTTCAATCCCACGCAATTCGACGCCGACCAATGGATGCGCACTATCAAGGACGGCGACGGCAAGATGGTCATCCTTGTCTGCAAGCATCACGACGGATTTGCTCTTTGGCCTACGCGCTACACAAAGCATTCGGTGGCGGCAAGCCCGTGGCGGGGCGGGAAGGGCGACGAGGTGCGCGAGGTAGCAGAGGCCGCGCGCAAATACGGCATTGAGCTTGGAGTCTATCTTTCGCCGGCAGATCTGCATCAATTGCGAACCAATCCTACCAATCCGGCTGGTTACTACGGCGATGGAAGCACAATAGTGCGGTCGACGATTCCCACCGATCCGGCCAGCTTCAAAACGGATCCATCGAAAGGACGCACGCCACCCAAGGGATTCAAGAGCTTTTCCTATGAAGTGGACGACTACAATCGCTATTTTCTCAACCAGCTTTACGAATTGCTGACTCAGTACGGCCCGATTCGCGAAGTCTGGTTCGATGGCGCCAATCCCGACCCGAGCGTCCACGAAACCTACGACTACGCCGCCTGGTACGACATGATTCGCCATTTGCAGCCGCAGGCCATTATTGCCTGCAAGGGCCCTGACGTTCGCTGGGTCGGCAACGAGGCAGGTGTGGGCCGAACCACCGAGTGGAGCGTGATTCCCGTGCCGGATGTGCCGGAAACCTATCGCTGGCCCGATCAGACGCAGCAGGATATTGGAAGCCGCTCAAAGCTCGTGCCCGGTTCGTATCTCTGGTGGTATCCGGCCGAGACCAACGTGCCCATTCTGCATGGCTGGTTCTGGGCCGAGCATAAACCGGTGCGGACCGCAGCTGAGCTGGTTGACATTTACTACCAGTCGGTTGGCCGCAACAGTAACTGGCTGTTGAACCTTTCGCCCGATACCCGCGGTCTGATTCCCGATGACCAAGTCGCCAATCTCCATCTGGCGTCGCAGGTTATCCGCAAGACCTTTGCAAACAACCTTGCCGCCGGCGGACAACTCACCGCGGACAGCTCCAACCCCGCACACAGACCTACGCTTGCGCTCGACCGGAATCTCGACACGTGGTGGGAGGCCGCGCCGGGACATACGGCCGCTGCGCTCACGCTGAAGCTGCCGCATCCCGTTACCTTCGACGTGGTCTCGCTCGAGGAGGCGGTCGATCATCGCAGTCAACGCATCGAGTCGTTCAGCATCGACGTTTGGGATGGCTCGAAGTGGATTGAGAAGGACATGCAGACGACGGTAGGCCACAAGCGGCTGCTGCGATGGGACACTCCCGTTACAACCGATCAGGTCCGAATCCGCATTACGGGCTCGCGGCTCGAGCCTACGCTGGCCGAATTAGGACTCTTCAAGCAGGCAGAGCTTGTCCAGCCGCCGGTTATCTCGGATCGCGATGCCCAGGGCGAGGTCACTCTCCAAAGCCCGATGGGCCTGCCCGTGGTTTACACGCTCAATGGCACGATGCCTACTCCCCGGTCCGCTGTCTATCGCTCACCGCTGGCTGTATCCAACGGAGGTACGCTATACGCAGCCTGTCTTGGACCCGATGGCCACCTGGGGATGGCGGCGTTAAAGCGCTTTGCGGGTCTGGCTCCGATCGGCTGGAAGGTAGTGAGCGTAGACAGTGAGGACGCAGTTTTTCCCGCGGTGAATGCAATCGACGATCATCCGGAGACGGTTTGGCAAACTCGCCCTGGTACTGCCTCCGACAAGCTCCACCAGATCACGGTCGATATGGGAAGCGTGCGCCGGATTGCCGGTTTGGTCTATCTTCCGCGCCAGGACCGGATGCACAATGGCATGGTCGACGCCTACCGTTTTGAAACGAGCGTCGATGGAAAGAATTGGACTACGGTAATCGACGAGGGCCATTTCGGAAATATGCGCAACAACCCTGAACTTCAGGTGGCGCCCTTTGCCCCTGTTGACGCCGGGTACTTCAGATTCACCGCACTGCACGCATTCAGCTTGAATGGTGTAGTCAGCGCCGCGGAGATATCGGTTCTGCCCGCGGATAAAGTGGGAGGAGCGGACACTCAATGAGTCAAAACCATCGGTCCTTACGATCGGGTGTCTCTCTCGTGAACCTGATTTTCGATAACCATGAGGTGCTTGTATGCAACGACGGAACTTTTGCAAACTGTTGGCAGTTGCGGCCGCATCAAAGGCCATGCCGTCCCTCGGACAATCCGCGCAGGAAGTACTTGCGGCAGTGCCGGACGGATTCAACCACTACTCGTTGAGTTATGCCGAGTTCTGCGAATTGCCGCCCGAGAAGAGAGTCTTTTATAAAGTGAGCGGCAATCGGATCGTGGAAACCAGGCTGGATAAGGCGACGTGGCAGCCTCCCGCCTGGAACTACAATCCCACCCCCTCGTCTATCGCGGGCGGAATGTGGAATGACGTTCCCACGCACGCGCCGATTCCCGATCTGGCTGGCGATGGGCCTTATCAGCCGACATGGGATTCGCTTTTGCAGTACGAAGCGCCGGAATGGTACCAGGACGCGAAATTCGGCATCTGGGCGCACTGGAGCCCGCAGTGCGTGCCGGAGGACGGTGACTGGTACGCCAGGAACGCCTACGTCGATGGGCAGCCGCAGTACCGGTACCACATGCAGCATTACGGGCCGCCATCACGTTTCGGGTATAAAGAACTTTGCGCACAGTGGACGCTGCTGAACTGGTATCCCGACGAGTTGATTGCGCGATATAAGAAAGCGGGCGCGAGAATCTTTGTTGCCCTCGCCAACCATCATGACAGCTTCGACGCATGGGATTCGAAACATCAGCCGTGGAACGCGGCTGCAATTGGGCCGCATCGCGACGTGATTGGCGACTGGGCGGCGGCGGCGCGGAGACAGGGATTGAGGTTCGGTGTCACGGTTCACCAGGCGCGCAACTGGTGGTGGTTCCAGCCGTCTCACGGGGCGGATCGATCCGGTCCTTTTGCAAGCATATCCTACGATGGAAATCTCACTGCGGCTCAAGGTAAAGGAGAGTGGTGGGAGGGCCTCGATCCTCAGCGCCTTTATTGCGTGAAGCACCCGGGAGACGCGTTGCCTGACGTTTCCTATGTGAAGAACTTCTACGACAGGACGCGAGACTTGATCGACCAGCACGACCCCGATCTTCTCTATTTCGACGATTCGCTGCTGCCGCTCGGCTGGGGCGGAATGAACATTGGCGCTTACTTCTATAACAACAATCTGAAAAAGCGCGGCAGGATGGAAGCCGTCCTGAACGTTAAGGATGTTCCGGAGCACCTGGCCAGAGCGGTTGTGGCCGATTATGAGCGAGGGCTGACGAGTGGGATCATGAAATATCCGTGGCAGTCGGAAACCTGCATCGGAGAATGGCATTATTCCCGGCGCGTTTATGAGAGGCCCGGGCAGTTCGGCGGATACCTTCCTCCAGCCGCAGTCGTGCACTGGCTCATCGATACGGTTTCGAAAAACGGCACCTTCATTCTCAACGTGCCCGGCAAGCCCGATGGCACCATCGACAGCAAGGAGATTGCCGTGCTCGATGGCCTGACTCAGTGGATGCAGGTCTATGGCGAGGCGATCTACGATACGCGTCCATGGAAGGTGTATGGCGAAGGTCCCAACACCGTGAAAGCTGGGTCCTTCCAGGGCGACTCAATACTAAGAGTCGGCGCGAAGGACATTCGCTTCACCCGCAACAAAGCGAACAATGTGATTTATGCGATGACACTGGGCTGGCCGGACGGTCTGATCGTTGTGCAGTCTCTTGGATCTTCGGTTCCAAGCAACCCCGGCAAGATCGTCAACGTGGAACTGCTTGGAACTGGAGCAAAGGTAAGGTGGAAACAACATCCCGAGAGTCTCCAGGTAGAGCTACCGCTGGATTTGAAACCGCCCGTTGACTTTGCCGCGGCTCTCAAAGTGACCCTGGCTTGAAACGCGAAAGCGAAACAGCCTCGTCGTGCTCGAATGGAGCGAAGTTTAATTTGATCGCCGATTTCGCTGAAGTTCGCTCGAGGCGTTGCACAACTGGACACAAACGACTGGAATTGTATGACTCTCATCTCTCGCCGTGATTTAATCGCTTCCGGGCTTGCCCTTTCTACTTCTTCCCTGGTTGTCCGGTCCGCATGGGCCCACGCAGCAGAACTGCCGGCAAACCAGGCGCCGGGCATCGCGCCGGAAAATGATCCAACTCCTTCGCCGCGCGAGCAGTTGCTCTTCGACTTTGGATGGAAGTTCACCTTTGGTCACGGCACCGATCCCACAAAAGACCTGGGGTTTGGATTTGGCCAGAGCGACTTTTCCAAAACCGGCGACTTTAAATTTGCCAAGGCCGGGTTCGACGACTCCCAATGGCGACCGCTCGATCTCCCTCATGACTGGGCTGTGGAGCTTCCGTTTGTGCACGACGATGCCGGAACCGGAGACAGTCTGTTGCGTTCTCACGGATACATACCGCTCGGCCGGCGCTATCCCGAAAGCAGCGTGGGCTGGTATCGGCGGGAATTCGAGATTCCGGCCGGCGACGCAGGCCGCCGCATTTGGGTCGAGTTCGACGGGGTTTTCCGTGACGCACTCGTTTTTGTCAACGGCTGTTTTATCGGCCGAAACAACAATGGCTACGTCCCATTCCGGTTC
>Ga0224526_1000480_pt1 | contig 17893 bp, 13 predicted proteins | sample CBST25metaG_FD_179878 | JGI IMG/M metagenome (GOLD analysis project Ga0224526, IMG submission 179878) | Peat soil microbial communities from Stordalen Mire, Sweden - C.B.S.T-25 | ecosystem: Environmental > Terrestrial > Soil > Wetlands > Peat | place: Sweden: Norrbotten County, Stordalen Mire...
CTTGGGTCCGGAGGCGTCGGCGGTGACAAAGGGGAGATTGATTTCGGTTTCGATGGTGGTGGACAGCTCGATTTTTGCTTTTTCCGCGGCGTCGCGGAGGCGCTGCAGGGCCATTTCGTTGCCCTTGGAGGCGAGGTCCAGCCCCTGCTCCTGCTTGAACTCGGCAATCAGCCAATCGACGATGCGCTGGTCAAGATTGTCGCCGCCCAGGTGGGTGTCGCCGTTGGTGGACTTCACTTCGATGACGCCTTCGCCGACTTCAAGAATGGAGATATCGAATGTTCCGCCGCCGAAATCGTAGACGGCGATGGTTTCGTCCTTCTTTTTGTCGAGGCCGTAAGCCAAAGCAGCTGCGGTAGGCTCGTTGACGATGCGCTTTACGTCAAGGCCGGCGATCTTGCCCGCGTCCTTGGTGGCCTGGCGCTGGGCGTCGTTGAAGTAGGCCGGAACGGTGATGACCGCCTCGGTGACGGTCTCGCCGAGGTAGGCTTCGGCGGACTTCTTGAGCTTTTGCAGGATCATGGCGGAGATTTCGGGCGGGGTGTACTCCTTGCCCTGGGCCATAATGCCGACATGGTCGCCCTGCTGGATCACCTTGAAGGGCACCATCTTCATTTCGTCGCTCACTTCGTCGTAGCGGCGGCCCATGAAGCGCTTGATGGAGAAGACGGTGTTCTCCGGGTTGGTGATGGCCTGGCGCTTGGCTACCTGGCCCACCAGCCGTTCGCCGCTCTTGGAGAAGCCGACAACGGAGGGGGTAGTGCGCGCACCTTCTTCATTTGCAATGACTTTAGGCTCGCCGCCCTCGAGGACCGCGACGCACGAGTTGGTGGTGCCGAGATCGATGCCGATAATCTTTGCCATGGTTGAAAACCTGCCTTGAGAGATAGATTCTGACTCTCTTAGGATGCCAGATTGAGTGACTTGTTGTCAACTTTATTTGATGGTGTGAGCATAAAGAATCATGCCGGAAACGGAAATTGAGGGGAGTGGTTGGAGCGGGCCCTCCGAGTCGGAGAGGATGGGCCGGATTCAGAACCGGTACCGCAAGGCGAGTTGAATGAGGCGCGGAGGCATGGCGTTGACGGCCGTGCCGAAGCTGCCGCTGGAGAGATTGCCGCTGGAGATGAGTTTTTCAGAGATGTTGCCTTCCACCGAGGCTGGGCCGAAGAACTGGGCGTGGTTGAAGAGGTTGAAGGCCTCGGCGCGCACCTCCAGTGTTTGGGACCTCTTGATGGGAATTGTCCGCGTGAGAGTGGCGTCGAAATTTTCAAGGCCGGGGCCGGAGAAGAAGCGGCGGCGGGCGTTGCCCATGGTTCCCAGCGAGGGCAGGGTAAGCTGGGAGGCGTCGAAGACCGGCTTGCCGCCTCGGGGATTCAGATTGAGGCCGAGAGATTGGCCGCTCCAATTCGGAGTATCGACGCCGTTGTTGTTGATGCCGTTGGGGATGGTGCCGAGCAGCGATGTGTCGTTGTTATTGAGCAGGGTGATCGGCAGGCCGGATGTAAAACGCGCGATTCCGGCGACGGACCAGTCTTCAGTCGCGGCACGGAGCAGCCTGACGGTCTTTGGCGCGGGCAACTGATATTGGAAGCTGGCGACGAAGTTTTGGCGGAGATCGAAAGCTGAGAGCCCACGGCTGAGCGAAGGGTTGACGGGATTGACAGGCTCTGGCAGGCCGGCGGACTGATCGATGGATTTCGAAAATGTGTAACTGGCCAGCAGGCTCAGGTTGTGCGCGCGGTGGTTTACCGTGGCCTCGAGAGCGTTGTAGCTGGCATTGGCGATGGTGCGCTGCAATTCGACGCTGCCGAAGGCGGAACCGAATTCGGTGCGGGCGGCCTGCTCGTTAAAGGGGCCGCAGGCGGTCGAGCCGAGGCTGAGGCAAAGCGCTGGATTGGCGGGGTTGGCTTCTTCCAGCGCCAGCAGATGGTGCGATGCCGCGCCGATGTAAGCGATAGAGGTGAGCGTGGATGCGCCCAACTGGCGTTCGATGCTGAGCATCCAGTGTTCGGCGTAGGGGGTTACGTCACGCGGGTCCACGGCGGGAATGCCGACCAGCGGCTCGAACTGGCTCCAATCCACGGTTGTGTTGGGATTGGAGCGGCTGGCGCCGTAGGCCACATTTTGCAGCGGGAAGCGCTGGCCCGCACTAACGCCAGTGGCGGCGACGGTGAACGGATCGGTGAACAGCGGCGGCGCGGCCGAAGTGTAAGTGTAGCCGTAGGGCGGATTGGCGCTCATGATGCCGGCCGATAGCCCTTCGTAGGCGGTATAGAAGATACCGTAGCCGGCGCGGATGCTGGTTTGACCCTCGGGTCCGGTGAGCTTGTGCAGAATCGGCGCGGCGAAAGCGGGCGTCCATGCGATGCCGAGACGCGGGGACACGTCGTTGTGCGCAGGAGCAAGGGAGCGCGGCACGCCGGGGTCACCGGGAAAGACCAGCCCTTGCGGTGCGCCCGGAAAAACCTGGGATTGCTCGCCTTTTATCAGCGTTTGAAGCTGATTGAATTTCTCGCTCCAGGGGCGGATGCGGTCCAAGCGCACGCCGTAATTCACGGTCAAATGGCTGGAAGCCTTCCAACTATCCTGCGCGAAGGCGGCCATATAAAGGTTGCGATTGTAAAAGCTGTGCGCCTGGCCTTGGGTGTAGCTGGACGGCACGCCGAGCAGGAAGTCGGCAAAGTCGAGGCCGGTCTCCGACCCGTTGAAGGCGAAGCTGCCGTTGAAGATCACGTCGGGGTGGGTGTTGATTTGGTTGGCATGGATTTCGCCGCCGGCCTTGAAGCCGTGCTTGCCGACGATGCGGCTGAAGGCGTCACTCGCCTCGTAGATATTCTCGGCCTGCACGATGGCGGTGGTGTCCACACCGAGGGTGAAATCGTTGAAGGCGATGTTTTCGATGCCTTCGGTGGACGGTTTCAGGGCGTCGATGCCGCTGAATCCCTGCGCCGCGAGCGACGGGCCGACGCCGCCTTTGGGCTGGCCGACCGAGTTGGCGTTGCGCATAAAACTCAGATGAAACTCGTTGAGCGCCGTCTGGCCGAAGGTGATGGTGTGGCCGAGACTCGCGAGTTGCGCGAAGCCGTTGGAGGTTGCGTTGAAGCCGGGAACGCTGGCGCCGCCCGTGCCGGTGGGGTAGGGATTATCCAGCGAATAGCCGTCGAGAAAGTAATAGCCGGTAAGAGTTCCCTTGCCGTGGGTCCAGTCCATGCGCAGCGCTCCCTTGTTGTCCTGGAGGGTTTCAGCCTCTTTCGCCGTGGCGAAGAGCGCGGCTCCGATATTGGGCTGCGGTACGGATGCGAGCAGGTACGTTGCCGGCGGGGACCAGATGGATGAAGGAATCTGGCCGGTGGGAAAGACGGTGGAATAGGGCTCGCCGGCGGTCACCTTGCCAGTCGGGCCAAGCAGATTGGCGTGCTGGAGCAGGGTGGTGAGCTGCGCCGCCCAGGCGTTGCCGTTCACGCTGCCGGTGAGCGGGTTCTGGCTGAAGTCGCCGCCTCGTTCAGTAGTGGAGGGAACGGCAATCTCGCCGGTGTCAATGCCTTCGGTGAGCCTTGTCCCCTGGTAGTCGGCAAAGACGGCCACGCTCTTGTGGAAAGTCGTTCCGCCCACCGTGCCGCCAAACTGGTTTTGGCGATAGGCGGCGCGATCAAGCGAAAAATAGTTGCGCGCGTCGAGAGATGTGTTGCGCAGGAATTCGAAGGCCGAGCCGTGCAAATCAGCCGTGCCCGACTTGGTGATTACGAGCACCTGTCCGCCGCTGGAGTTGCCGTACTCGGCGTCGAAGTTGCTGGTGAGCACGCGGAAGCTGTCAATCGAATCCAGATTGGGCACGATGGATGTGCCCATGTTCACGTCTTCCTCGGCGTCGCTGCCGTTCACCCTGAATCCATTGGAGGCCTCGCGCTGGCCGCTGATGGAGAGGTTGCCGGGGTTGGCGTTTCCCGAGGGCGGCGTCGAGGCCACGCCGGTCATGATCACCGAGCCGGGCTGCGCTGTGCTCACCGGAACGATGCCGGGCTGAACCGCCATCAGGTCAGTAAAGCTGCGCCCGTTCAGAGGCACGCTTTCCATCTTTTTCGTGTCCAGCGTCTCACCTAGCTGCGTGCTGGTGGTCTCGGCGGCCAGGGTATCGGCGGTTACCTCGACGGTTTCCGTGTGCTCGGCGACCGCCAGCGACAGGTCCAGATTGGCGGCGGAGGGTTGGGATTCGCTCAGGTCGGCTTTGACGGCAAGGAGAGCAAACCCCTCCGCGACGATTTCGATTTGATAGTTGCCCGGACCCGGCGCCTGGACGAGAAACTCGCCCTGATCGTTGGTGACGGTCTCTATGGGGGCCGCGGAATCGGAGCGGTGCACAGAGACGAAGGCGTGAGGAATGCGATTGCCGCTTGAGTCATGCACGATGCCGGAGACGGTGAAGGCGGGCGCGGCTGGGACAGGAGCGGCGAAAACTGGAATAAGTCCATTGAAAATGAGGAAGATAGAAAATAAGGCGAGCTTCAAGAAACGTACCCCGGAATTCCGTGAGATTTGCGTGCGAACCGGTTTGTCCAGAAAGAACTTGGTGCTAAAGACGAGCGAACCGAGCCTGATGTCCGACAAATTCAGTCCTTGTTCAATATACGACCTATTCGGTCGGCGATCAAGTGTGCGATGGAGAAGGACAGGCCCGACAATGAGGCTTCGGGCTCATATAGAGCCAATATAAACAACTTGAGTGCCTCAGCTCCGCCGGGAGAGCTCTTGCAAATTATATAGGACTATTTTAGTCTTCTTTCAGTATGCGACCGATTCGGTCGTAATTCCCCTTGGAGGATTGAATTTTGCTATCGATACTGTTCAAGAAGGCGCTCGACCGGAGCTGTTGGCTGGCCGTTTGCGCGGCGATTTTGATTTCTGCAGTCGGAAGGGCGCAGGACAAGCCCTACTTCGTGACTTATTCACACGATTTGGAGGAGCCGGGCAACCTGGAGATCGAAACCAAAACGGCGCTGGCCAGACCGCACGACGGCAACCGCTATGGGGCCACGGCAATGGAGCTGGAGTATGGCACGCGAGCCTGGTGGACGACCGAGCTTTACCTCGACGGTCAGGCCACGGCGCAAGACTCGACGCTCTTTACCGGCTGGCGGCTGGAGAATCGGATCCGGCCGCTGATGCGGGACCACGCAATCAACCCCGTGTTCTATGTGGAATACGAAAACACCTCCGGCGCGGACAAGACGATTCTTGAGGTGGTGGGACACGACGGGCAGGCCGACCTGGCGGAGCCTAACGGCGAATCCCGCCGGGAACACCAGCACGAGGCGGAACTGAAGCTGATCTTGTCATCCAACGTCAAGGACTGGAACATCAGCGAAAACTTCATCTCGGAAAAGGATCTGAGCCACGCTCCGTGGGAGTTTGGTTACGCGGTAGGGGCTACGCGCCCTCTGCGCAGCGCGGCCGGCAGCCGGGAGTGTACCTTTTGCGCCGAGAAGTTCATAGCCGGCTTTGAGGGCTACGGCGGGCTGGGAGACACCTTTGCGCTGACCATGCGCGATACGTCGCATTACATCGCGCCGCTTGTGGGCTGGCAACTGCCCAAAGGCGTGCGATTCAGCTTTTCGCCGGGCTTCGGGCTGACGAGCACAAGCCTTGCGCGGGTTTATCGCGTGGGTCTCGCTTACGAATTCAATCAGATTGGCAATTGGTTCCACGGCTCCCACGGAGACACGGACGGAGGTGCGGAATGATGAGACGGAGCCTTGCTGTTCTCTTGATTTGGCTGTGCGCCGCGGTGGCTGTAGGCGCGGTTTCCAGTTCGCGCTGGGAGCGAGTGCCGCCCAGGGATCACGCCCGCGCCAATCCTCTCACTGGACAACCCGAAGCGGCTCCGGCCGGGGAACTGGTCTATCGCGAGCACTGCCAGCAGTGTCACAAGGCCAACGCACGAGGAGACGGGCACAAGCGGCCCTCGCTTCACAGTGAACGGCTGCGCTCGGCAAGCGACGGCGACATCGAGTGGTTTCTGCGCCAGGGCGACGTGGGCCACGGAATGCCTTCGTGGTCGAGCCTTCCCCAGGCGCAACGCTGGCAAGTTACCGCTTACTTGAGGTCTATTCAGTAGACTGCACAAATCTCCTGGTATGCCTTTTTCGGCCTGCCTGACTCCAGCCTTGTCTTCAGGGCCTGTCAACACTAGTGGGGCCAGCCACCTCAGTAGTGTTAACAGGCCCACTGCATCCGGCAAATAAATACTGTTTTCGTTCTATCCCACCCTGGCCACAAGAACAAAGACGTGGCGAGGGTGGGGCACCCAAACATTGTTGGTATTTAGTTGCCGGATCAATAGTAGTCTTGCGCGGCCAGCTTGCTTTGTAGCGGAAACCGTCGCCTGCCAGCATCACGCGATAGAATCAGCTAAGTTACGCCGTCTTGCGGCGAATTGTTGGAGCGGTATGTCCTCTTTGGATCCTCAGGCTGTTGCGTCGGCATTCGGGCATTCGCAGCTTGTGACTTGGGAATGGAATCCCACTGCGGACGAACTGCACTGGACCTCTCGACAGACGGAGATTTATGGCTATTCCGCAAGCGAGATCAACTCTTCGGCCGCGTGGTTTGCCATCGTGCATCCGGAGGACAGGGAGAGAGTCCGGCTGGCGATGGAAGGCGCACTCCAATCCATACCGGGCTTTCGCGAGCACTTCCGCATAACCACCAAGGATGGGAAGGTCCTCTGGGTCCTTGGCTATGGACAGCTCGTCCGGTTGCCTGACCAATCTGTCCGCATGTTGGGCATGAATATGGAGGTCACGGATTGGGTTGAAGCGCTGGCGGCAAGCGAGACCAGATTCAGCGCAACCTTTGAGCAGGCGGCCGTTGGAATCGCGCATGTTGGCCTTGATGGAAACTGGCTGAGTGTGAACGGCCGGTGCTGCGAGATTGTGGGATATACCAAAGAAGAAATGCTCAAGCTGACCATCGCTCAGCTTACACATCCAGCCGATCTCGACTCGGACCATGCATTGATTCAAGAGCTGCTGCGCGGAGATCGTTCAAGCTATTCCGTGGAGAAGCGGTACTACACCAAGAACAAGCGCGTGGTCTGGGCCAATCTGACGGTTTCACTGGTGCGCAAGAGCAACGGAAGCCCCGACTACTTTATCGCGGTGATTGAAGACATTACAGCTCGAATGCGAATCAAGGCGCAGCGGGACGAGATGATCGAGATCCTGGAGGAGCGCGTCCGCGAGCGAACCGCGGCGCTTGAGAAGCTCTCGATGACAGATGCGCTTACCGATGTTGCCAATCGCCGCCGCCTCGACGAGCAGATGGTGATGGAGTGTGACCGCGCGGTGCGCACCAAGAAGCCCATCTCGATCCTGATCATCGATATTGATCACTTCAAGGAGTTGAACGACACGCTGGGCCACGGGCCCGCCGATGGCGCGCTCGTCGCGTTTGCCGGCGAGTTGAAGCGGATCGCCCGGCGCCCCGGCGACTTGTGCGCCCGCTATGGAGGCGACGAGTTCGTTCTGGTGTTGCCTGATACCGGTCCCGACGGCGCAATGTGTATCGCGCAGCAGGTTCAGGTGGCGGTCGACCGGATCGGTCTTTCCAATCCCGGGTCGCCCATCTCCGCAAAGATGACCGTCAGCCAAGGCGTTGCTACTGCGTGGCCGGCAAAGAAGGGCGCCAGCCGCGACCTGATGCTCAATGCCGATAAGGCGCTCTACACCGCAAAAGAAGAGGGCAGGAATCGCTTCTCCTGGATCGCCTGCTCTGAGCCGCCCGTGGAAAGCAATTGAGAGGGTGCGGATCTCTCGGCTTTTGATCGCCTGGCCTTCCGAATGACCTTGACGGATCTCTCCTCTTCTCGCCAGCCGCTTCCGACTCCCAACATCAGGTGATCAACGGGCCGGAGACAGCTTGAGCGGCCTGAGTTGCGCGGGTCTCAGTGGGGGCCGAGCCTCGTGTCTTACAGAATGTCTTACACGCTTTCGGCTTGTCTTGCGTGTCTTACAACTTGTCTTACAGCACCGTCTGCGCCCGCTCACTGGCGGCAGACGCCCGCATCATTTAATCTCAAATTTCTACCTCTATGCCCAATGCCGCCGCACAAGCCCGCTATCCGCTGACCCAGGGCGTGAACCCGTGGCTGGTGACGCTCTCGGTGATGCTGCCCACCTTCATGGAGGTTTTGGACACTGCGATTGCTTCGGTGGCCTTGCCGTACATTGCCGGGAGCCTGTCGGCGTCAAACTCCGAAGCCACGTGGGTGCTGACCAGCTATCTGGTGGCGAACGCGGTGATTTTGCCGGCGTCGAACTGGTTTGCGCGGCGCTGGGGCCGCAAGCGATTTCTGCTGATCTGCGTAACCATTTTCACCGTGGCATCGTTTTTCTGCGGCGCGGCGCCCTCGCTGGGAGTGATTCTGCTGGCCAGGGTGATGCAGGGCGCGGGCGGAGGAGCGCTGCAGCCGCTCTCGCAGTCGATTCTGCTGGAAAGTTTTCCCATCGAGAAGCGTTCGATGTCCATGGCCGCCTACGGCCTGGGCATCGTGGTCGCTCCCGTGATTGGGCCCACGCTCGGCGGCTGGCTTACTGACACCTTCAGTTGGCGCTACGCTTTTTACATCAATATTCCGGTGGGCATTCTGGCGTTCTTCATGGTCACACGGTTTGTGCATGATCCGCCGTATATCAAGAACGCCAAGGTCGGTCCCTTCGACAACATCGGCTTTGGCTTGCTGATGGTCTGGACAGGCTGCCTGCAGATCGTGCTCGACAAGGGCCAGGAGGACGACTGGTTCGGCGCTATATGGGTGCGGTGGGCCGTGACTGCGCTGGTGGTTGCTCTCATCCTCTGGATCTGGCGCTCGTGGGCCAATCCCAAAGGGCTGGTTGATCTGCATGTGCTGAAGGACCGCAACTTCCGCACGGGATGTTTTTTGATCGCGATGCTGGGCATGTGCATCTACATCACCATCGCGATTCTCCCGCTCTACTACCAGGAAGTGATGGGCTACACGGCCTTTACTGCAGGCCTGGTGGTGTTTCCGCGCGGCGTCGGTTCGTTTATCGGCTCGCCGGTGGTTGGCATTCTTGGCTCACGCATTGACCAGCGCAAGCTGCTTTGCGCGGGATTTCTGGGCTTTGGCATTTGCGCCTTGTTCTTTGGCTTGGTCAATCTGGATATCGGCCCGTATACGCTGCTGATTCCCATCACTCTGACCGGCTTTGCTCTCAGCTTCGTTTTTGTGCCGCTGGCCACCATGGCCACCTCGACCATTCCTCGCGAGGAGATGGGCAACGCCACGGGCGTCTTCAATATGCTGCGCAATATCGGCGGGTCGGTGGGGATTTCGATGGCCACCACAGCTCTGGTTCGCCGCGCCGCGCTGCATCAGACGGAGATTGGCTCGCATCTTGGGTCGTCCAATATGGTCCTGCAGCAGAAGTCGGCTGCCATTGCCGGTTATGTGGGCCACCAACTCGGTCCGGCCCAGGGCCGTCCCGGAGCCTTTGGCCTGATGTACGGGCTGATGGAGCAGCAATCCGCGCTGATGGCTTATGTGGATGTCTTCCGCTGGACGGCGCTGCTGGCGTTCTTCTGCGCGGCGGCGGCGTGGCTGTTCAAAAAGCCCACCAAGCACGCAGTGCTCCCGCCGGGCGTGCATTGAGGGGCGCAGGTTCAGCGTTGCCCCTGTAGAGCTTTCTCTGCAAGCGGCCTCAGTTCTTTGAGCATTTCACCAACGATGCGTTCGGCAAACGATCTGACACGCATCTGCAAGACGCCGGAAATAGATGGAACAATTTCAACCATTCGCGCGGAGAACTCAATCTTTCGCTCGTTATCTATTAGAACTACGTTGCTTCCGCCTACCTGCACAAGCAGCAGATCGTCATCGCCACCCGCATCCTTCGGTAACCAAAGAGCGAGTTGTGTAAAGATCTCTGCGGAGGCTGGCGCCGAGGAACTGAGTTCAATCCGCAAAGCTCTTTCATTACCAACTGGCAAACGATGTGAAGAATCCGGAAGACTTTGGAATCCAATAACTTGCCCCACAGACCCCTTCAGGTTGGGTCCAGCGCTACCGGAGATCGCTTTAGTCAACTCACTTTGGACAAGTTGAAGTAGTTGCCCTCCAGCAGTGTCAACCTGTTCCTGTGTGTACCCACCCCTAGTTATATACAAGCTATTGATTGCTGCGGCACCCTCTTCTGGAGTTGGCGCAGACGCGCCACGCAAGCTCTCTTCCACAAGCTGAATCGTATCGAGCGACCGTGTCAACATAAAATCCACAAATGACTGGTAATCGCCTTGGTCAGCGGATTCCAGGGAATCAAGATAAGCCTCTTTATGCTCGGAGAGAATCACAATCGGCATGGAAATTGCCCTATATGTGAAGGCAGACGCTAAGGCGCGGGCCACACGTCCGTTCCCGTCCGCGAATGGGTGAATCACAACCAGCCCGTAGTGCGCATAGGCAGCCTGAAGAACGGGATGCGCAGTCAGGAAAGCTCCACTCCTCAATTCAGCAACAAGCCGAGCCATCTCCGCAGGCGTTACGTCCACAGGCGCGTAGGAGTGGTCTGACCCGTCCCTCGTGCGGACATGATTAGGTAGCACCTTATAGCGCCCTTTTGTTAGCGCTTGCTCCTGCGGTCCAACTGCCGTCATTACTCGATAAGTTGACTGCGCCCGGCAGACCTCTTCATGCAACATGCGAATTGCGGCTTCAGAAATCGGTTCGGATTTTGTGGCAAGATCAAGCATGTAGTCGTAAGCGTGCAATTGCGCCTCAAATAACGGCCGGACATTCTCGCCCTTTTTCGCCAGCCCCACTTCCCATGCGGCTGTCTCAAATGCCACAGTGTAGGTAAAGCCGCGATCTACCTCATACAGGCCCTCGATCGCTCCTGTATCGAGGGCCGCAGCGCGCTTCGCAATCTCGCGCGCCCGCTTCAAAATTTCAGGAGAAAGATCGTGTCGGCTATTGAGCGATGCGTTGTAGCGATCCCAGCGGACGCTATCGACCGAGGCTCGGGAAGCCCATTCCGCAAACGTGGGAAATGGCTTGTAGGCTGCATCGAGTACGTGAATGTTGATTGCCGCTTCACTCATCGTGATACCCAATCTTCCCTTCAAGCCGATGATAGCTCAATGCGTTAGCCTTGGTGCAAGGTTCAGGCCTTGTTACTGCCCGCGTCCAGCCATTCGCGTATAGCCCCGTCCGACGCGCCCTCGAACCTGGACGAGCATAATTCCTCAAAGACTTTGACCGCCTCGGCGTCTTCAACACCACGATGAGAAGGGTTAATCTCCGCCACTTGTTTCCCATCGACGGTGATCGTGAAGCTCTCGCCTTGGCAGACGCGCTTCAATATCTCGAAATACCGCGCTTCCAACCCTTCACTGGTGATTTGGCTGGACATATACCCTCCATTGCGACTTCCCGCTTATTTCCTTATCGGCTCAACCCACCAGCGGCAAGAACTGCCCCGTTTCCTCGTCATACTGTTCAATGCGACCGGTAAGAATGTCGTAATACCAGCCATGCACTGTAAGACGGCCTTCCTCAACCGCCCGCGACACCGACGGCTGGGCGCGCAGATTCGCCAACTGCGCCACCACATTGCCGCGAATCAGCGAGGCCAGTTCAGCCTGCGCCCCGTCGGCGGGATTTAGCGGTTGGTGGTACGCGTGGGCCGCCTCTACGTGGCTGAGCCAGCGGCGAGCTTTGGGCAGGTTTTCCAGCGACTTGTGGTCCAGTTCAGCCTTTATCGCCCCGCAGTCCGAGTGGCCGCACAAAATGGCCTCCTTGACGTGCAGAACTTCGACGGCGTACTCGATGGTCGCCGTTACGCCGTCCACGTCCGCGCTGGTAATGGGCACCACGTTGCCGGCGTTGCGCGTGATGAACAGATCGCCGGGCCCGGTGCCCAGAATCAGGTCTGGCACCACGCGCGAGTCCGAACAGGTGATAAACAGCCACTGCGGCGCCTGCCGCTCGGCCAGCAATTGAAACTCGCTCCTGCGGCCGGGAAACACCTCGGCCAAAAAATGCTTGTGCCCCTTGATCAACCGCTCCATCTGCCCTCCGTTGAACTCCGCCGTTGTCTTCTGTCAGCCTGTACCAACCCATCTCTGGTCGGAATCCATTCCAGAACCCGTCCCAGAACCCGTCTCTGATACCTTAATCGTTGTCGGTTCAGTCAGCATACAACCGCGTGCGGAGGAAATTTTTGACGATGAATAAGCTGAAACGGGTTCTGGTTTGCATGGGTGTGATGGTACTGGCACTGGCCTCGGTAGCCGCGCAGGCGCAGACGATTAATGCGCTCGATCCGGCCATCCGAGACAGAGTTGACCGCATCGCGCAGCAAGTGCTGGAGCAGACCGGTGTTCCTTCGGCTTCAGTGGCCGTGGTGAAGGGCGGCAAGCTGGTGTACACGCACGCCTACGGAAAAGCGCGGCTGGCAAGCGGAGACGCGGCCGCCCTAGATGCTACGCCGGAGATGCGCTACTCGATTGGCTCGATCTCGAAGCAATTCACGGCCACGGCGATTCTCCTGTTGCAGGAGCAGGGCAAGCTCTCGCTGGATGACGCGGTGGGCAAGTACATTCCCGGCCTCACGCGCGGCGACGAGGTGACCATTCGGCAGATTCTCTCACACACTTCCGGCTACCAGGACTACTGGGCAGAGGACTACGTGATGACCTCCATGGTGCATCCGGAAACCGCGCAACAGATCATCGACGCATGGGCCAAAAAGCCGCTGGACTTTGAGCCGGGAACGCAGTGGCAGTATTCGAACACCAACTTCGTCATCGCCGGAGCCATTGTGGAGAAGGTCACCGGCCGGGGGTACATGGAGTTTCTTACGCAACACGTTTTTCGCCCGCTGGGGATGCAATCGGTGTGGAATTCCGACCAGGTGAAGCTGACCCAGGTGGATGCGACGCCGTATTATCGCCACGCGCTCGGGCCGCTGCGGGTGGCGCCCAAAGAGGGCCTCGGCTGGATGTTCGCGGCTGGCGAACTGGCCATGACTCCGCATGATCTGGCGCTGTGGGACGAGAGCCTGATTGCGCAGTCGGTGCTCAAGCCAGAGAGCTACAAGCAGATGTTTACTGAGGTGAAGTTGAAGGACGGCAAGGGAACGCATTACGGGCTGGGCGTCGATGTGCTGGATATTAATGGCCATCGGATGATTGAACACAGCGGCGAAGTCTCCGGCTTTGTTTCCGACAGCGCAGTGCTGGTGGATGATGGCGTGGCCGTGGTGGTGTTGACTAACCAGGACGCAGTGGGCGCGGCCACTACCATCGCGCGCCTGGCGATGCCGATGGTGGCGGAGTTCCCGCCCACGGATGCCGAAAAACAGGCCATTGCAATCTTCCATGATTTGCAAAAGGGGCACATCGACCGGAGCCTTCTGGCGCCGAATCTGAGCGACTACTTCACCGACGAGGCGCTGGCAGACTATCGCGATAGCCTCGCGCCGCTGGGCGAGCCGCTCACCTTCCACCAGGTCAATACCGAGCAGCGCGGCGGCATGACCTTCCTCAGCTTCCAGATCGTCTACCCCGGCAAACAGATGAGGCTGACGACCTATGCCTATCCCGACGGCAAACTGGAACAATACCTGATTGCGCCGGCGGAATAGCCTCCGCTTATTGACGCAAAGCAGGGTGCCCCAGGTCCCTCGCTTTTGGGCACCTGGGATATTACCAATCTCATGGCGCGCTAGCGCCGTCTGCCGCACCGCAGGTGGCTGCCGCACCGCAGGCGCCACGATACACTAGTAGTTGACATGTTTGAAAACCTTACTGACAAATTGCAGCGTGCCTTCAAGACCCTCCGCGGGCAGGGCACGCTTACCGAAGAGAACATCACCGACGCACTGCGCGAGATTCGCGTGGCGCTGCTCGAAGCCGATGTCAACCTCGACGTGGCGCGCGACCTGATCGAGCAGATTCGCGTGAAGGCTGTGGGCACCGAAGTGCTAACCGCGCTTTCACCCTCCGAGCAGGTGATCAAGATCGTCCGCGACGAGCTGATTACGCTGCTGGGCAAGGACACGGCGCGTTTCAAATTTGCTTCGCAACCGCCGAGCGTGATTTTGATGGCCGGATTGCAAGGCTCCGGCAAAACCACGACAGCCGGCAAGCTCGCCGCATGGCTCAAAAAGGGCGGCCATCGGCCCATGCTGGTTTCGGTGGACGTATATCGCCCCGCTGCGCGCGAACAGCTCAAGGTGGTGGCCAAATCCATCGAAGCCAAACTCTACGAGGGCGATCAGAAGGGCGAGGCCCCCGGCTCCGCGCTTGTCGAACGCCTGGCTAGCGAGGCGCGGCGAGAAGCCCGCAACATGGGCTGCGACACGCTGATTGTGGACACCGCCGGGCGGTTGCACATTGACGAAGAGTTGATGACGGAGATGGAGCGGCTGAAAAAGCTGCTCAACCCGAGCGAGATTCTGTTTATCGCCGACGCCATGACCGGGCAGGACGCGGTGAACTCGGCTGCCGACTTTCATAAGCGCCTCGGCCTGACAGGCGTGGTGCTGACCAAGATGGACGGCGATGCGCGCGGCGGCGCGGCGTTGTCAATTCGCCACGTCACCGGCCAGCCTATCAAGTTTATCGGCGTGGGCGAAAAGCCGGATGCCTTCGAGCCGTTTTATCCAGATCGCATCGTCGGCCGCATTCTGGGCATGGGCGACATGCTCTCGCTCATCGAAAAAGTCGACACTCTGGACCGCAAGAAATCCGAAGACCTGGCCAAGAAAGCTCTGCTGGGCGACGGCTTCTCACTGGATGACTTTCGCGAACAGTTGCGGCAGATCAAGAAGATGGGCTCGATGGAAAGCATCTTGAAGATGCTGCCTTCGGTCGGGCCGTTTGCGGGATTGCAGCAGGCGTCGAAGAACGTGGATGAAAAGCAGTTTGTGCGGCTGGAAGCGATCATCAATTCGATGACGCCCAAGGAGCGGCGCAATCATGAAATTATTTCGGGCACGCGGCGCAAGCGCATCGCGGCTGGCTCGGGGACAACCGTGCAGGACGTGAACAATCTGTTGCGGCAATATGCGCAGATGGCCAAGATGTTCAAGCAGATGGGCAAAGGCGGCCTGGCCGGCAAAATGATGCGCGGCGGCATGGGCGCGATGGGGATGGGTGGGAAGCAGAGGTTTGGGCGGTAGAATGATTGCTTGAAGGAGGACGCGATGCGCAAGCTGACGGTCAAGAACTTCTCTGTCATCAAAGATGCGACGCTTGAGTTCGGCAAAATCACTGTCCTCATTGGGCCACAAGCTAGTGGCAAGAGCTTGCTTTGCAAGCTCGCGTATTTTCTCGGCGGAGAAATTCCGGGGATCGCCGTTGAGTCATTACTCGACAAAAACTCGTGGAATGAATTTCTGCAAACAGTAGACAGAGAATTCAAAAAGCGATTCTTAATAACTGAAACTGGTTGGATTGTTGACCATACAGAAGTTATATTTACATCGCGCGAGTATGCTCTAGAGCTACGTGCCTCTGGTACCCTTGTAGGCTCACATATTGAGTGCTCCTTTAATGACAATTTTAAAAACCTCTACAGCGCGCTGGCTGCGAATCCAGCAAAGCAACTTTCAAACGTAAACATATCGCGTGGTGAACTGCGGCAAAACCTATTCGTCGAGATTAGCCTGCTACTCAACGGAAGACGCACACAATCCAGCACATATATCCCGTCTGGAAGATCTCTATTTTCTGACACGGCCACCTCGATTGTTGCCTTGCAAAACCCAGACATAGATCCAATTACAAGGCGATTTGCAGGGTTAATTGCTTGGGATTCGAGATGGAAGGCTGGGAACCTAACAACAGGCCGGGGCGTAATTCAGGATATTGAAAAAGAAATAAATCGAATTGCTGGCGGAACAGTCAACATCAAGGATGGAAAGCCTTTTTTTCTATCCGACGATGAACGGAATTTGCCGCTTTCTGTTCAGTCTTCTGGCACGCTTGAACTGCTACCAATGTTCAACGTTGTAAATCAGTTGGCTGGATTTCAGGAACATATTTATGCTCGTGCTGACGCAGCAAGGATCTCACCCTTAGCCGACATTAGCGAACACAATCCACTCGTCTACTTAGAAGAGCCAGAAGCGCATATCTTTCCAAAAGCTCAATACCAGTTAATTCAGCTTTTTGCTTGGTTGGGCAATGATTCTGTCTTGGATTTTGATTGGGTCATCACCACCCACAGCCCCTACATTCTTTCGGCCTTTGGAAATCTGCTGAAAGCTGGTAAGGTGGGCGCTCAAAGCGCAGAAAACCACGCCGCCGTTGAGAAGACTGTTGCAGAAAAATACTGGATCAAAAACTCTGATTTTGCCGCGTACAAGATCGAGAACGGGGCGCTGACAAGTATCTTCGACAAGGAAACGGGCCAGATCGACGGCGATTATCTCGATAACGTTTCCAGTGACATTGCAGAAGAATTCGGACAGTTGCTGGAGATCCAGTATGGCGGGTAAGAAAGCAACGACCGGCGACGAGTGCACCGAAAAAGTTCGTGATTCGAAGGTCAAGGTTCATGATCGTGGCACCGGCAAGAGCGGCGTACTACTAAATCCTGACAGAATTCAGGTACGTCGCATTCGAATGGATGGATGTCTCGCGCCGGCTGGAGCAGTTGCGGCTGATTTCGTGGTCTCGAAGCCGAAGACCGTGGACGTGATTGTCGAATTAAAGGGCAAGAACGTTGATCATGCTGTCGAGCAGATTGAATCGACCTGGGTGCTTTGGAGCAAGCATACGGGACACAAGGAGGGCCAATTGATCAGCGCGTGGGTGATATGTGCTGAATATCCAAGAGCAAACCTAAAGGTGGCCCGCTATAGAGAAAGTTTTCGCGCCCGTGGAGGGATTCTATTGTTTTCGACGCATAACGGAGAGGAGCGCGACTTTACAGAATTCATTCCCAAACGCCCATGACCACCCTTCAAGACCAACTCGACGAGATTACGGCGCGCACGCGGGAGTTGGTGCAGGCGGAGCGGCTGGCTGTGGGCGAGCGGGCGATTGCAGAGTTGTTCGCTTCCGGGATTGAAGGGCGAATTTTGCCGGTGGGTGCGCTGGCTCCGGAGTTTGCGCTGAACGATTCCCGCGGGCGTCTGGTGCGTAGCGCCGATATGCTCGCGCTGGGTCCGCTGGTGGTCAAGTTTTTTCGCGGGCGGTGGTGCCCCTATTGCGTGACGGAGTTGGAAACCTGGCGCGAGCTTTACGGGCAACTGCGTGAGCGCGGGGCGTTGATGGTGGCCATTGGGCCGCAGACCGAGCGGCAGAACGACTTCATGGTGAGCCAGCACGGGCTTCCGTTTGCCGTACTCTCTGATCCCGGCTGCGCGCTGGCGGAGAAGTTCGGCGTCGCCTACACCGTGCCTGAATCTATGCGCGAGTACTATCAGTCAATTCTGATCAACATTCCATTTGTAAACGGCGACGAGAGTTGGCGGATGCCCCTTCCCGCCACTTATGTAATCAGTCCCGATGGGCGCGTAGTCTTCGCCGAGGCACACGCAGATTTTCGCGTGCGGGCCGAGCCGGAAGAGGTGCTGGCGGCGGCGTTCCGCTCCGCCTAGCCGACGGTGTCGAAGTTGCAGCAGCAGTTCAATCAACTGATTTGGTGTCCCACCCTTTCGCCAGGAAAAAGGCGAAAGGATGGGGCACGGTGCATTGCGGGGAGGAAATGATTGAAATGCAGGTCCTTCGACTCCCCTTCGCTGCGCTTCGGCGATGCTCAGATGGGATGAAAAGGGGCGTACCTTCCTAATACGTGCTCGAGGCACACAGACTACTAAGGAGGAAGGTACGCCATGAAGACCCACGTAGGAGTAGATCTTCACCA
>Ga0224526_1000481_pt1 | contig 17880 bp, 12 predicted proteins | sample CBST25metaG_FD_179878 | JGI IMG/M metagenome (GOLD analysis project Ga0224526, IMG submission 179878) | Peat soil microbial communities from Stordalen Mire, Sweden - C.B.S.T-25 | ecosystem: Environmental > Terrestrial > Soil > Wetlands > Peat | place: Sweden: Norrbotten County, Stordalen Mire...
TGGCCACGGGCGTCTGCGTATTGCAGACCTCGGCCAATCCCTACGTCTCGATTCTTGGATCGGAGAGCACCGCTCCAGCTCGTCTGACGCTGGCGCAGGCATTCAACTCGCTTGGCTCCGCTCTGGCGCCGCTGGTGGTGGGTTATTTTATTCTTACCGACGCCAAGATTACCGACAAGACAGCGATTGCGCACACCGTGCAAGGGCCTTACATCGCTATCGCGGCGGCGTTGTTCGTGCTTGGCTTTGCGGTGATGTTCATGCATCTGCCGGCAGTCACGCGGAGCGAGTCGTACCGCCCAGGCGCGGACAGCGCCGCGTCCTCGGGCCGCAGCATCTGGCGCTACAAGCATACGGTTCTGAGCATGGTGGGCATCTTTTTCTATGTTGGCGTCGAGATCGCGCTGGCGGCCAATGCCATCAAGTTTTTCCTGGCTCAGGGCGTGGACCAGGAAGTGGCAGTCTCCCAATTTGTTGCTTCTCATGAATGGCTGGGAGGGTATCTCAGTCTCAAACTGGCAAGCTTGACCGCGACGAATGTGGCGGGAATTCTGGCTTCGTTCTATATGTTTGCCATCATGATCGGACGCTTTGCCGGCACATGGGCGATGAAGGCCGTCAAGGCCGAGAAGCTGCTGGCAGGTCTGGGTTTCTTTGGTGTGGCGCTGATGCTGGTGGCAATGGGAACCACCGGATCGATCGCCGTCTGGAGCCTGATTTTCTGCGGTTTGGCGAACTCCATCATGTATCCGACCATCTTTGCGCTGGGCATCGCTGAACTGGGGCCGCTGACCAGCAAAGGTTCTGGCGTCATCACCATCGGCAATGTGGGCGGGGCTGTGATTCCGCCGCTCTTCGGCGCGTTGGCCGTCGCCATTGGCTATCAGCACGCCTTCATTCTGCCGATCATCTGCTACCTCTACGTTGCCTACTATGGCTTGTCGGGATACAAACCCACGCGCGCGGTGTAGGGCTGGCGTCCCAACTCCGGAGTACGTGCGCTGATGTCGATTGACAGATTCGGGTTGCTATCCAGCAGCCTGGCTGCGCTCTCGTCAATCGAGACTGAGCTTGTGGAAACGGAGCAATCACACCGCCGCTGCGGAATCTATAACTTCTGCGATATGCCAGATTGTCTTCTGCCGCGGTGGCGTGATTGCGTCAAACGCAGATCACTTCGATGCCTGCCGACTTAAGCGTTTCCATATCTTCGTCGCCGAGCTGGTCGTCGGTAATGATGGCGTGGATGGCTGCGGGTGGCACAATTAGCGCCAGGCTGCGGCGGCTGAACTTTGTGGAGTCGCAAACGGCTACAACGCGCCTAACTGCGTTGACCATGGCGCGGTTCACTCGCGACTCGAGTAAGTCCGGAGTTGAAGGCCCGGCTGTTGTATCGAATCCATCCACGCCGAGAAAGAGAATGTCGGCATGCATCGAGCTCAGAACATCCTCGGCCAGGGGACCCGCTAAGGAAAGAGAATTCTTGCGCAGTGTCCCGCCCGTCACGATAACTTCAAAGTCGGTGCCTGCCAATTCGCTGGCGATGTTCACGGCGTTGGTGATGATCGTAAGGTGCGAAAAGCGCCGCAACTCGCGAGCGATGGCTGTGGTCGTAGTTCCCGAGTCGAGAAGAACGCACATGCCCTCTTCTACCAATGAAGCGGCTGCTGCGGCAATGCGCTGCTTTTCCTTGAGCTGTTTCTGCTCCTTCTCTCCAAGAGAAGGATCCAGCAGCGCGCTGCCCTGTGCGGAGAGCGCTCCTCCGTGTGTGCGCTTCACCAGTCCCTTCGACTCAAGATAGTCAAGATCTTTGCGGATCGTTATGCGCGAGATGCCAAGCGACTCAGAGAGTTCCGACACCAGGACGCGTCCCTCACGCTGAATCTTCACGAGCATGTGCTGGCGGCGCTCATCGATCAGCATATCGCTTCCATCTGTCGTAATAGGTTTCATGTTTCCTATCCCAAAGAATCGTTTCTTATCATACCCGAATCTGACGTGCGGGATTGCTGAAGTTAGGGGCGTGGAAAGGCATAGATCGCTTCTCCGTGCCTCATCTCTTTGGTGGATCATCACGCTGTAACTCGAGGCTGGAACCCGGCGCATAGCATGGCGATAACAAGATGAACGTCTTCGATCGTGGTCATCCTCTCAGCGGACGTCAGCCAATAGCTTCTCGTCCATACTGGAGTCGCGGAAGGATTCTGTGCGCCCCTGGACGCAGGGTTGAGAGATCCGCGGTACGGTTGTAGGCTATCCTGTGCGAGTGCAATAAAGTGCCGCGGCAGTGCGCGCCGAATGTATGTTTTCATCGTTTTTGGACGGGGGATGCGATTTGAGGCCAGATCAGATAGAGATTCGTTTCGTAGAGAACTATTCGCCGCAGGACCGCCTGAATCTTGCTGGCGGCGATAGCGATCCGGCCCAGACGGCCAGCTATCACCTGCAATGGCAACCCAAAACGCAACATGTGCTCATCCTTGAAGATGGAATCGCTGTGGCTCACACAGGACTGGTGAAACAGACAGTTACGGCAGGCGACCGCCTGATCACAGTAGCCGGAATTGGCGGCGTGCTCTCCCGGCCGGATTGCCGGGGCAGGGGATTTGGTCAAATGGCCATGAAGCAGGCCGAGGAGTTCGCGCAGCAACGCCTGATGACAGATTTTGGGATGCTTTTTTGCAAGCCCGAGATGTGCGCATGGTATGAGCGGTTGGGATGGTCGCAGATTTCCGAGCCGGTTTGGATCGACCAGCCGGAAGGGACCATTCGAGCCCCGCTGCCTGTCATGGCGAAATGTTTTGGCCAGGAGAGTTGGCCAGGCGGGACGGTACGGCTGGGGTGTTTTCCCTGGTGATTCCAGTTGCCTTCCTTTTCTTTCGTAAATGGCATTGCTCCAGGTCTTACGTTGCAATAGTAAGGATTACGGGGACGAGAATGGGAAAGGGTAAGTTGAAATTGAACGAATCCACGGGGACAATTGACAGCGAGCCGGAGCTGGAGGTCTCCGCTACAGATGCACCACAGGACGGAATGATGGCGGAGGAGAGGCGAACGCAGATCCTTCAGACTGTGCGCAGCGCGGGCCGTGTGAAGGTGAACGAACTCGCCAGCCGCTTCAGCACTTCGGCCGTCACCATCCGCAACGATCTGAATGAACTGCATCAGCGTGGCCTGGTGCTGCGCTCGCATGGGGGCGCGGTGCTCCCAGGCACGATGCTGCGCAAATCGCGCGTCCACGAGCGTCTGAAGACGCACTCCGACGAGAAGCGGCGCATCGGCGCCATGGCGGCCACGTTGATTAACGATGGCGAGACCACCATCCTGGATTCAGGCACAATCACGCTCGAAATCGCACGCCAGATCAAGAAGAAGAAGGGACTGCAGATCATCACCAACTGGGTCAACATCGCCGCCGAATTGTTGGACACTCGAGGCGCGGAAGTATTCATCGTTGGAGGCACGGTGCGGGGAGAATCAGCGTCGATCAGCGGACGTTTCACTGAGGAAATGTTCGATCAATTCTCCGCCGACAAGCTGTTTCTCAGTGGAGCTGGATGCGACCTGGACTTCGGTGTCAGCGGAGCAAACCTGGAAAAGACGATGGTAAATAGAGCAATGTTGCGCATATCGCGCGAAATCATCCTGGTTGCCGACGCCAGCAAGTTTTCCAAGCGCAGCATGACGCGCATTGCTCTCTTTTCAGAGATCGACACCGTCATAAGCGGCACCAGTCTCGATCAGGAAATTCAGGAGAAGCTGCGTTCGCTGAGCTGCAACCTGATTTTGGTGTAGTAGGCGCAGTCTGCAGTAATATTCGCGCGCAATTTGACGCTCTCTTTTAACGAAACGCCCGCCCGTCTACGCGACGTCTGACGGCACCTCGAAGGTGACCAATTCGGAGCGGAAGCCACGGGTGCGAATGGCTCCGTAAGTGATGCCGGCGGCCATCCATACAAAGCCCAGCACCTTGGCCGGAGGGCTGAGATTCCACCAGATGAAGCCGCAAATCAGGAAACCCAGGGCGGGCGAGACGAGACCGCTCAGATTGCCGCCGCTGGCCTCGGGGTCGCTCTTCTTGAGCCGCCAATGATGAACGAAGGCCGCGGCGTTCACGCCCATAAAAGCGATAAAGGCGCCGAAGTTGAGGCACTGCGCGCCGATCTCGTAAGCGCCTCCACCGAGGCGGTTGGCAAAGAATTCGAGCAGGCCGGCTCCGGCAAGCGCAAACGCTCCCACCGCAATAATGTTGTTGCGGGGGACACGGTGCTTGGGCTCGATGACGCCGAAAAATGATTTGGGAAGCGCATTGCCGCGTCCCATGCCGTAGAGCAGGCGTCCGGCCGCCAGTTGCGAGCCCATTCCTGAACCCATGTTGGCGACAAGCAGAGTGAAGTTGACGATCTGAAAGAGCACCAGGCCGCCGGCTTTGCCGCTGACCAGCGCAAAGGCCGACTCGACGTTATCGCTGGAAAAGGGCTTCGATCCCCAGATGAGTTGCGCCGCGTAAACTTCCAGCCCGGAAAGAAGGCCGGTGATGAGGCAGACCAGAACCGTGGCCAGCAGAATGTTGCGGCGCGGATTGCGGACCTCTTCAGAGAAGGTGGAGATGGCGTCGAAGCCGATGTAAGTGAGCACGGCGACCGAGGTTCCGGCAAAGATGCTTGTGGTGTGGAAATTCGCCGGATCGTAGAAGGGATGAGTGAAGAATCCGGGATCGTAATGCATATGCCAGACCGTGCGGATGACGCAGCCGAGGAAGAGCAGCACAACAATCACCATGCCGGCGCAGAGAGCTTCATTCAACTGCGCCGAAGTCTTGATGCCGCGCAGATTCATCCACGTGAAGAAGGCCGCGAAAAAGATAATCCAAACATAAAAAGAGAGGCCCGGAAGGATATTCATTGCGGCCTTGGCGCAGAAGGCTGTGCAGATGAGCGGATTAATCAGATAATCCATCACCATGCCCCAGCCGACAACGTAGCCGAGCGCGGAGTGCATCTCCTGGCCGACGTAAGTGTAAGCCGAGCCGGCGCTGGGATAGACCCTCGCCATGCGGCCATAACTGATGGCGGTGAAGAGCATGGCGATCATGGCGAGAAGGATGGTGGTGACAACGTGGCCATGGGCCTTGTTGCTGATGACGCCGTAGATGCCCATGGGCGCGGTCGGCTGGATGATGACCATGCCGATGATAATGAGATTCCAAAGGCCAAGCGTGCGGTTGAGACCGATGGCCCCATTGACAGAGGGCGCCGATGCGGCGTTCGTTTGGCTCTGCTCGGTCACAACGAGGCTCCTGAGAAAAATAATCCTTCCATCTTTATGATGGCGACGGCTGGAGCGAGTGGAAGCTGGGCCAGCAACAAAGTTCGTTCGCGCACCCTTCCACTCCTGGACCCGCTCCTACCAGCCTGCGGACACCGTTTCGCGGGGAGCCGCCTGATGAATCTTAACGCCCTGCACCACCCGGTTAATCACACCGGTTGGACTGGGATTGTCTGGGTTCAGTCCAATACGCAAGCTCAGATGATATCCGAGCAACTGCGGGCCTACGATCTCATACGGGGTCCGCAGAGCGTCGTTTTCCTGCGGGGCTATGGCGGGGATGACCTCGTCGAATAGACCTTCCGAATCGACTGGGTCCGCGATTCCGATCAAGTATCCAATCTTCTTCGAACGAAGCTCATGGATCAGATCTGCCTCATACAAGCGGCGCACCGGATCGCTGGACAACAAACACAGAACCAGCGTGTCAGGTTGCACGAATGACATCGGGCCATGCCGAAGCCCAAGATAAGTCTCCGTGACGACGGGGAATTGGCCGGCGGTCATCTCGAGAGTTTTCAGCCCAGCTTCGCGCGCCCAGCCGAGCGAGGGCGAAGAGGACAGAACTACGATCCGGTCGCGGGTACGAGCCGCGGCGCGGCGACATGCCTGATCGATGTCGGGCAGCAATGCCGTCGCGCGCTGGCTGAACTCATCCACCTTGGCCGCTACCGCATCCGGCTGGGCCAGAGCAATTCCGGCAAGCACCAGATTGGAGAACGCGCTGGTCATCACAAGACTATGGTCATTGGTACGCGGGTCGAGGACAATAAGCCCCTCAAGCCCCGTGTGAGATAATTCGCCGTCTGCGTTGCAGACGATCGCCAACTGCAGAATGTCAGGCCGAAGTGCGCGAATACGCTCGACAACAGCCGCACTCTCCGGACTATCGCCCGACCGGGCCAACGAGATCACAGCGTCCACATCGAATAAGTAGCGTTCAGTATCGACCAACAGGTCGGTAGTGGGAACGGCAACTGCGCGGGGCCACGCCATTGCAACCGCGCTTGCCGCATAGGCCGAGGTTCCCGCTCCTGTCGCGAGGACGCGAGCATGTTGGAGCTTCACTGGCAGTTGCATCCGCTCCGATGCGGAACGAACAGCTTGCACAGTTGTAGGCCAAAGAAGAGGCTGCCGGAGAATCTCCTGCAAGGTGTATTGGGGGGCGGCGTGGTGACTGGCTTCCGCGGGCATACTCAAAGCTTCTGACATATAAACTCCATTCCCTGCAGGGACAATTTCAAAGCAGCGGACGATGTTTTTCCGCGAATAAATCGAATACGAAACACTACGGAAGCATATATCCACATTACGCAACCGTCAAGTCTTATCATACGACAAATATCGAAACAATGCGGAAAACGCTCGATCCAAAGGTCAAACCCCGTCAATGTTCCCGCAGTTGCGGTTTCAATATGGAGAGGGTTCGGCGCAAGGCAGAACAAATGATGAGACTTCTGATCTACGGAATTGCGCACCGCGCGGCCGCGCTCGGCAACCGGCATTCGCAAATTAGCATGCCGGGCGAAATATGCCCGCAGGCCTTCGCCGCGCCGGAAGCGCCCCCGTTCAAATTCGCGTTATAAAACGTATCTTATTGATTATAATACTGTTCATCGCGGACAATTGGCGGTTTCGCAGGCCGACGGCAGCGATTTTCACAGCCAGCGCCCGTCCGTTACCAGTTCTTCCAAATTTTCTCTAAATTTACTATTGACACAAAATGATCGAATCCGTAATATAGCGAAACATGAAGTCGGCTTGCTATTAGCTTCGCATAATCGAAGTCGTAATTGTTCGAAGCAATCTGACAGCGCCAGGGGCGAGGCAAACTGACAGCGATATGGGAAACTCTCAAGTCGGGGCGATTTTCACCGGTCCGACAGCGCGGGTTGCCTGACCTTCAATCGGAATGGTTTCATCACTGATCAACTGAAATCAACAGGAGGCGTCGGAATGTTAAAAAGCATCTGTAGACTATGCGCGCTGTGTTTCGCGTTGCTGATCTTGGCCAGCTATCCTCTCGCAGCGCAGCGAGATACTGCAACACTCGAGGGCCGGGTTGTCGACGTAAGTGGAGCTGTTGTCGCAAACGCCTCCATCACGGCGACAAATACCAGCACAAATTTTAGTTACAACGCAAAGAGCGATGGTGAGGGGGCCTGGATCATCAGTCCTGTACGCATAGGCTCATACCAAATTACTATTTCCGCTGTTGGCTTCAAGCAAACCGTCACCGGTCCAATCTCGTTAGACGTTCAGCAGCGTCAACGCGTGGACGCGACGCTGCAATTGGGCGAAATTAACCAACAGGTGGTGGTCAACGACATCGCGCCACTGCTTGAGACGGACACCTCCGAGACCGGTCAAGTCATCAACAGCGTGGCAATGGTGGGTTTTCCGCTGAATGGCCGCAATCCGGTTCAACTCGCACAGCTTACTGTTGGTGTGACCACAAGTGAGCCAGGCGCGCGCGACTCAAGCGGATACGGCTTCAGTGCGAGCGGCTCACGCTCTTTAGACAACAACTTTCTTCTTGATGGCGTGGACAATAACTCAAACCTGCCTGATCTTCTGAACGAAACGAACTATGTTGTAATGCCCCCGCCAGACGCGCTCCAGGAATTCAAGATCGAGACGGGGAACTACGATGCCGAGTTTGGCCGGGCCACCGGGGCAATCGTCAATGCGACCACCAGGAGCGGAACCAACTCGTTCCATGGATCGGCCTATGAATTCCTACGCAATCAGATATTCGATGCGATGAATTATTTTGATACAGCGCGCCAGCCATACCACCAGAATCAATTTGGCGCGACATTGGGCGGAAAAATAATCAGGGACAAGCTGCTCTTTTTCGCAGATTATCAGAACTTGCGTATCAGTGAAGCGGTTGCAACCACGTCTCTTGTCCCAACCGCAGCGCAGCAGGGCGGCGACTTCTCGAGCCAGTTAAACTTGACCGCTCCCACGGGCGTGAACGACTGTAATGGAGTGCCGACATATCAAGGTGAAATCTTCGACACCACCAAAACACAACAGCAAGGGACCGGATACTGCGGCGTACCGTTCGGCTATGTCGGTAGCACGCCGAGCAATATAATCCCGAATTCGAGTACCGATGCTCTTGGTCTCAAACTGATTAAACTCTATCCAGCTCCGACTCCGAACGTCAATGGGATCGGTTATAACTACCTTTCGAATCCAATCACCACGCAAACGCAGCAGCAGGGGGATGTCCGGGTAGACCAGGTAGTCTCCAGCCGTGACACAGCCTTCTACAGATTTAGCATGAGTAATAGTCCGGAGACTATCGGTTCTCCCCTCGGCGGCATTGCGGACGGAGGCGGTTTCTTCGGAGGTATTCAGCAAATAACCGCCTACGCCGGCGCAGCCAACGAAGCTCATGTCTTCTCGCAGCATAAGGTGAATGAAATTCGTTTTGGCGCCAACCGGCTCAGAACAAGCAGATATCAGTTCAATTACGGCGATGACGTGGCGGCCACTGTCGGCTTCCCAGGCGTTCCGTATGTCGCCGGCACAGACAACGGCGGCTTGCCGCAGTTGACCTTTACCGACGCATCCAATCTCGGAGCCGCGCTCTATCTGCCCGCCATCGAAAGGCAGACGACGTTCATGCTCTCGGACACTTTTACGCTTATTTCCGGCAACGTCACCTGGAAGTTCGGCGGAGAGATACGCCCGGAACACTTTTCCATCTACGAGCCGGCATACCCTCGCGGTACCCTGAGTCTGACTCACCAATACACGGATAATGCGGGAGCTCCCGGGTCAGGCGGAAATAGCCTGGCGGATCTGGTTACAGGGAAGGTAAGTGGGGGCTACATCAACAGCCTCAACAATATTGACTATTCCCGGCAAACCTATGCCCTCTTCGTGCAGAACGATTGGCGGGCTATGCCTAAACTCACTCTGAATCTTGGTTTCCGCTGGGAGTATTTCTCGCCGGTGCTCTCAAAGAACAACGCTCAGTCAAACTTTAATCCTTATACCGGAAAGTTGGACATACCGGCGAGCAGTAAAGTGAGTTTGACGCCCATCATCGCGTCGATTCTCCCGGTAAACCACAATGCCACGAACGCGTTGATTGATGCTGACTACAAGGATTTTTCGCCTCGCATAGGTCTGGCTTACAATGCGATGAAGCGCCTTGTCGTGCAAAGCGCATTCGGGGTCTTTTTCAATGGGGATGAAGCGGGACCCTATAGCAATCCGAGTCCCGGCTTTAATCCTCCATACTTCATCACTCAGACCTTCGCCTTGCCATGTAGCCTGCCTTCGTATACCGGCGCGCCAAGCGGCGTAGACTGCTCAGTTCCTGGGTTGGGCGTCCTTGCTCAAGGATTCCCCGCAAGTGCTTTGGTGAATCCAAATACTCCGACACTGTTTTCCCTTGAGCCGAACCTCCGTATGCCCTATGTTATGCAATGGCACCTCACAACTCAGTATCAGTTGACCAATACAATGATGCTTGAGGCAGGATATATCGGGTCCAAGAGCAACCGCACCTACATCTATCTCAACGGCAATCAGGCTCAACCAACTGCGGACCCAACCGCTCCAACGGCCCCACGGCGTCCCTGGTCTTACGTAGACGCGCCGACAGGCTATCTAACAGCATTTGGATTAGCGAACTACAACAGTTTGCAGTCCTCGCTGACACAGCGACTGAGTCACGGCCTGGAATTTGTTGTTAACTACACTTACAGTAAGGCGTTAGGCAATGCGACCAGCGCGGATCTCACATCACAGAACAATGACGGTTTCCGGAACAGTCTATACCCTGATCAGGAACACGGACCTTTGGATATCGATGTGCGCCAGCGCTTTGTAGCAAGTTATCTGTATGACTTGCCATTCGGTAAGGGCCAACGCTTTGCGACCGGGGTACGGGCAATAGACGATGTGCTTGCTAACTGGAACTGGTCCGGTATCGTTACCGTGTCGACGGGTAACTGGTTTACGATTACGGATGGAAATGGTAACTTTGCCAACTCCGACGGACAGCAGCGACCTGACTATGTTCCCGGCGTCAAGGCCACCTCGAAGCCCTGTATTCAAGGCACGTTTTTCAACACTTGCGCCTTTCAAAACCCAGCTCTCGGATCTCCTGGCGACGTAAAAGTCAACAGTGTTGAGGGGCCGGGAAACAAGAATGTGGACTTTGCTCTCCTGAAGAAAATTCCTCTAGGCGGTTCCAGGCGCCTTGAGATCAGGGCTGAAGCATTCGATGCGTTCAATCACCCGAACTTTCAATTTGCCGCACCGGGCCCCCAGAATTCCATCAACACAACCATCATGGGAACGCCGAGTTTCGGATACCTGACAGGCGCACTCTCTCCCAGGCTTGTTCAGTTTGCCGCGAAACTCTACTATTGAGAACGTAAATAGGTTGCGGCCCGGTTCGCGGTGCGGACTGGGCCGCTACTATGTGAATTGTGAGTTATGCTACATCGGAACGAAGGAGTTGACATGAAGCAATTGTATAGATGGAGCGTATACACTGCGCTGGCGGCAGCTTTGGCAGTCTGCGGCAACACCGCGCTCGCGGGTCAGCAAGCCCCCGCCGCGCCAACCGATAAGACGCCCGTTCTCGGCTCGGTACAAGAAGAATCTCTGTCGGTGGCTGCCTACTCTGACGGATACTACTCTATCGCATCACCAGGCATCCCGGGTATCGTTGTGCGCTCCGGCGTAGAAGCCGATGTGGACTCTCATGTCCTGCGCTCCTCGGCATACCCGAAACATAATACAGTGCAATCCGCGTTTAAAGATGAATTCGGTTCAGGAACGAAGCTAGTCGTAACTCACTCTGGCCTTCCGGGCGCGCCGGATATGACGTGCACTCTACGGCTTTATAAAGACCAATCGTGGGGAGATATAGAAGTCAGGGTGGTGAATTCAACGGATCGAGCGATCCACGTTCAGGCGATCCGCAGCATTCATGCAACGGGTGCTCCAGTTATAAGCCTCGGTGGGCCGGCTTCCGCGGACCGCATCCTGTCTGATAGCTATAGTGAGGATCGTCCCCAGCTTGCAATTCGCGATCTTGGTGCAGCTCCAGAGGGAATGCACCGAGGGGTGGGAAGCCAGCTTATCTATAACCGCCAAAGCGGCGAAAGTCTATTCGTCGGCGCTCTCACATCCGACAGGTTCCTGACGATCTTTTATCTCAAAGAGCAACCTTCGGGCTCTAACGCGCAGATCCTTTCTTACGAGGCCGTCGCGACCGGCACGACTGAGATCATGAAAGGCGAGTCTCTCAGGGAATCGCCTGCATCCGAACAGGTGGAATTGAGCTTAAGTGTGAAGCCTGGCGATAGCCTTTCGTCTGAGCGCCTCATGTTCGCAGTCGGAACCGATTACCATGCCCAACTGGAGCAGTATGGCCGTGCAGTCAAGTTGCTACATAAGGCGCGCGTAAGTACCTCCACTCCAATCGGATGGTGGAGCTGGACTGCTTATTACTTCGGGCTCAATGACGGAGCGGCTGTTACGAATGCTGAGTGGTTGTCCGAAAATCTGAAACAAGCTGGGTATAACTACTTTCAGATCGATGAGGGATACCAATATGCGCGCGGTGAATACACTACACCGGACGCAAATCTCTTCCCTCGCGGAATAGCGTACGTTGGAGATGAGGTGCGCCGCAATGGCTTAAGATTTGGGGTCTGGACGGCGCCATTCGAAGTATCCGAACGCGCGTGGGTGTTTCAAAATCATAAGGAGTGGTTGCTGCATAACTCCGCTGGGCAACTTATTCACATTGGTCACGTCACTGAGCAGAACGATCCGCTGTATGTCCTGGATACAACTAACCCCGGCGCTCAGAATTACCTGAGGCATACGTACAGCACGCTTTATAACTGGGGCGTTCGCTTTATCAAAATGGACTTCATGGACGACACGGCCGTCGAAGGTTCTTACTATCGCCCCAACACGACAGCCTTGGAGGCGCAGCGGATCGGCCTCGAAATCATCCGAAGCAGCGTTGGCGATGATGTGGTTCTTGATAAGGACGGCAGCCCGATGCTCAATCCTGTTGGGATCGTAGATGCGGGGCGCATCTCACAGGACACGGGACATACCTTCGATGCCACCAGGGACGCTGCATCCGGCATTGCCGCACGCTACTATATGAATCGCAATTTCTTTATCGCGGACCCGGATGCGTTCACCGTTTCTAAGCAGACCGTAGATGACCAGTCTTGGCACAATAGACGGCGCCCACTCACCTTGGACGACGCAAAAGTGTCGATAGCGCTTTCTGCGGTATCAGGAGGTATGTTCGAAATTGGCGACGATCTTCCCACTCTGGGAGCTTCCCCCGAACGGCTGTCTCTGGTGAAGAACACGAGCCTGATTGACATGGCCCGTCTCGGTCGTGCATCCACACCCACTGATTTGATGACATACGCGCCAGTTGATAGGCAGCCGAGCGTTTTTCTGCTGAAAGAGACTCCGCGCCAGTTGATCCTCACCGTCTTCAACTGGGCTGACGAGGAGCGTACACGCGCCATAACTCTTGCGAGTCTTGGCTTGAAAGAACCAGCCAAGTATCAGATAGTTGATGTCTTCGGCGATCAAAGCTGCTGTAACATTTCTTCTGGCGCGATCGATCTGGTTCAACAACCCCATTCTGTCAGCATGCTCAAGCTGATCGATAACTCCGTTCCCGCAATCCAGCCTTCAGTTGAATTACAGTTGCCGGCCAGCGCAAAGGCGGGAGAGACCATAACCTTCGGGGCGGAAGCATCGCTCTCGGAAGCGCCAGTACTTACATGTCACTGGGAATTCGGAGATGGATCAAGCCGGGATGGCATGAGGGTGCAGCACGCCTATACTCACGCAGGCGAGTACGACGTGCATGTAACCGTAACGGGTCTGGATGGAATCACTAACTCCATGACCACCAAGGTATCGATTTCCGGCAACGTCTCAACGCGTTTCGTGCCATCGGATAAGCGGCGCCCGGAATGAGGGGACCGCGCACTCCATTGCGTAAGGAAAAGCCGGCGAGTATAAGCCCGGCCGGTAAAATACGGGCTTGTAGAATCTAGTTAGATCGACAGAAATGTTGATCGCGGTCTCATCGTTTTCCATCGACTGTAAAGGTCGAGTTATACGCGGTGATAACTCGCTCCGAAGATCTTCATCACGTAAGCCCTTCACACCTTGATGAAGATATTCTTCCGGTAGAGAACCCACACCGGAATAAAACAAAACGCAAGAATAGAAACCGAGTAAGCAAACGCGGCCCAGCCGGGATCGGGAATGTGCGCGAAGACGTGGACAAAGATCCAGGCCAATACATTTGTCCGTTGTCCGCCGGCCGTGAAAGGAACGTTATAGAGGCCGTTAGTGGCCAGTTCGCTGAACATGTAGGCAGCAATGGCGTTTGATCCCAGCACGAGCCAAGGCCAGGTCCAGCCCTTGCGCCAGCCACGCACATCGGCAGCCCAAAACGCCAGCGCGAGCACAGTCAGAGACCAACCGGCTGCCACCAGCACATAAGAACTGGTCCACAGGTTTTTATTGAGCGGGAACCACATCGACCAGAAGTAGCCTGTGGCCAGGCAGGCCAGTGCCCCGCCAGCCAATCCCAACGCCTTGGCGACGAGTGGCTTACGCGCGCGCAACCACAGGCCGGTCAACAACCCAAGCAGTGTGGTTCCCAAGGCAGGCAAGGTGCTAAGCAGTCCCTCGGGGTCGCGCAGATTATGGGGGTCCAGTACGCCAGGGCCTGGCCACTCCAGATAGAGGTGATGGGGCATGACGGCGCGGTCGATCCACGAGACCATGTTCATGCTTTGATCCATGAAGGGAATATCCCGGCCTGGCATTCCTGCGCCGGGCACGGGAACCCAGCGCAACAGAATCCAGTAGCCCGCCAGCGCCGCCACGAGCGCCGCGACTTTGGTCCATACGCGCTTGTCCCACAGGTAAAAGAGACCGACCAGAAGATAACAGAGAGCGATGCGCTGCAACACGCCATAAAAGCGCAGGTGAGCCAGTTCGAAGGTTGGAAAGCCGTTGACCACTACGCCGAGCAGGAAGAGAGTTGCGGCCCGTCGCACGGTGTGGAGTGCCAATTGAGCGCGTGTGGCGCCGCGGGCCAAGCGGGCGTCGAAGGCATATGCTATCGAAGCTCCCACCACAAACACAAATGTCGGAAAAACCAGATCAGTGGCCGTCAGGCCATTCCATTGGGCGTGATTCATGAAGCCCCACGAGCCGGAGCCCCCGTTGTTGTTCACCATAATCATGAAGGCGATGGTGATGCCGCGCAGCACGTCCAGCGACAGCAGACGCTGGACGGGTGCCGGTGCTAGCGAGGGGTTAGTCATCGGGTCTTTCACTCCGCGGATTTCCACGTCTCATCATAGCTCGCCACGGAGCAGACACAGTTGTTGAAACGCGCTCTGCCGGCATTTCCATACTTGTTTGAATTTCCGCCGGAGAGGGTTTCAGACTTGTTCTAAGTTACAGATTCTAATGGTGGGCGCTGCAGGATTCGAACCTGCGACTTCCACCGTGTGAAGGTGGCACTCTACCGCTGAGTTAAGCGCCCGTATTGCGACCTCTGGCGAGGCTGGCAAAGTGACAAGCCAGTAGGGCATCCTGTACGTTAGAGTAACACCAGCGGGGCTTTACGGCCAACTCAGGCGGCCACATCCGGCCAGCCGGAACCCGCGACCTAGCGAACGATGCGCTGGAATTCCAGATCAATCCGGCCAGCAGCCGATTCCGCCTCTGACGGCGAGGCCATCTTGTGCCCGGTTCCAGGGCTGGCCGGTCCGGCTTCGCGCACCTTTGGCCTTCCAGCAAGGGGCCTTGTGCCCGTGTTGGCCAGGACCGGTGGCAACCGCCCAGGCGCGCGTGCAGACCAACCTGCGGACGGAGATTCCAACCCGGGAACCGCTCCTTTGGCGCAACATTCCGGCCCGGATGGGGTTTCAGAAGATATGGCAACCCTGGTCCTGGACAACCCGCTTTTGGGAGCGGACCCGGCTGAGCGGCCGGACCGGCAGCCAGGAGCGCCCGGCGGGTTGAATCCTGTCAGCCTCGATCCCTCCAGCGATGCGGCCATCATGCTGCGCGCGGCCGCGGGCGACGAAGCGGGATTCAGCTATCTGGCCCAGAAGTACCACCGGCCCATCATCCACTTTCTTTTCAGGATGGTGCGCAATCAGGCGATTGCCGAAGAGTTGGCGCAGGAGGTATTTCTGCGCGTTTACCGCTCACGGGAGAGCTACCGGGCCGAGGCCAAGTTCACCACCTGGCTCTACCGGATTGCCACCAACCTGGCGGTGAACCACGCGCGCGACACCCGCCACGAACGGGCCGCGCGAAATGTTTACCTGGATGCTCCGGACGAGGAAACCGGCACCACGCCGGATGTGGCCGACGAGGGGCTTTCGGCGGAGCAGAGCCTTCTGCGTGCAGAGCGCATGAAGGCTATTCGCACGCATGTAATGGCTCTGCCGGAACGGCAGCGGATGGCCGTTTTGATGCACAAGTATCAGGGAATGGATTATCGCGAGATCGGTGAGGTGCTGAAGTTGAGCGAGTCCGCGGTCAAGTCGCTGCTCTTCCGCGCTTACCAGACGCTCAGGGATAAGTTGAAGGAATTTGTTTGAGCTAGTTTGTTTGATCTGGATTGATTGAAAGGTCAAGAGCCGGCCGTAACCGGCGGAAACTGGGGTGGTACCGATGCAACGGACCAACAAGAATTGCGCGGAAATGGAAGCGAAGCTGGCAAGCCTGCTGCTTGATCCGGCCGCTGCGCCTGCCGCTTTACCGGCCAAGCTTCAAATGCATCTCGCCGAGTGTGACCGCTGCCGCCGCGAGTTGGATGAACTGCGGGCGACCATGGCGCTCCTTGAAACCTGGAAAGCTCCGGAGCCGAACCCATATTTCCTCACCCGGTTGGATGTGCGCCTGCGCGAAGAGCGCGAGGCCGAGCCGGAGAGCTGGTATGCCCGTCTGCGCGCGCGCTTCGCTTTCGGGCCGCAGACCCATGTTCGCCCATTAGCGGCCATGGCTCTAACCGTCGTGCTGCTGTTGGGCGGTGGAACCTATCTGGGCATCTCCGACTGGAATCAGCCGCCCACCGTTCCCATCCAGGCCGCCGTGGTGCATGACCTGCAAACCATGGATAACAACGCCCAACTGTTGGATCAGTTAGAGGATCTTTCCAGCAACAACTCGAATGCGGAGTAGCTTCTCAACCTGCGGCGGAAAACGAGAAAGAATGCCGACCGGAACACACAATGCGGGAAAAGTTGGCCGCGCGGCCATAGCCGCGGCAGCGGTCATGCTTTGCGTCCCGGCGGTCTCCTGGGCTTATGGTCAACGCTCCAGTGGACCGGCAGTTCGGTCGCAAACCTCCCGGCCCCAGCCCGCATTCCCGCGAAATCAAGCGCAGCCCCAGGGACGGCCGCGAGCCAACGCACCGCGCGGCATTGCGCCAGGCTATCCCGGCCCACCCTACATCGGCCCAGGCTATGCCCGTCCCGTTTATCCGGGGTATGCTCCGCCTGTTCAAGGCCCGCCCGGCCATCTGGGCGACTGGCTCAGTCAGCACCGCAGCCTTCCCGTCCAGGAGCAGGAGCGAATGTTGCGCGGCGATCCCAACTTCCGCCGGCTTCCCCCTGCCGAGCAGCAGCGGGTGGTGCGGCAATTGCACCAGGTAAATCAATTGTCCGATGAGCAGCGCCAGCGCCGCCTGGCCCGCGCTGAGATGATCGAGCATCTGCCGCCGCAGGAACAGATGCGCATTAACCTCTCCGCGCACCGCTGGGCTACTCTGCCCGTGGAGCGCCAGATGATGATGAAGCGCGCCTTCCAGGATTTGCGCGCGGTCCCGCTTGAGCAGCGTCCCACGGTGCTCAACTCCGAGCGCTACCAGGACGTCTTCACCCCCGAGGAACGCGGCATCCTCGCCGATATGCTTCTGGTCGAGCCTTACCAGCCGATGCGCCCATAAAACTGGCCGCATCAATCGGCTTTGTATCAGTCGTCCCCCAGCTTTGCCGACCCACAGGGGATGAAACTCGGGTGCCCCACCCTCGCCACGTTCTTGTTTTTGTGGCTAGGGTGGGATTGCACACACTTTGTAATTGCACTTTGTTTTGTTGAGCTTGCACTTTTGTTTCCTTTTTTGGGCACAGCTTCAGTCGTGCCAAAAGAAGGCTAAAACAAAGGGCTTTAGCCCCTGCTGGGCACTTCTTCGCTGATTGATGCAACCAACGCTCGCGTCTGGTCCTCAGTCCGCCACCATGCTCTCGCCCGGCAAAATCGGCCTCGTCCGCGGCAACATCCCGTGATAGGCAAACCAGCCCATCAGCGCAAGCATTCCCACAAACGCTCCCAGCTTCACCCAGCTTGTCGCGCCGGTTTGCAGTAGCAATTTCCATAGCACCAGCAGCACGGTCTGCGCCGCCGTCACCGCCCAGACCGTGCCGTAGAAGTAGCGACGGTGCGTGCCTTCTTTCCTGGTCGAGGACTCCACGCGCGGCAGCTTGCCCA
>Ga0224526_1000503_pt1 | contig 17499 bp, 14 predicted proteins | sample CBST25metaG_FD_179878 | JGI IMG/M metagenome (GOLD analysis project Ga0224526, IMG submission 179878) | Peat soil microbial communities from Stordalen Mire, Sweden - C.B.S.T-25 | ecosystem: Environmental > Terrestrial > Soil > Wetlands > Peat | place: Sweden: Norrbotten County, Stordalen Mire...
CCACGCACAGCACGCCGCCGGCAATCTGCTGGGAAAATGCCCCGCGCGGGTCAAACGCAATCGAAAAGAGCACCACCACCAGCCCGGAGAAAAAGAGCATGGAAACAATGGCGTCCAGCGAGCGCCACTCAATGCGCAGTTCCTTCTCGAGATGGGTCCACAGGGCGCGGGTCATCTTTCGTGGCCCTCCCCGGATTTTGTCCCGGCTGATTTCGTCAGGTCCGCGGTCTGAGCCTCCGCGGCTCTCAGATAGTCGTCGGGCGCAAGGATGAGTTGCGTTCCGCGCGCGCCGGCAGAGACGCTCATCCGGTCGAAGAGGATCACCGTCTCATCCACGAAAACCGGATAGGGCTTTTTTGCTCCGAAGACGGTCACGCCGCCGCGAATGTATCCAGTGAGCGGCTGCACATCTTTGAGCGGCGCCATTTCGGCCTTGCGCAAACCGGCGGCGCGGGCCAGCTTCTTGAAGTCCAGTTCCGCATCGCCGGGGATGACCGCAAAGACATACACACCCGGTCCGCCCGTCGTCAGCAAAGTCTTGAAGACCTGCTCCGGCGGCATATTTACTTTTTCGGCAACAGAAATCGCCGACAGATCGTCAGGATCGACCTCGTACTCGCGGAGTTCGAAGCCGATACCGAGAGATTCCAGAATGCGCGCGCCGTTGGTCTTCATAGCGTCGGCCTTCCTGGTTTCAACGAAGTCACGCGCCCCGCGTGCAGCGTCAGCACAAAATCGGCGATAGGAGCGGCCAGTTCGCGCTGGTGGGTCGTCAGCACAATCGTCCGATTGCCCTGGCGGAATCCAGCCAGCAACTCGACCATCTGGCGGGCGCTCTCCACATCCATGTTCGAAAAAGGCTCGTCGAGCAGCAGCAATTCAGGCACGGAGAGCAGCACGCGAGCCAGCGATGTCCGCTGCCTCATCCCCTGCGAATACTGGCCCAGGGTGCGCGTCAGCTCGGGGTCCAGGCCCACCTGGCGCAGAGCTTCTGCCGGCTCAAGGCAGGCGCGGCCCTCATATAGGCTGGCAAAATAGCGCAGATTTTCCTGGGCGGTCAGCTCGTCATAGAGCATGGGCGCGTGGCTCATGTAGCCGATGCGCTCACGGGCATCATGGGGATCAAAACCGCCTGATTTGGTTGAGCCAAAGACGCGGACCTTGCCGAAGCTGGGCCGCAGCAGTCCGGCGAGAATGCGCAGCAGCGTTGATTTGCCCGCGCCGTTTTCTCCGAGCAGCACATAGCATCGGCCCGGCTCAAACTCCACCGAGACCTGACGCAGTGCGGCGAAAGCGCCAAAGAGCTTGGAAACTTGATCGAGCCGCGCGCAGGCGGTGGAACTGGCGGCCTCGGAAGCGGGAGCGTTCATGCGCCTCAGTTTGCGGCAGTTGGGGCTGCGGGCTGATTGGCTGCGGGCGGAGCCTGAACCGCGGCGCGGGGACTGTTACTCGGCGCGGAAGCCGGTTGCGCGGGAACGGCTCCGGGCTTACCATTCGGCGTCGCCGGAGCGTATTTGCTGGCGCACTTGGCCTGCAGCACGTTGGCGTGGAAGACCCCGTCGCGGCCATAAGAGCCTTCGGCCAGTGCCATGGCGTCGTCCTTGAAGGTGTCCGGCGGCGGCTCGGCGCCCTTGTAGTTGACCGTCAGCAGGCGGCCACTGGCGGCCTTGGGCGAGTGACTCTCAAACTCGTTCAAAACAAAGGTCACATGAGTGCCGTTCTGGTCAATCGAGCCGGGCTTGACAAAGCCCTCCACGCGCAGCTGGCTGTGGTAGGCTTTGTCGCCCATGCCGCCCAGTTCGGGGATGGTGACGTAATAGCTCTTGTTGGCTCCGTAGCCGGACCAGGCCAGCCAGCCGATGGTGCCCACGATAATGGCAACCGCGATTCCGATGCGCACGCTGTTAGGGGAAGTTTTCATAGTCAACCTTAACGATACGAGCCAAACAGGGCGCGGTCAACAACAGAAAGGTGCAGGCGGAGCCGGGCCAGACTGTCCCGACCTACTGCGCTCCCTCCAGCGTCTGCGCCGCCCGCGTGAGCGCCTGCGTCAGAACCGTCAACTGCTGCGCGGCCCGCTGCTGATCCTTTGCCGCCACAGCCTCGTTGACGCCGGGAATCACCACCGCCGCGTAGCCCGTGTACTCGCCGGGAGCGTAGATGGTGTGCTTGAACCAGGGGCGATTGGGCAGGCCCTGTTCCGAGATAAGCGCAGCCTCAGTGTGGCGAAGGACGAGATTGAGTCTTCCGAGATCTCCGGACGCCGCGATCTGCCGGTCGTGAATTCTTTCCGCCGCAACGGAAAGCCTTGCGGCAGCAGCCAGCGCGGGAGCGAAGTCTAGCGCGTCGAGTCCCTGGCTGACAGCTTTCTGTTTAGCCGCGTCAATATAGGAACTGATTGAGCGGGCGTAGGCCACATAGTTGTATGGCAGCACGTCGGCATCGGCCATGCGCAGCGCTTCGAGGCCGAAGACGCGGGCCATTTCCTGCAGATAAACGAACTTCGGGTCGGCGTTCTCCGTGAACCACTTGTAGTTGTCGAAGACCGAGTGATAAACCCCGTATCGGCCTTCGGAACCGATGTCGGTCGAGGGCACGCCAACATGCTGCAAAAAGGCCGTGAAGTCGGAGCCGGAACCGAGATCGCCCACCTGAACCTCTTCGCCGGTCTCGAGCGGAGCGTTCGAGCGGCGATGCTCATTCTCGCCTGTAGATTTGATCTTCCATTGTTGATAAACCGTCCCGCCCAGCGGGCTCGGAACCGACCGGGTCAACTCGCGAACAAACTGCTTGAGCGAGGGAACGGCGGAGGCAGAAAAATCCGGCCCCGCAACGGCCACATCAGTGTTGAAGTAGGCCACCGCGCGCTCCAGCGCCTTGGCGTTCTGCTCCACCCACTCAGTCGAGCCAATAAGACCTTCTTCCTCTGCGTCCCAACTGCAAAAAACGATAGTGCGCTTCGGTCGCCAGCCCTCGTGGATCAGCGCGCCCACGCCATGCACCGCTTCCAGCATGGTCGCCGTGCCGCTGCTGGGATCCACCGCGCCGTAAACCCATGCATCGCGATGGTTGCCCACCACGACCCAATCGTCCGGGTACTCCGCGCCCTTCACTTTTCCAATCACGTCCCAGATGATGCGGCGCTGATAATCCTGCACTGAAACCAGGTGGACCTTCACGCTGCCGGGCCCCGCAACCTCTCCAATGTGATAGCGGAAGCCTAGCCCGCCCTGCCAGCCCGGCGGCACTCCCGCGCCTTGCAGTGCTTTCAGGATGGGTGCGGCGTCGTGGTAGCTGATGGGAATCGAAATGATGTGGGGCTGGCTGCCAAAGCCCGAGACGCGCGCCGAGTCAGGCAGATCCAGCGCCGAAGCCACACCCGGCGTCTCCGGGTCGCCCGGATACTTGAAGAGGTACTGCACTGAGCCGCGCTGCACGCCCGTCTCAGGCCTCCACGGTCCGTTGGGGTAGGCATCGCCCTTGAAGAAGCCGTCGTCCTGCGGATCGGAGTAGATCAGCACTCCGGCCGCGCCGCGCTGCTCGGCAATGTAAACCTTCACCCCGCGAAAGTTCCCGCCATAGCGCGCCAATACGATTTTGCCGTGCAGGTCGATGTGCTCGGCGGCAAGCTGGTCAAAGTCCTCCAGCCGACCGTAGTTCGCGTAAACCACTTCTGCGGTCACATCACCCGATCCCGATGACCCGTTGAAGGGCATCACCACACGCGGATCGTCCTGGTACGGGTCGCCGTCCACGTGCTCTTTGGTAGGGCCGCTCATCAACAGCTTGCCGCTCTGGTCGAACGCCTCCACGCGCACCACCTTGGGCTGATTCATCAGCACGCGGAAGGGAACAATCTCTGTGTCGAGGCCAGCCGCGCGAAACTTCCGCGCCACATAATCGGCCGTTTTGCGATCCTCGGGACTCGAAGCCAGGTGAGGCTCCGCAGTGAGCGTCTTCAACTCCTCGCCGGCCAGCTTCGCGTCGGGAACCGCGAAAAACTTTTCCTCGATCTTTGCCTGGGCTGTGAAGTCCGCGTAACCGAAGACGGCAGGCGTGGCAGGCTCAACTGCGGTCTGGGCCGCGAGTGACCTGGAGAAGAAGGCTGAAGAAACCAGCGCCAGAAAAAAGAAAAAGCCAAGCGGCTTGCGCACAACCATGAGCAAAATCCTCCGAAGTTTTTGGTAGCGGGTCAGTTTGAAGGCATGGGCTTCACAGGCTGCGGAAAAACTCATTGTTTTGAAAGGGCACGACTTTAAAGCCTGCCCTGAGCGTAGCCGAAGGGTGCCGTAAATACCGCAAAATCAACGTGGCCTTTAGGCCCTGAGGGAAAATTAATTCAAACCGGCCCACCACCGTTTTTTCAAGTCTCGAAGAGAGATCAGCCGAGCAAACCTGCGGCCGCCCAAGCAAACCTCGCTTCTTCATCAGCTTACGCCACAGGCTGAGCGCAATGGGCGCAGCGCCGCGCGGCCAGCGGAATCTCGCTCAGGCATTCCGGGCAAGGCTTCGTCGATGGCGCAACCTCGGCATCGCACTTCTTCACCTTTTTGAGCAGCGCGTTCAAGGGCAGCACGATGACAAAATAGACCACCACGGCCACAATCAGAAATGAAATAGCGGCATTGAAGAAGTTGCCGATTTTGATGTGCCCGCTGCCAATGTTCAGGATTACGCCGCTGAAGTCCGGCTTGCCCACGGTGGCCGCAATCAGCGGATTGAGCACGTCGCCCACCAGCGACGTGACGATAGCATTGAAGGCCGCGCCGAGAATAACGGCGACGGCCAGGTCTACGACGTTTCCACGCAGAACGAAATCGCGAAATCCCCTGAGCATCTCTCCCTCCTGAGTTTGGCCTGTACAAGCCTTTGCATGAACCGGACCCATGCGGAGGCCGTGTTCTCGAACATCCTACACGGCGGCAAGGGTCCTTGTTACGGCTCCGGCCAGGAAATCTCTGTATGTGTTGGAGTTTTGAAAAGGCGCGAGCTGTGCCTCACGAAGGAAAGCGGACGCGCGGCAGTTTCTCTAGCCGCGGCCGGGCCGCAAGCCTTCCCGGTGGCTGGTATCAATCGGGTCAGGGTCGTCGTAGGGAGGCAGTACCGGCAACCCCTCCCGCAAGCCGGTCCACTCCTCGGCCACCACGATGCTGTTCTGAGGATTGCCCGGCTGATAACGCGCCGAGCAGGGAAAGCCCAACCGCACCTTGGCCGCATCCACCACATCGCGCAGATCTGTAATGTCCTGGGAGGACTCGTAGTCCACTCCGCCAATGCGATATTTGTAAACCAGCAGCGTGAGGGTGCGTCCTGACTCGTCCTTTTGCTGTGGCGGGGCCTCCATCTCGCAGATGTCCAGCAACATGCCGTCCACCAGCCGTCCGGAGTGGGCCAGAAACTCGCGGCGCGCGCGCTCCCGCTCTTCCGGCGTCAGTCCCTTGTGCAGCAGCATCCAGAACCCCGCCACCAGGAGCACGATCACCAGCGCCGCCAGGACGGAAATCTCCCAGGTGTGTGGGTTGTGAAAGATCATTGAAGGCGGAACTCTTCCCCCATTGCTTCCTTGTCCGGAGTCCCTGCTTTAAGCATACCGCAGCCAGACTCGCGCTTGAGAGGGCTGGCTTTACGGCTGGCTCCGGTCTGAATGCGCCAATATACGCCTTTGCGGCTGCGATATACTCGTGACTGCATCATGAAGGAGTTCCGGCCTGCCGGACGCTTCATTTCCGGAGGTTTTACCTTGGCTTCGCGTACGAATTTCAAAGCGGCACAACACTTCCGCATTCGCGGCCAGTCTCGTGACCGGATTCGTTCGACCACCGTAATCTGTGTCCGCCGCAACGGTCAGGTAGTGATGGCCGCCGATGGGCAGGTCACGCTGGGCGACCACGTGCTGAAACATTCGGCCAAAAAAATTCGCCGCCTCTACCAGGAGAAAATCCTGGCCGGGTTTGCCGGCTCCACAGCCGACGCTTTCTCGCTCTTTGCACGCTTCGAGACCAAGCTGGAGCAGTACGCTGGCAATCTGAATCGCTCGGCTGTCGAACTGGCCAAAGACTGGCGCACGGACAAAATGCTGCGCAATCTCGAGGCTCTGCTGGTGGTGGCTGACAAGGAGCAGACCTTCTTGATCTCCGGCTCGGGAGACGTGATCGATCCTGACGAGCCTCTGGCCGCCATCGGCTCCGGCGGCCCTTACGCCACCGCCGCTGCCCGCGCGCTGCTGGAAAACACCACCCTCACTGCCCGCGAGATCGCCGAAAAGGCGATGAAGATTGCCGGCGAAATCTGCATCTACACCAATGACCACGTCACCATCGAGGAGCTGTAGAACTAGAGAGTTCCTGGCGGTGGATGAATTGAAGGGTACGGGCCTTAGCCCGTACATTTGTTGAGCAAAATGAAGCACGGGCTTTAGCCCCTGAGGGAATGCGGGCTAAGCAAGAATCTGTTATTCAGAGATTTTGTAGGAGCAATCAAGAAGAAGAATGGCCATTTACCTTCCCGCATCCGCTGAAGAACAAGACGTCTCGCTGGACGAGCTGACGCCGCGAGAAATTGTGTCTGCATTGGACAAGCACGTCGTCGGTCAGAAGGCCGCCAAGCGCGCCGTGGCCATCGCCCTCCGCAATCGCCAGCGCCGCCAGAAACTTCCCCCCGACATCGCCGACGACATCATGCCCAAGAACATCATCATGATTGGGCCAACAGGCGTGGGCAAAACGGAGATTGCGCGGCGGCTGGCCAAGCTGACCAACTCGCCGTTTCTCAAGGTGGAAGCTTCCAAATTTACCGAGGTGGGCTACGTCGGCCGCGATGTCGAATCCATGATCCGCGACCTGGTAGAGATCGCCATCGACATGGTGCGCGAAGAACGCCTGGAAGAAGTGGAAGACCGCGCCGAGATGAACGCCGAGGAACGGTTGCTCGACGTGCTGCTGCCCCCTCCGCCGCCCGCGCCGCCCGCGCAGGAAGGACAGCTCACCCTGCCCGGCACCGAGAGTTATCAACGCTCCCGCGAAAAAATGCGCCAACAGTTCCGCGACGGCAAGCTCGATGAACGCATGGTCGAGCTCGACGTGCGCGACCGCGGAACGCCGCAATTCGGCATCATCAGCAACCAGAACCTCGAAGACATGGAGATGAACCTCAAGGATATGCTGCCCAACATTTTCGGCAGCGGCTCCAAAAAACGCAAGATGAAAGTCTCCGACGCATTTGACTATCTGGTCGATGAAGAGGAGGGTCGCCTGATCGACATGGATTCGGTGAACCGCGCGGCGGTCGAGCGCGTCGAATCCAGCGGCATCGTCTTCCTGGATGAGATCGACAAGATAGCCGGCCGCGAAGGCTCCCACGGGCCCGATGTTTCGCGCGAGGGCGTGCAGCGCGACATTCTGCCCATCGTCGAGGGAACCACGGTCAACACGCGCTACGGCATGGTGCGCACTGATCACATTCTCTTCATCGCAGCCGGCGCTTTCCATGTTTCCAAGCCCAGCGATCTGATCCCCGAACTGCAAGGCCGCTTTCCCATCCGCGTCGAGTTGAAGTCCCTTACCGTCGATGACTTCCTGCGCATCTTGACCGAGCCCAAGGCTTCGCTTACCAAGCAATACTCGGCGCTGCTGGAGACCGAGGGCGTGAAGCTCGAGTTTTCTCCGGAAGCGCTGCGCGAGATGGCAGAGTTTGCCTTCAAGGTGAATGAACAAACCGAAAACATAGGCGCCCGCCGCCTTCACACCATCATGGAGCGGGTGCTCGAGGATGTGAGCTTCCTCGCGCCCGACGTGGCGCGCCGCGCTCCCAACGAAGAGGCTGCCGCGGCGCTGCAGGAGGCTATCAAGAGCGAGTCGTCCGCACCGCTGCCTTACCAGGAGCGCGTCGCCCCAGCAGGCCCCGAAAAGGTCTTCCTCATCGACGCGGAATACGTCAAGCAGATGGTCGCCTCTGTAGTCAAGGATCAGGATCTGTCGCGCTACATTCTCTAAGAGCGTGTTTCGCAGAATCGCTCAACCATTACTTGAAAGAAAACGGCAGCCGCAAATGAATAGGACAAATCACGTGAATGTCACAGAGATGACTTTCGACCAATTGTTCAAGCAGATTTCGCCGGAAGAGATACGCGACAACGTATTTACGTTGGTAGGAAGAGACTTTACGGTCATTACTGCGGGCAAGCAAGTTCACTATAATTCCATGATAGGCAGCGGGGGTGGTTTGGGGATGCTTTTCATGAAGCCCACCACCTGGTGTATTCTTCGAGCTGATCGTTACACGCTTGAGATGATTCAAAAAGAGCAAACATATACGATGTCTTACTTCACAAGTGAATATAAGAAACAAATGCTGTTTTTGGGAAGTAAATCAGGAAGAGATAGCGAGAAAATGAAAGAAGTTGAATTGACAAGTGTTCAAACTCCTTCCGGAGATATGTCGTTTAGAGAAGCCAGACTAATTATTGAATGTAAATTGACGGCACTTACTACCGCCAATCCCGATGATTTTTACACACAAGAAACTAAAGACTATATAAACGAAGCTTATAAAGAAGCAAACGTATTTCGCAAATTGGTATTTGGGGAAATCACCCATGTTTGGGCAAAGAAATTGTGAAGTGCGCTCTACGGGCGTGAAGCGTTCCGTTTCTCCTCGCAAAGCGCTTCCAGCTTGCGCAGGTTTCTGAGCATCTCGCCAAGCGCCGTCTTTCCCACCTCCTGCTCAAACTCCTTTTGCAACTTGTCGAGGATGCCAATCACGCGCACGGCGCACTTCTTGCCCTGCGGCTTCAAAGTAAGTTGATAGGCACGCGCGTCCTCCGGATCGATCTTTCTCTGGAGTAACCCCTTGGCCTCCAAAGACGAGACGCAATGGCTCACATTGCCCCGCGTCGTTCCAAAAGTCTCCGCCAACTGCGACGGCATCACCGGTCGCGGCGCTTCAAAAAACATGGCCGCCAAAACCATCCCTTCCAGAAAATTGAGATTGTCGCCGGCCAGCGCCTTCGCGGCCAGCGATTCAAACCGGCGTGCTGCCTGGTTGACCGCGAACATGGGGCTTTCATGGAGAAATGCATCGATGCGCATAGTCACATCCTGATGGTTTACTTGCTCAACTATTCACAACAATATCAAACCATCCTTGCGGATCAATCCTTTTCCGCTGAAAATGAACAGGAAAGCCAACCTATGCCTACATTGAAATCGATTTCCATTGCAGTCTCCTTATTGCTCGCAGTCTATGCGCAATCAGCTTCCGCGCAATCCGCACTGGCCACTCAAACCACCCCGCTGCCCCACCCCTCTGAGACCATGGTGGTCCTTGGCTCGCCTGTTCCCGTGCCGTTGGCCGAGTCTCCTGCCTCGGTCGTCGTGTTGCTCGTTGAAGACAAAACCCTCCTGATGGAGTCGCCGCAGGAACTTCTGCGCCAGGACTCATCTGTCTTTCTCGAACAGCGCGGCGCGGGCGGCGGGCAGGCTGATCTGATTTTGCGCGGTGGCTCCTTCGAGCAGGCCCTTGTGCTCTTGAATGGATTCCGCATCGACGACAGCCAGACCGCGCATCACAATCTCGACCTGCCTATTCCACTCGACGCGATGGACTCGATCCAGGTCCTTCACGGCGCAGGCTCCACGCTGCACGGCGAAGACGCACTGAGTGGCGTGGTCGACTTTCTTACCGCCGCGCCATCCGCATCCTCGCTGCGTCTGCGCGCAGGAGCCGGCAGCTTTGGCGAGAACGAAGAGTCCCTGCTTGGCGCTCTCGTGCGCAAGCGATGGAGCAGCCGATTGACTGCCGAGCGCAACTTTTCGACTGGATTTATGGCCGACCGCGACTACCGTAACCTGGACGCCTCGTCGGAAAACTGGATCAGTTCTCGTCTCGGCATCTCCGATCTGCTCCTTGCCACGAGTGATAGCTCCTTCGGCGCAAATCAGTTTTATGGCTCCTATGAGTCATGGGAGCGAACCAAAGGACTGTTTGCTTCCGGCCGGCAGGAGTTAGGCAGCCGCACCGTTGCGGCCTTTGGTTATCGCCGCCACACGGACGAGTTTGTTCTGCTGCGCGACGACCCATCCGTCTACGAGAACAACCACACCGACGGCTCCTGGCAGGCTTCTTTACGCCATACAATGCCCGTCGCGGCCACCTCAGTGCTTCTGTTCGGATTGGAGTCGGACGGCGACAGCATTCATAGCAATAATCTCGGCCTTCATGCGCGCAATCGCAGCGCGGGCTACGTCGATCTGGATCTGCGCCCCGCCAAAAACCGCTGGAACTTATCCGCTGGTCTGCGGGAAGAGATTTTTTCAGGAGGTGCGCAATCTGTGCTGTCTCCGCATTTGGCAGGCAGTCTGCAGCTGCCCCATCAAATCAAGCTGCGGGCTAGTGGTGGCCACGGATTCAGGATTGCAACCTATACCGACCTCGATTACACCGATCCTGTAACCCATGGCAATCCCAACCTCAAACCTGAATCAGCCTGGAGCGGCGAGGCAGGCGCGGATTGGACACCGACAAGCAGACTTTCGCTCACTGCCACGGGATTCTACAGCCGCCAGCACGACACGATTGATTATCTCCGCTACATCAGCACCACTCCCCCAACTAACTCTGTTCTTCCCGCATCCTGTCCAACCGATACTTGGTGCGCGGTCAACCTAAGCGGCCTGCATTTTGCGGGAGTCGAAACTTCCGCAACCTGGGCGCCCACCACGAGCCAAACCATCCAACTCGCATGGACCCAACTTGTTGGTGCGCAACCGCCTTTGAATGATCTGCAGTCAGAGTATGCCCTGAACTATCCAGTTGAAAATCTCCACGTAACCTGGACTGTCTCGCTGCGACATACACTTACCGTCGCTAACTCGGTCGCCGTTGCAAAGCCCTATCAGCAGGCGGGCAATCCGCCGTGGAACGCAAGCCCTTATCCCGTGTGGAATCTCGCGCTGACGCATAACTCGGGAAGAATCCGCCCCTATCTTCGTCTCGCGAATCTGAGTAATACCGGATATCAGGAGATCAACGGCGTCGCCATGCCAGGCCGATCGATTACCGGCGGCGTTTCCCTCTGGCTGGGACACTGATACGGAGTAAGTCAAACAGACGCAGGTGCGTGAGCTTCCAACTCGGCCAGGCGCTGGGCAAGCAGCGATTCCAGCTTGACCAGCGCGGCCGAGAAGCCTTCAATGCCTTCCTTCAGCTTGTCAGTGGCCATGCGGTCGTGGGCGTGCATCGCGTCGAACGTCTCCTTGTCCACTTCGATCTTCAGGATCACTAGCGATTTTGCGGCCTCGGGCTCGAGCTTGCGCGGCAGCTCTTCCACAGTGGCTTCAAGCTCCGCCAGCAATTGCGGAGAGATCGTCAGTAAGTCGCAGCCGGCTAACTCACAAATCTCCCCGATGTTACGGAAGCTCGCGCCCATAACTTGAGTTTTATAGCCAAACTTTTTGTAGTAGTTATAAACCGCGGTCACAGACTTCACGCCGGGATCGTCGGCGCCGTGGAAATCCTTGCCGGTATCTTTCTTGTACCAATCGAGGATGCGGCCCACAAAAGGCGAGACCAGCGTGACGCCGGCATCGGCTGCCGCGATGGCTTGGTGCAAGCCAAAGAGCAATGTCAGGTTGCAGTGGATTCCCTCGCGCTCCAGCACTTCGGCGGCGCGAATGCCTTCCCATGTGGAAGCAATCTTGACCAGCACGCGCTCGCGGCCAATGCCCTCTGCGTCATATTGCTTGATGATGCTGCGCGCCTGCTCGATGGTCGCCGCAGTGTCATAAGAAAGGCGCGCGTCCACTTCGGTGGAGACGCGGCCGGGAATAATGGCCAGAATCTTTTTGCCGAAGGCGATGGCCAGCCGCTGAAATCCAAGATTTGCCACAGCCGCATCTGTTGCGTTCGCGCCCAGTTCTTTGCGCGCGGCCAGCAGCACGCCATCCACAATCGGCTGGTACTGCGGCAACTGCGCCGCGGCGGTAATCAGCGAAGGGTTTGTGGTTGAGTCCTGCGGGCGAAACTTTCCGATTGCCTCGATGTCGCCGGTGTCGGCGACGACCACGGTGTACTGGCGCAACTGGTCAAGAATGTTCCTTGGCAGATTCTGCGGCATGATTCCTCCTGGGGAAATGCGCTTCGCGCTACGAGCGCCTTCGATTCCAGTCTACCGCTGTTTAGATTCGCAGCAACGGTCAAGGTTTCATGCGGAACAGACTTATGGCACGGCGGTGAATCATCTTGTTCACGCAAGGAAGGAAATTATTCGCAAAGTCCGTTCTCGGAGAACAGTAATCGGCTGTCAGTTCGCAATGCCAACGTACGCGAAATGTGTGAAAGACCGTGCATTTTTCGCTCAAAATCCCCCAAATACGGGATTTCCCCGGCGATTTTCCGAGGCCAAATCTCACCATGCGGGAGAATTTGGGAGCGAAAAGTTTTCAACAGACATTGATTCCAAACGGGTTATAAATAATCTGCAAGGTTTACGAGGAAATTTATTCCCCCCTGGGGTAGGGGGGTGGGGATCAGGTGGGTGGGGGTATAAACCGGTCACATACCTGACATTTTGAACCGTGGTCCTGCAAGCCCCGCTTTGCTGATTGCTTCGATAGTGCGCCAAGGGAAGATTATTTTCTGCAATGAGCAAAGGGAAACTGCCGTGGTCTCTCAGAACGCGAAAGCGGGCCGGGCAACCGGCGCTGGCCGAGTAGTAGTGACTGTTGGCGATGGTTGGCCTTTCGGCCAGAGGCAGTTCGCCGCACATTGCCGACTTCTCAGACGCTAAGACTCCGCTTTCGGCCGCAGGCTGCCCGGCGCACCGATTAGACCCACGTTGGGCCGCACATTGCCCGGAAGATCGGGATTGTAGTGCACGGGCACATCGATCCACCGAAAGTGCGGTCTTTGAGTGCAACTTTCTATCGATGTGTGCAATGCGTGGGATGAGTAGCCTAGAAGGAATCCCAGACTTTGGACACGAGGCCCTCTATGAAGCGCATTGTTCTGTATGCATTTATCGCGGCGACTTTCACGGTTCTGCACCACGCAGCCATGGGTCAAAGCGCAACCGCCTCTTTGAGAGGCGTTGTCACGGATACAACCAAGGCTGTTGTGCCGAACGCTGAAGTCGAGATCACGTCGATCGGCACAGCCCAGCAGCACATAGAGCGAACCGACAACCGTGGTGAGTTCTCGTTTCAGGAGTTGTTCGTCGGCGACTACCGGGTCGAAGTACGGTCTCCGGGCTTCGCAGCCTGGGTCGACTCGCTGATACACCTCGATGTTGGAAACCAGTCACAGATTGCTGTGCAGCTTGTTCCCGCTACTACCCAGCAGACCGTGATGGTAAGCGCCGAGGCTGCGGGGCTGCAAACCAATGAGATCGCGCAAGGCGCGGTGGTGAGCGAAACCGAGATTGCGAATCTGCCGCTCAACGGACGCAGCTTCGCCCAACTCGGAATTCTTCAGCCTGGAGTACGTCCAACCTCCGCGGGTTTGACGGTGCAGAACAACTTCCGGCGAGTTGGACAAAATTATGAAGTCAACGGCATGCGTCCGGAGTCCAACACCTTCCTCGTGGATGGCATGCGTGACGTCAACCGCATGGATGGGGGGTACGCGTATCGACCGCCAGCCGATACGATGGCTGAGTTCCGCATTCTAACCACGACCGCGCCGGCCGAGTTCGGCGGAACCGACGGGGGCATTACCACTATCGTTACCCGTTCAGGCACGAATCAGTTGCACGGAACGCTGTATGAGTTCCTGCGCAACGACGCGCTCGATGCCAACAACTACTTCGCGCCGCGGAAGGAAGAGCTCAAGCAGAACCAGTTCGGCGGCACGATCGGCGGCCCCATGGTGCACAACCACGCCTACTTCTTCACATATTACGAAGGTCTCCGCGATAATCAGGACATCACGCATGGCGTGGTGGTGCCGACGGTGGCTGAGCGCGGTGGCGACTTCTCGGCCGATGCACCCATTCTTTTGAATTCCACACGAACGCCTCCGTCCTTCGGCAACAATCTTTCCGGTCAGATCAATGCGATCACTGCCAAATACCTCCCGTTCTATCCCATTCCGAACACGCCGGAGAATCCGCACCTGGCCCAAACCACAAACCTGAGCCAGTACAACAGTGACCAGGGCGGCGCAAAAGCCGACTGGTTACTGCGGAACGTGGATTCCTTGAGCGCGCGCTACAGCTACTCGACGACGGACCTCCGCAGCCCGTATTCGGAACTCGGCGCCGATGTTCCAGGGTTTCCCGTTGGCTACTCCGCCCACACACACTTGGGCGGACTCACTGAAACGCACACCTTTTCTCCGCATACGGTGCTGACTGCAAATGTCAGCTTCTTCCGGAACCACGTCATTCTGGATAAGCGATTCTCCGGCTTTTCGCCTCAGGCGTTCGGCTTCGGATACGCCTCCACATGGGCCTCGGCCACGGGCGCGCCACTGATCATGACCCAGGGCTACTCCAACGCGGGCGACCCGATCATCAACCCGCGCGACAGCACACAGAACGACTACGCTTTCAGCGCCAATCTGGTACATACACAGGGCAAACACGTCACCAGCTACGGTACTCAATTCCGCCGGACCCAGCTCAACGGGTACCAGTCGAACTTCGCTTCGGGCACCTTTTCCTTTACAGTTCAGGGCTACACCAACAACTCGTTGGCTAACTTCCTGCTAGGCCAGCCGGATATCTTCACCCAAGCCGGGGGCGACTTCACGCGCGACCTGCGTGGCTGGGAGTTGGGCTCCTACGCACAGGATGAGTACCGCATCAGCTCGACCCTGACTTTGAACTACGGTGTGCGTTACGAGATCACGACGCCGTTCCGAGACATCCACAATCGCATGATGGAGTTTGCGCCGGGCCACCAATCCACCGTTTACTCTAACGCTCCAAGCGGCCTTCTGTTTCCCGGCGACTCCGGTGTGCCCGACACCATTGCCCCCGTCTTCAAAAGTGACTGGGCGCCCCGTGTCGGATTCGCATGGGATCCGTTTGGGAATAGCCGCACCGTGATCCGCTCAGCCTATGGAATCTTCTACGACGAACTGCTGAACGGCGTGGGCATGCCGTTCCGCGCCACCAGCAGCGCACTGGGGCAAACGGTGGTACGCACTCTAACCGGATACACAAAGATCAACTATGCCAACCCACTCGGTACCGTAAGCAACCCGTTTACTCCCGGCCAGTTTGCGCTACCCGCCTCCACCTTCACCATTGATAGCCACCTGCTGCCGCCCTACGCGCAGGACTGGAACTTTACCATCGACCAAAGCCTAGGTAGGCAGAACCTGTCCGTCGGATACATTGGGTCCAAAGGAACCCGCTTGCCGCGCTTGGTCGAGGCGAATCCCGCTGTCTATCAACCCGGTGCAACCTTCGCTAACTCACCTCGGCGCCGGCTCTACTCCGGCTGTACGCTGACCACCGGCACCTGCACGCTGGGCACAGCCGGGCTGGTGGAAGGAAATGCGAACTCAACCTTCCACTCGGCACAGGCCTCGCTGACGCGGCGCGGCTCGCCGGACCTGAACTACACGCTGGCATACACCTTTTCCAAGGATCTGGACTACTCATCGAGTCTTCATATGTCCGGTCCCGCTCCCTGGATGGTTCTTGGAGAACTGGACATCCCCCAGAACAACCAGGATCTGAAAGCTGAACACGGGCGCTCGCTCTTCGATTCGCGCCATCGTTTTGCAGGAAGCGTGACCTATGCTATTCCATTTGCGCGCAGCTTCACAGGTGTGCAGCGTACTCTTCTGGACGGTTGGCAATTCAGTGCCTTGTTAGCCGTTAATTCCAGCACTCCTTTCACCATCTATGACTCGGCAAACGTCTCATTGCAGGCACCGCACCCCGGAGTGTCCGGCATGTTCGGAGACCGGCCCAACGTCGTCGGTAACCCGAATAAGGGAGCACCTCACAAGGTATCGCAATGGGTATCTTCCTCGGCATTTCAGCGGCTCGATCCGGTTGCGAACGCCGGGCAGTTCGGCAACGAAGGGCGAAACAGCGTCGATGGCCCTGCCTATGGGAGTCTCGACGCTTCACTCGACAAGAGCTTTGTACTCCGTGAGAAGTCAAGAGTGCAGTTCCGGGCGGAAGCCTTCAACGTGACAAACCATGTCAACTTGATCCCGCCTGTTTTCGACATGAACTCGCCCGCTTTTGGGCAGATCACAGAGGCGCAAGCTCCGCGTGTCATACAGTTCGCTTTGAAACTGCAACGCTGATGTGGCCCTCATGCCAACATGACAAACGGGATCGATGCCTCTCGGTCGAAGCATCGATCCCGTCATCCAACATAACGCTCAGGGGTAAAGATCGCTAACCTGGGTTCACTCCCCGGCACTGGTGGATTTCGCTGAGCGCATAATCGCTGATGCACTCATTCAAGACGCGGCCGGCGACGACGGGAAACTTCTGGCTTACGAAGTTGGGGAAAGCTTACGATGAGACCGGACGATGGCCTGGCAATGATGCGCGGATCGCCCTCAGCTCTCGTCCGACTGGAAGGTGTTGGCTAGGGAGCCGAGGCCGGGGATGGTTATCTCGACGCGGTCGCCGGGCTTGAGCGGACCCACGCCAGAGGGGGTTCCGGTCAGCACAAGGTCGCCGGGTTCGAGAGTCATCGCGGCGGTGATGTAGGCGAGCAGTTTGGGGATGGGGAAGATGAAGTCGAGGGTCGAGCCGTGCTGGCGCAGTTCGCCGTTGACGCGGGTTTCGAGCGTGAGTCCAGATTCGGGGTCTACCTCATCACTCACCAGCGGGCCGACGGGGCAAAAAGTGTCGAAGCCCTTGGCGCGTGTCCATTGGCCGTCTTTGTTTTGCAGGTCGCGGGCGGTCACGTCGTTGGCCACGGTGTAGCCGCGCACGGCTGAGCGCCAGTCTTGTTCGCGGAGGTTGCGAACGCGGTGGGCAATGACCAGCGCCAGTTCGCCTTCATAGTCCACACGAGCCGAAACGGCGGGCATGCGCACCGTGCCTCCCGGCGAGAGCAACGCGGAGACCGGCTTGAAGAAAAGCAGCGGCTCAGCGGGAAGTTCGCTCCCCATTTCCTTCACGTGGTCGCGATAGTTGCGGCCCACGCAGACGATCTTCGAGGGCGTGACCGGGGCAAGCAACTCGGCGGCGCTGAGGGGCATGGGCTCAAAATCAAAACTTCCGGATTTGCGAGACTGAGAAGTTGCCCGTCCATGTTCCAGGCGGAAGGCCAGGTCTTCTTCCGGAGCCGCGGTAAGACCCACGATCCACGGTTCGCCATGGGGCTCGCAGCCGCGATCTTCCACGGCGCCGTAGTGGGTTTGATTCTCGAAAAGAAAGCGGCAATATTTCATAGGAAAATCTCCAATGCGTCGTCCATCTCCAGCCCAGCGAACCATCTGAAAAGCAGGTTGTAGTTCATCTGCTCCATCAACTGCCGCTCCCTGCGGATGGAGTAGAGAACCATCAAAAGCGTTGCCCACAGC
>Ga0224526_1000507_pt1 | contig 17427 bp, 16 predicted proteins | sample CBST25metaG_FD_179878 | JGI IMG/M metagenome (GOLD analysis project Ga0224526, IMG submission 179878) | Peat soil microbial communities from Stordalen Mire, Sweden - C.B.S.T-25 | ecosystem: Environmental > Terrestrial > Soil > Wetlands > Peat | place: Sweden: Norrbotten County, Stordalen Mire...
GCCGAAGAGGGCGTGTCGAGCGGTATGAATCGAGTGCGCAAATCCACGCTGCCATTTTCTTTCCTGCACCACGCGGGACTCTTTTTTTGATCCGTAGTGTCACTGTATTACGCGGGGTTCAGTAAGTTGCTGATTATGAGGGTGCCCTAGATCCAGCTTTTGAGGCTTGGGACCAGCGACAGAGTAAAGTGGGAGTCAATCATGAGCATCGACAAAACAATTCGCCGGGTGACCGATCCAGAGCATCAGCAACTGGAGACCTATCGCTACTGGCAAAGCCAATCCGTCGGTGCCCGGCTCACTGCCGTTTGGGATGTCAGTGAAGCCGCATATGCCTTTGCTGCCGCCTTCAAAGGAGCGTCGAGCTGTGATGACCAAGGACATGAAAGACCTCTTGCGCGTATTGAACGCACACGCCGTTAAGTATCTTGTTGTTGGAGGATACGCATATGGCGTTCATATGGAACCGCGCGCAACGAAAGGCTTGGATCTCTTCATCCGCGCAGATGATGAAAACAGCAAGGCCATATTTGCGGCGCTTGCCGCATTCGGCGCGCCACTCGACGGCTTGACTCCAGCCGATTTCAGGGATGGCACGGTCATTCAGATGGGCCAGCCTCCGGAGCGGGTCGATATTCTTCAGCAGGTGGACGGCATCACTTTCGAGGAAGCTTGGGAGCATCGCCTTGAAGGCCGGATCGACGGCGAGATTGCCACCTTCGTCATCTCCAAAGACGACCTCATTCGCAATAAACTCGCCAGTGGCAGAGATCAAGACCTTCTCGACGTGAAGAAACTCCGTTCCATAGACACTACTACTTAGTGTGTGGGTTTGAGCCGATGTTCCACTTGTCTCGGGAGCGCAACTCTGCCGGATGTTCCGCCCCACGTGTCGCATTGCCGAAGGCGTCTGGACCCACAACAGGTCGTTGCAGAGAATTACGATCGTTCGGCGCACCCTATCTGTAGGAAGAATCTACCATGCCTCCAAAATCCGCATCGGGACTGAACTTGGTTGTAGTCATTCCACTCTCCGCGCTCGATCCCAATCCCAAACAAGCCCTGGCCGCGACAAGCGGTACAGGTGGCGCTTACCTCCCTGAATTACGAACGAAACCACGAAAATACTGAGGGGTTCCCCCCCTATACCCCCGGGGGTATAAATTTCCCCAAAAACCGTGCAGATTAGATCAATGGCGCGGTAACGGAAAAATCCGCATCCTGCTAATAACAAATGGCTTGATTGCAGAAATCAGCAGGGTGCCCAGATGGGCCTTTTCCACAGGAATACCGCTCCTGCATTTCAGATGGTGAGAAACCGCCTCCGAAAAACGCGGTTTTTTCTCGTAAAAACGCGGTTTTTCCCTGTTTTACGTGCTACGCCTGAACAAAACCGCTGTCCCATTCGCCTCGGGCGCGCAACTCGGCGATCTCCGCGCGGGCCATCTCCTGGGCGCGCACGTAATCCGGCTTGGCAATCCGGTTCAGCGGAATCTGGCCGGCTTCGAGAATGATCCAGTGGCGCGGACGCATATAGCTCGGCAATCCACGCGCGTGCCGATCTAATTCGCGGCTGCTCAGTTCAACCCCGGCTTTCTTTTCCACCATTGCCACTACGGCTTCGGAAACGACCTCATGCGCCACGCCGACCACCACGCAGTTTGCAACCTTTCCCGCAAGCGCGCAGATATGCTTCTCCACATCGCCGGGAAATATCTGGTAGCCAAACGACTTGATTACCCACTTCTCCCGGCCGGTCAGATGCAAGCCTGCGGCGTTCTTGAAGCCGAGATCGCCGGTGTATAAGAAGCCGTCGCGCGAAATTGCTTTTGTGGTGGCCGCAGGATCGTTGACATAGCCAAGAAATGTCTGCGGCCCGCAAAAGCAGACGTGACCAATCTCGCCGGAGGGCAGCTCATCGCCCGCGCTGCCATCCTCGCGCATAGGCTGGCGAATGGTGCATGGGTAGATGGGCATATCCACGCCAAGACCGGCGAGAATCGCCTCCTGATTGGATGAATCCCGGTCAGCCGTACTCGCCAGCACATAGGTGCACCAGCCCGAGGCCTCGGTGAGTCCCAGTCCGGTGCCGATCACCGGCGACATGGCGGCAAGCTGATCCACGAACGGCCGCGAGACAGCGTGTCCGCCGTACGCGGCAAATTTCAGGCTGGAGAGATCGTGGCGATCATAGTCTTTCAGCATCCATTCGAGGCTGAACATGGCCGGAATCTGGCCCAGTATTTCCACGCGCTGCTGAGCGATGGCGCGCAGCGAACGGCCGGCGTCGAAGACTTCTAGAAGGACCGCCGTGCCGCCGCCGAAGAAGGTGCTCATCATCGCCTCTGTCTGCCCGCCAACGTGCGACGGAGGCAGATTGACAAGAGTGCGCGTGCCGCGATCTCCGCCAAAAAAAGCGCCGCAGAGGCACATGTTCTGCACTGTGATGTTGCGGTGCGAAAGCAGGGCGGGCTTGGGCGAACCGGTCGAGCCGGTGGTGAAGATGACCAGAGCGCCATCGTCCTCGGCAATCTGGGGGAGGATGGGCGATTCCGCGGATGCCGGGTCGCTGCCTGCTGCTTCCGCAATCGACGCGAAGAATTGCGTGCCTGGAATCGCCTCTTCCGAATCCATCACGATGGAACGTTCGATCCAAGGGCAATGCGTTTTCACGGCGCGCCACAGCGGGCGAAGATCGAGCGGCGATTTGACGCCCAGCGAGACAAATCCGCGCGGACGGAGGATTTCCAAAGCTCGAATTACCTCGGCGGCCGACAAACGCAGATCCAGCGGGGCGACGGTCACGCCGATTTTGAAGCAGCTATATTCGAGCAAAACGTGATCCACGGTGAACGGCAACAAGGTGACCAGGAAATCGCCTTTCGCGAAGCCGAGGCGCAACAACTCTTTCGCCAGCGCCGTGGTCAGGCGGTCGAACTCGCTCCAGGTGACGGCGCGGCTGCCGTCTGCGCTGAGGATGGCAACGGACTGCGGGCGGAGCTTGGCCCACTTCGCTACCACTCCATGCAACAGGTGGCGATCGGCAAAATCTCTCTCGTAATCGTCGAGGGTAAATTGAGGCACTTGCATAGGTTCACCCAGTCATGTTCATGAACCAGCAGAACATTCGCGGCGGCACGCGTCAAGCGCCGGGCAGGAAGGCTTTTGCCGCGCCCATTATCGGACGAAGGCGCATCCGGTTTGATACTCGAAAACGAAAGCGAATGGGCATACACTGAAATTGCTCTGGATTCTCCGCAGACTTCTTGATGCGGCGAACCTTTTTAATCATTTTCGTGCTGGCTGTGCTCTCGGGGAGCGCGGCCTGCGGCTTGCAGGCCTCCTCGGCCAAGCCGCATAAGAGCATTGCGCCCGCAACAACTTCTCACAACTCCGCAACGGCGGCTCACAAGAAAGCAAGCCATCCGGCGAACCGTGTGGCCAGCCGCAAGCCCAGCCATGTTCCAGCCCATGCGGCAAGTCGCGCGCATGTGCGCACTCCGGAGCGAGCGACTCGGCATGAGTCCGGGCGGGCTGCGCAACAGTCTTCGGCGCGCAAACACGCGGCGACTCCAGCCGCGAGTCCTGCATCGCACCGGCAGCCTTCCCGCACCCGTCAAATCGAGAACTCTCATCCGGGCGCGAAGGCGCGGTCAAAAGCGAAGCAACACCGAGTCGTGAATTCCTCTCCGGCGCGGAAGCTGACTCCGTCGGCAAAGCCAGATGAAGACGCAGAGCCGACGGTCACGGGCAGTCCGAATGTCGCCGAGGCGAGCCGTCCGATTGCAGATGGCCTCAAGCTAACAGCCGCAGACCGCGCGGATGCAGCCGCCGCAGCCGACGTGGAACCCACCGAAACGGCCAACGCCGCGATCACGGAACCAGTCCGTTCCTCCACGGCTGAAGCCGTTTCTCTGCGCAAGACGCTGAAGACGATGCCTCCGCCGCTGCGCGGGAGCATGGAGTCGCTGGTGCGGCAAAACGAGAAAACAGAAGCTGACAACCTGGAGCGGATTGAAGACGACGGCGATCTGAACGATCGCATTGCGCGCAAGATGCTGGTGCCTGTTCCTGTTTCGACGGCGCTGACGATCAACGGCAAGCTGCCGCAGAACCGCCGCTATTGCCGGCCTTGGACAGCGACGTTTCTCATCGATCTGGGGCGCGTTCATACGGCCGCGTTTCACCGGCCGCTTGAGGTCAGCTCGGCGGTGCGGACCGTGGCCTATCAGAAAAAACTGGAGAGGGTCAACGGCAACGCGACAGCGGCGGAGGGCGATATCGCCAGCCCGCATCTGACCGGCGCGGCCATCGACATTCCCAAGCAGGGCATGACGCGGCAGGAGATTGGCTGGATGCGCGCCTGGCTGCTGCCGCTGGAACAGGCCGGCGAGATCGATGTTGAAGAAGAATTCCGGCAGTCCTGTTTCCACATTACTGTTTACAAAAGCTACCCGTCTTCCGGGCCGGCGTACAAAAAAACTGTGCAGGCAACGGCCGCGCAGAGCGGCGGGGACACGTCCGGGCTGTAGAACCTATCCGTAAATTTAGAAAGGAATGTGGCGCCGGCCTCCTGACCAGCTGTACTGGCAGCGTCCACGCTGCCAAACGTCACCTGTGGGCCTGGAGATCCACAGGACAGCCGACCCGGAGGTCAGCACTACCAATTTGCGGATAAACTCTAGTCCTCAGAATCAATCAAAATTTGACTGTGCCGGTCAGCCCCTTCGAAGGTACAATCGCCTGCAAAGCCAAATGTGGCTGATCGAGGGAGAATATGAACGAGACGGAAGTTCCATCCGTGGCCGGGGCGACTGCCCTTTCCCAGTGGCAGCGCGTTGCGTGCACGTTTACCGCGCCGTCGAAGACCTTTGAGGACATCAAGCGCGGCAAGCGGAGTTGGTGGCTGCCATTTGTCATCACAATCGTGGCCGGCTACATCCTGTTTGCGGCCATCACGTTCAAGGTGGGCTGGGGCCAGGTGGCGGATAATGTACTGCGCTCCGATGCGAAGACGGAAGAGAAGCTGGCGAACGCGCCCGCTGGAGCGCGTGAAACGGCCTTGAAGTATACGCAGTACAGCATTGAGGGTGGATTTGCAGCCGCGCCGCTTCTCGTTCTGGCATTTGTTGCTTTGGGATCTCTGGGACTGTGGGGCACCATCAACTTTGTCTTCGGCGGCAAGGCCACGTATGGGAGCGTTTTCGCGGTGTGGTTCTTCGCGGATTTGCCGAGGATCATCAAATCGCTGCTGGGAGCTGTTGCGATTTTTGCCGGAGGGGCACCCGAGTCCTTCAATCTTCAGAACTTTGCGCCCACAAGTGTGGGAGCCTTTCTGAGCCAGCAGGAAACCGCCAAGGCGCTCTAGGTGTTGGCCACCTGGCTGGACGTGACCACAATCTGGGCGCTTGTGCTGCTGGGGATTGGCACGGCCGCTGTTGCGGGCGTCAAGCGCAGCTCCGGTTACATTGCGGTCTTTGGGTGGTGGGGGCTATTTTTGCTGATCAGCGTGGGTTGGGCGGCGGCCTTCAGTTGAGAGGTTGATGTGGCAGAAAAAACAGCGCGAATCCGAAGAGGATTCGCGCTGTTTGCTTTTGAAGGGTGAAAAGCTGGTAGCTGTCTTATTCCGTCCAGCGCCGCAGAATGAGCGTGGCGTTGATGCCGCCGAAGCCGAAGGAATTCGACAGGGCGATGTCAAAGCTGTGGGCAATGGCCTTGTTGGGCACATAGTCCAGGCGGCAGGCGGGATCAATATTTTCCAGGTTGATGGTGGGCGGAAGCATCTGGTTCTGCAACGCCATGACGCAGATGCCGGCTTCCAGTCCGCCAGCTCCGCCGAGCAGGTGGCCGTGCATGGATTTGGTGCCGCTCACCTTGAGCGTGTGGCTCAGCGCGTGTTCGCCGAAAACCGCCTCGATGGCCTGCGATTCATTGCCGTCCCCGGCCGGAGTCGCGGTGGCGTGAGCGTTCACGTAACCCACCTCTTCCGGCTTGATGCCGGCGTCCTTGAGAGCGGCTCTCATGCTGCGCTGCGCGCCCTGGCCCTCGGGGGCGATGCCCGTTATGTGGTGTGCATCGGCGCTCATGCCATAGCCGATAATCTCGGCCAGAATCTTTGCGCCGCGCGCCTTGGCGAACTCCAGCTCCTCAAGGATGAGGATGCCGGAACCCTCGCCGATGACAAAGCCGTCGCGATCCTTATCGAAGGGGCGGCTGGCGCGTGTGGGCTCGTCGTTGCGCGTGGAAAGCGCGCGCATAGCGGCAAATCCACCCACTGCCAGGGGCGTAACGGATGCTTCCGCGCCTCCGGCGATCATTACATCGGCGTCGCCGTGCATAATCATGCGCGCGGAGTCGCCGATGGCGTTGGCCGATGTGGCGCAGGCCGTGGCCGTGGCCGAAATCGGCCCCTTGGCGCCATAGCGGATGCTCACTTGGCCGGCCGCCATGTTCACGATGACTGCGGGAATAAAGAAGGGTGAAATCTTGCGCGGACCGCCGTTGAGCAGATTGGAGTGTTCACGCTCGATGATTTCAAAGCCGCCGATGCCGGAGCCGATCAAGACGCCAACCCGGTCTTCATTCCCCGGCGTAATCTGGAGGCCTGACTGGGCCATGGCCTCCTGCGTGGCGGCAAAGGCGAAGTGGATGAAGCGCCCCATCTTGCGCGCTTCTTTCTTATCCACAAAGTTGAGCGGGTCAAAGTTCTTGACCTCGGCGGCGAAGGTGACCGGAAAGCCAGTGGTATCGAAGCCCTGAATCGGCCCCATGCCACTGGCGCCGGCCAAGAGCTGCCGCCAAACTTCGGGCGCGGTGTTGCCCACACCGCAAACCAGCCCCAGGCCGGTAATAACGACTCGGCGAGTCACTGGCTATTTGCCGCCTTTCGCATGCTTCTCGATGTACTCCACCGCGTCCTTGACGGTCTTGATCTTCTCGGCATCCTCGTCGGGAATCTCAATGTCGAAGGCCTCTTCAAACTGCATTACCAGTTCGACAACGTCCAGCGAGTCCGCGCCCAGGTCTTCCTGAAAGCTTGCGCCGGGGGTGACTTCGGCCTCATCCACCTGCAATTGCTCGACGATGATCTGCTTGACTTTCTCTTCAACGGCCATACGTGGTTCTCCTCGTGATTTTAAAAACTTGGAAATCTCTCCGGGGGCTCGCCTTTTGCCTCCGCTTGCCTAGACTACCGGCTCACGGCAGGAAAAAACAACCACCGCGCCTCAAAAAAATGCGCATTGCCCCGAAACTTCAAGTCTACCGGGCGGGCGGGGGTGTGTAAAGACAGGGAACAGGGAATAGCCATCCCAGCGAGCAAAAAGACGCTCGCCGGGGACCCCGGCAGGGACCAGGGAATAGAAAACCGGCAATTTCGGCGCGAAATGCACAGGCAAAAAGGCGTACATTAGGCGAAGAGGATTTTTGCCGTGGAAAGCTCTGCTATTTTGTTTGCACTGGTCGCCGTCATCTTGCTTTTTGTCGGGCTTTGGCTGGGATTTCGCCTGGGGCGCGCCGGTGAACGGAATCTGGCCGAAGCGCGGGAAGCTCCGCTGCGCGAGCAATGCGAAGCCGCCAAGGCCGAAATTGCCGCGTTGAAGCCGAAGGCAGAAGAGCTGACGCGCGTCGCCGAGCAACTCAGGAATGAAGAGGCGAAGTATGCGCAAATGAAGGCCGATCTTGACACGGCCTTCAAGGGAGCCGCGGCCGACGCGCTGCGTGCCAACACGCAGTCATTTTTGGAGTTGGCCAAGCAGCAACTGGGAGGACAAACCAACGAGGCCAAGCTGACCTTGGAAGCAAAGGAACTCGCCATTAGAAATATGCTTGACCCTCTGAAAGAGACTTTGAGCAAGCTGGACACGCAGACCCGGGAAATGGAAAGGGCGCGTGAGGGCGCGTATGGCAAGGTCGAGACTCTCGTGACTGAAATGAAAGACGCCATACCTAAATCCCTTGACGGACTGCAACGTGAAACAGCGCAGTTGATCACGGCGCTGCGTGCGCCCAAGACACGCGGCAACTGGGGCGAACTGCAACTGAAGCGTTGCGTCGAATACGCGGGCATGGTGCAGTATTGCTCGTTTTCAGAGCAGGTGACCGCGCGCGACGAAGAAGACAGAATGCTGCGCCCGGACATGACCATCCAACTGCCGAATGGGCGCGAAATCGTGGTTGACGCGAAGACTCCGCTGGATGCTTTTCTGGATGCAAGCGGCGCGCCGGACGCCTCGGCGCAAACACTAAAATTTATGGCCCACGCGGCGCGGGTCAAGGCGCACCTGAAGGAGTTGTCGGGGAAAGCCTATTGGAAGCAATTCGAAAAGGCTCCGGATTTTGTCGTTTGCTTTTTGCCCAGCGAGGCCCTGTTCAGCGCGGCGCTCGAAGCTGACCCGTCGCTGATTGAGTTCAGCGCGCAGAACCATGTGGTGATGGCGACGCCGACCACGTTGATTGCGCTTCTGCGGGCCGTCGAGTTTGGCTGGCAGCAATCGGAGATTACCAAGAACGCAAAGGCCATCCATGAATTGGGCCGGAAGATTTACGAGAAGCTGGTGGTCGCGCAGGGACACGCCGAAAGGCTCGGCAATGCCATCCGCAGTAGCGCGGATTATTACAACAAATTCCTCGGCACCATCGAAGGCAAGGGTGGCGTCTTTTCTTACGGCAGGCAGTTAGGCGAGTTAGCCCACTCCGATGGCGAGTTAGCCGAGATCGACAAACTGCAAATCGATGTGCGCGAGATGGAGTCGCAGGAGTGGTCGCAACCGGGCCTGGCGCTGGCGGCGAATGCCGAAGGGGAAGGCGAGGCGGAGTAGTATCCTGTCCTACTGCCGACATGTGGGAGAAAGAAGAAATTATGAGACTGGGCCTTCAATTGAAATATCTGTGGCATGACGTAGATGTGCTCGAACTTGAGGTCGTTGCCTCGAACGGGAAGTTTTCAGGTGCTTCCAATGCCTATGTCTCGATTGGCGGACTTGGTGAGGCCGCAATAGCGCTCAAGGGTTTCCCGCGTGATTTGTCCGATATTCGCGAACTGAAATTTGGCGAATTCGGAAGGGAATCCGCTGGAGGTTGCGCCCAGATTCGTTTTTTCTGCAAGAATTCGGCTGGTCATGCTGTCGCAGAAATTCAAATTGAGACCGAGGATGAGTCCAATACAGGATCGCGTTGGAATCTTCCTGAACAAACCGCGCATTTCTTTGGCGAAATCGAAGCCAGTGCCGTCGATGATTTTGTCGCGGAGCTTCGTCTTTTAGAAGAGACCAAGAGCGGCGCGGCATCGCTCCGGTTTGCTGACTCGCCGACTTGCTGACTCGCTAGTTTTCGAGTTCGCCAAACGCCGCCCGCATCCGCTTCCAAGTCGTCTCCAGATCTTCCGGCAGAATGCGCGTCTCCGCCACAGTCGTCATGAAGTTCGTGTCCCCAGCCCACCGGGGCAGGGCGTGCAGATGCAAATGTCCGGCGACGCCCGCGCCGGCGGCCTGGCCCAGATTCATTCCAATATTGAGGCCGTGCGGATGGTAGAGACGTTCCAGCGCCTGCTCGGTGCGCTGCGCCAGATCGATCAGCTCATGCGCGGTTGCGGTGGGCAATTTGGCCAGGCGATCGAGATGCGCGTAGGGCATCACCATCACGTGCCCGGAGGTGTAAGGGAAGGCGTTCAGGCAGACAAAGCAGTGCTGGCCGCGATGGATGAGGCCGCCGGCGGCTTCGGCTTCTTCGGGATTCATGCCGTTGGCGATGGCATAGTCAATGGAGGCGATCAGGTTGCAGAAGACACAATGGTGGTCGCCCGGCCATGCCGCGAGGCTCGCCGGAACGCCGGGCCGTGTGGCATTGTCCGCCGAGGTGATGTAGGCATAGCGCCAGGGAGTCCAGAGAATATCCATGGGTGGGTTTCCGTCTGCATCAGTATAGAGTGTCGTCGGCGCGTAGGGTGCGGGATGGAGTTCGTTGATTCCCAGGTCCCAAAAGCGGGACCTGGGGCACCCGGCGGGTTGCGCAGTGGGTTGGGTCAGAGGTTTCCCATCTTTGCGCCAGAAAAAAGGCGCAAAGATGGGGCACGGAGAATTTTTGCGAAGCGCTCGAATTTTTTGTAAAAAACCTTGCGAGGCCGGTACAAGTCCATTGTTTTGGCGGGGTGTCAAGTGAATTTGCGATTACAAGTCATCTTGCTATGTGGTTTGCGGCAATCTATTGCATTGACGGGAGAAAGTCGCGGTTGCTACACTGATGAGCGTAGCTTCCTGCGCGGATTCCAGCAGTGAGTTGCGGCCGCCATCCACCGAGCCGTCGCCTGCCGGGTGTTTCCCAAGGAGACAAGTCCCTTCCAAGTCAGCCCAGCCGGCTGGAAGAACTGTCCCTTGTGAGAGCGCCATGTCACAGGCTGGCGATTGCTGGCAGGAGAAACGGCCTCCGGTATCCCTCAAGTCAATCGCGACAAAGGGACCACCCCAGCGACGGAACGTTCGAGTCGCGGGAGCAAGGAATCGCGGAGCTGGCAGTGATGGCAAACGTCCTCAATCCCGAAACCGAGAGTACAACCCTGAACACTGAATTGGAAAGCCCAACCCTCGAACCTGCGACGGAGCAAGTGCAGCCGTTGCCAGAATCAACGTCCAACCCCGAGATCGCCGAAGTAGTCGAAACACCCGCGCTGGACGCCGATGCCTCAACCGAGCCTGTAATTGAGGCCGTGCCCGTGGTGGAAACCAGGGCAGAGGTTGAACCCGCTCCAGTTGCCACCGAAGTTCCTGCGCAAACTGAGCCCGCGGCCCAAATCGAACCTGAAATTCCAGAGGCTTCTGCTCCTGTTGTTGCAGCGCCGGCGCACGCCAAGGCCGCGCACGCAGAGCATGGCCTCGACTCAATGGATGATTTTTCCGCCGCTCTGGAAGCTTTTGAACGCGAACAGGCCGCCGAGGCTGCCGCTGTTGAGGCCTACGGAGACAAAATTGTATCCGGCACGGTCGTCAAGCAGACGGAAAAGCATCTGGTTATTGATGTGGGCTTGAAGTCCGAGGGGCTTGTGCCGCTCGAACAGGTTCAGGATCACACCGGAGCTGTGAAGTTCCAGCCCGGCGACGTGATCGAAGTGGTGATCGAGCGCGAGGAGCCGGAGGGCGGCTACCTGGCGAGCTACGAACGGGCGCAGCGGTTGCGCGTCTGGGACACGATTGAGAAGGCCGCCGCCGACAAGACGCCGGTCATGGGCACGGTGGTCAGCCGCGTCAAGGGCGGCGTGACTGTGGACATCGGGCTGAAGGCGTTTTTGCCCGGCTCGCAGCTTGAGATTCGCCCCGTCCGCAATCTGGACGGCTATCTCGGGCAGCAGATTGAAGTCCGCGTCATCAAGCTGAACAAGAAGCGCGGCAACGTGGTGGTGAGCCGCAAAGAAATTCTGGAAGAAGAGCAGAACGCCAAGCGCTCAACCACGCTGGAACAACTGGGCGAGGGCGCCATTCTCACCGGCACGGTGAAGAACCTTACCGACTACGGCGCGTTCGTTGACCTGGGCGGCATTGACGGTTTGCTGCACATTACCGACATGAGCTGGGGCCGGCTGACGCATCCCCGCGACCTGGTGAATGTGGGCGATGAGATTCAAGTCAAGGTGCTCAAATTCGACAAGGACAAGCAGCGGGTTTCCCTGGGCTTCAAGCAGTTGACGCCCGACCCGTGGCTGGACGCGACGGAACGCTACCCGGTGGGCGCGCATGTGCATGGGCGCGTGCTTTCGGTTACCGATTACGGTGCGTTTGTCGAGCTGGAGCAGGGCATCGAGGGGCTGGTTCACCTCTCCGAAATGACCTGGTCCAAGCGTCTGAAGCACCCGTCGAAGCTGGTCAAGCCGGGCGACGAAGTCGAGACTGTGGTGTTGAGCGTGAATCCGGCCGATCGCCGCATTTCGCTGGGCATGAAGCAGTTGATGGACAATCCGTGGGAGAACCTGACCGAGCGGTATCCGGTTGGCGAAATTGTCGAAGGCCGGGTGCGCAACCTGACCGACTTCGGCGCCTTCATCGAGATCGAGGATGGCATCGACGGCTTGGTTCACGTATCTAACCTGAGCTGGACCAAGCGCGTCAAGCACCCCTCTGAGATTGTGAAGAAGGGCGAGAAGGTGAAGGCTGTCGTTCTCGGCGTGGAGCCGCAGAACCGCCGCCTGAGCCTGGGCATCAAGCAATTGCAGCCCGACGTGTGGGAGAGCTTCTTCGCAACTCACCGCGTGGGCGACCAGGTCCATGGCAAGGTGTTGCGGACGGCGCAGTTCGGCGCATTTGTCGAGATCGCGGAGGGCGTGGAGGGATTGTGCCACATCTCCGAGGCCGGCGACGAGGGCGGCGGATCGAAACTGGAAACGGGCCTCGAGCACGAGTTCAAGATCATCAAGATCAACGTGGAAGAGAAAAAGGTGGGCTTGAGCCTGCGCGCCATTGGCCAGGAAGCCAGCCGCGCACAGGTCGAGAACTACAAGAAGGAGAGCCACAAGCAGCCGGTCTCCAGCTCGACCACAACTCTCGGCGATCTGATTAACCTGCGTAAGAGTGAGCGGAGCGAGCAGTAAGGCGATTTCCCTCACGCAAGAAAGAAGCGGCCACCCGAAAGGGTGGCCGCTTTTGCGTTATGCCGTCATCTGTCAGGAAGGAGCAGACTGGGATGCAACTCTCATCATCACCTGAGAATGGCTTCCTATGCCTTGTCTTCCATTCCCGGTTGCCTCAGGACGATTGCGATTCCCAATGCGCCCAGGACGCACACCAGCCCAAACGCGAAGGCGCTTGAGTAGCCCCAGACCCCGATGGCCACTCCGGCCAGAGGGCCTGTGAGGAAGAAGGAGATGTCGGCAAAGGCGGTGAAGACGCCCAGCGCCGCGCCGCGATTGTTGATGGCGACGCGCTTGACCGCTTCCACGCCGAAAGCGGGAAAGACCAGCGAGAAGCCGAAGCCTGTGATTGCCGCGCCGGAGAAGGCCATCCACGGCGAAGAGGAGATCCAAAGCAGAAGCAGCCCCATGGATTCTACCGCCAGGCAGGCCATGGCCACCGGAAATCCGCCAAAACGGTTGATGGTTTGAATGAAGAGAAGGCGCGCCGCGATAAAAGCCAGTCCGAAAGCCGTGAGGCAGAGCGCAGCGCCCGTCCAGTGGCGGCTCAGATAAAAGAGCGTGACGAAGGTTGCCAGCACGCTGTAACCCACGCCGCCCAGCGCCAGGCCCATGCCGTGCGGGGCCACGCGGCCCAGTACGTGGCGGAAGGAAAGATGCTCGCCGGGAGTGACGGGGACGGGACTCTTGCGGTATGCCAAGGCGAGGCTGAATGCGCCAATGAGCAGTGTAAGCAGGCCGATTGAGGCCAGGCCCCACTGCGGATTCCCGCACAGCGAATCAAGAGCTACGCCCAGCGGCGCGCCTAGCGCCATGGCGCCATAGGTGCTGATGCCGTTGAAGGAGATGATTTTGGCGGTGCTGGCTTGCCCGGCGCTGGAGATGCCCCACAGCGTTGAACCCGTTGATCCAAGGCTCTCGCCGACACCCAGGACCAGGCGGCTGAGGATGAGAAAAGCAAAGCTGAGCAAGGGAAACGCGTGCAGGGCAGCCGCAACCATCAAAACCGCTCCGCTGGTGGAACAGGCGCCCATGCCCCAGAGCACGGAAATCTTGGCGCCAACGTGGTCGCTGATGTGACCGGCCCAGGGGCGGCTGCAGAGAGTGGCGATGTATTGAATGCTGATGACAAGGCCAGCCAGCGCCGCGCTATAGCCCATGCGCAGATGCACATACGGCGGCAGGACGGCCAGCGGCAGCCCGATGGACAAGTAAACGATGAATGTGAAGAAGACGAAGCCGATGATGTGTCGCGTACTCGGGCCCGAGGCCGTGGGCGACGCGGCTGAAACGCTCGTATTAGGACAGGCTTGCATGAATCGGCGGGAAACCTGAGGTGAGGTGCGGTCAACTCCAGTATATCGAAGGCCGCGCCGCGTGTTATGCGGATGGAATCGGCAGGTCTTAGACTGAAACTATGGCGTGCACCTTTCATGTGGAACATTTCGGTTGCAGGGCGGCGCGCGCCGACGGCGAAGCGGTGAGCGAACGGCTGCGCGCCGCAGGGCTGAGCGATGCGAACTCGCCGGCGGCAGATGTGGTGATCGTCAATACATGCAGCGTGACGGCGGAGGCAGACCGCGCGGCGCGGGCCTTCATTCGCAGGGCGCGCCGGCTGAATCCGGAAGCAAGGATTGTGGTGACAGGCTGCTATGCCCAGCGCGCGCCGGAGGAGTTGGCGGGCCTGGGCGGCGTGGCCGCCGTGGTAGGCAACAGCCACAAGGCGCTGGCGCCGGAGATCATCCTGGGCCTGCTAGGGCGCGCGACGCTGCACGAAGGCAACGGGCTGGTGCAAGTTCAGGCGGCGCAGGCCGCATCCGCTCCACCGCAAGTGGTCTGGGCCGATGACCGGTTTGCGCATTCTTTTCTTGAAGAGGCGCAGATGGCGCCCGGCGCGCAGACCCGGCCCAACCTCAAAATCCAGGAAGGCTGCGGCAATCGCTGTACGTTTTGCGTGATCCCGTCTACACGCGGTCCGTCCAAGAGCCTGCCCCACGCAGCGGTTCTCAGGCAGGTGGAAGGGTTTGTGGCGGCTGATGGCAAGGAACTGGTGCTCTCGGGAATCAACCTGGGGCGATGGGGAAGAGATCTGCCGGGACCTCTGGCGGACCGGACGCTGCCGGCTCTAGTGCGGGCCATCTTCGAGCAGACCACGCTGCCGCGACTGAGGCTCAGCTCAATTGAGCCGATGGATTGGGATGCGGAACTGATTGGGCTGATGGCGGAGTTTGGAAATCCAGCGACCAGCGCGGCGCGGCTTGCCCGTCATGCGCATCTGCCCTTGCAGTCCGGCTCGGACGCGGTGCTGCGGCGGATGCACCGGCGTTATCGGCCGTGGCATTACGTGGAAAAAGTGGATGCGCTGGTGCGTGCCTGTGGGCCAGCGCTGACGCTGGGCGCGGACGTGATGGTGGGCTTTCCCGGCGAGACCGACGCCGAATTTGAAGAAACACTGGCGTTAGTGCGATTGCTGCCCTTCGGCTATCTGCACCTGTTTCCGTTCTCGCCGCGGCCGGCAACTGTGGCCTGGGCGCTGCATGCCGAGCGACCGGTTGCGGCTGAGGCGGTTGCGGAGCGAATGAAAGCGCTGCGCTCTCTGGCTGCGAAAAAAACTGAAACCCACCGGAGGCGCTTTGTCGGCCTGGAACTCGAAGCCATCACGCTTCACACACCGGCCGAGTTGAAAACGCGGGCCCGGACCGCCGCGCTGACGGAGAACTTTCTTCCCGTGGAGCTGGAGGGCCGGATGGAAGCCAATCGGCTGGTGCGCGTACGCGTGGCCGGGTTGACCGCCGCCGGGGCCCTTGAGGCTGTTCAGGGCGAGAACCAGGCATAAACCCTTTGTTCCGCAGAGCCGAGCCAATGCTATACTCAGGATGCGCTCGTGCGCCCGCGGCGACTCCGGCAAACTCCGGAAGCGGGAGCCAGCGACTTTTGGAGGAGCACCATCGCACTCGACAAACGTTCGGCAAAGTCCTTTATTCGCATCAACGAGAAGATTCGCGCGCGTGAAATCCGCGTAATCGACGAAAACGGCGAGCAACTGGGAATCCTGGCTCCCTTTGAGGCGCTCAAACTCGCCAAGGAGCGGGGTCTTGACCTGGTCGAGGTTTCCGCCAACGCGGTTCCGCCTGTCTGCCGCATCCAGGACTACGGCCGCTTCCTCTACGAGAAGGAAAAGAGCGAGCGGGCCGCCAAGAAGAAGCAGAGGGTGATTACGGTCAAGGAGGTCAAGTTCTCCGTGACCGTGGACGAGCACGACTACCAGACCAAGAAGAACAAGGCGGTGCGTTTCCTTGCCGATGGCGACAAGGTAAAGGCCAGCCTGCGCTTCCGCGGCCGCCAGATGGCCCATCGCGATCTGGGCTACAACATCATCAACAAGCTGATTCAGGACATCGGCGATGCCGGAATTGTGGAGTTCATGCCGCGCATGGAAGGCACCATTCTGCACGCCATTCTGGCCCCGGCCAAGAAGCAGGAAGCGCCCAAGCCCAAGCCCGCCGCGCCTCCGCAAGCCGCGACGCCAGCGCCGCCGGCGCGGTAGTCCGCTCGAATAGTTCACCACAAGCGTCCCAGGCCGCCCTCAGAGTATCATCGGCTCTGAAGGCGGCCTGCGCGGTTTATACATCCGGCAAATAAATACTGTTTTCGTACTTCCCATCCTAGCCACAAAAACAAAGACGTGGCGAGGGTGGGGCACCCAAGCATCGTTGGTATTTAATTGCCGGATCAATAGAAGCAAGGAATTCCGGTCTGCTGTATACTGGTTAAAGCCTAAAGAGGTCAGGGGAAGTCCTGTCCCACGGGCAACGCGGCCGAGTGATCCTGCCCGGCCGGACAAACGAGAACATCGAGAAGAAAATGCCCAAGTTGAAGACCCATACGGGCGCGGCCAAGCGCTTCAGCAAGACTGGCACCGGCAAAATCAAGCGGGGCCAGGCGAAGACGCGGCACATCCTTACTTCGAAAGCGCCAAAGACGAAACGCAAGCTGGGACGTACCCTGCTGGTTTCCGATGGCGACTACAAGAAGGTAGCGCGCATGATTCCTTACGCCTGATTGCTGTGTTTCTCCTGACAGAGAAGCGCTTCAGGGCTCCGGCAAACGCGTTGCACGGACCCCCGATGGACGGAGAGCAACTGAATCCGGTCAATCGAGAAATCAAGGCTTGAAAAAGCGAGTGAAGAGGTTTACAGCCGGACCTGCAACGGGTTTTGGCCTCCTGCCTCCAGCCGCATCACCGAACGCAAAATGGAGAAACAAATATGCCCCGCGTAAAACGCAGTACCAAGCGGAGTGACCGCCGGAAGAAGATTCTGGAACGAGCAAGCGGTTATTTCCTTACGAAATCCAAGCTCTACCAGGCGGCTCAAGAGGCCGTCGAGCGCGGCCTGAAGTTTGCCTACACCGGCCGCAAGCAGAAGAAGCGTCAGTTCCGCTCGTTGTGGATTGTGCGCATCTCGGCTGCCTGCAAGCTGAACAACTTCAGCTACTCGCAACTGATTAATGGCTTGAAGAAAGCCGGCGTGGAATTGGACCGCAAGATTCTGTCCGACATCGCCATCAAGGACCCCAAAAGCTTCAACGAGTTGGTGGAGCAAGCCAAGGTGGCTTTGGCCGCGGAGAAAGCTGCCGCGGAAAAGCTGCTTTAGGCAAGTTAGCAAGTTAGCGAAAAGGCCCCGCATTGCGGGGCCTTTTCTGTGTGCGCCGTGCATGAATGGCAGCTTGGGGGTGCAAGTCCCCTACACATCCTGATGGAGGAGAAGTGTTAGCGAAGCGCAAGGGCGTCGTCGCGAGGCGGGGTCCAGAGG
>Ga0224526_1000526_pt1 | contig 16936 bp, 19 predicted proteins | sample CBST25metaG_FD_179878 | JGI IMG/M metagenome (GOLD analysis project Ga0224526, IMG submission 179878) | Peat soil microbial communities from Stordalen Mire, Sweden - C.B.S.T-25 | ecosystem: Environmental > Terrestrial > Soil > Wetlands > Peat | place: Sweden: Norrbotten County, Stordalen Mire...
AGAGGTCATGCGGGAGTCGTCTGTGTTTGATTCTTCAATTTATGGACGAAGGCATAGTAGGCCACCATCACGCGAAAGGCCTTGGAGCGATTCACCCCGCCGAGAATCTCCCCGCCAACTCTTTCCAGTTCATCGGCAATATCGAAGGTCAAGGGAAACACGAAAGCGGTGTCGATGCTCTGAAATGGAATGTTCAGCCACTGGTTGTTGTAGAACGCTACAAGCTGCGCCTGCGCGGCCTTGGTTTTGAAACTCATGATAATGTGTTCAGCCAGGGCATTCTTTCGCCGGATTTTGAGCACGGCAAAGAGTTGGTTGAAATGGCTCTTGGTGAATTTGGAATCGACGGTAAGCCGGAGTTGAGTGCGCTCCTCTGCGGGAGAAACGATTCTTCGCTTCGGTCGGGTTGTGGCCTTCTTCGCGGCAGGCATATGGTTTCCTCGTCGATATGTATCTTACAGCATTAGTATATTAGCATGGAAGGCCATGCTGCAAGCGATTGTTGCGAAAGGAGTTCACGCGAAGTATGCGCCGGAGGTGTAGTGGGTTCATTGCATGGAAGTGAGGGAAGCCGAATGAACCGCAACGAATCTAACCGTGGGGGGCGGAGGGAGAAAAGGGGACCGGCAAGGGATTCGCGGCGACCGTTACTGTCTACGGCAAGGTGGATTTCAGCTTGAAACTGGCCCTTATTGGCTCTTGGGAATTTTGCTGGTCGTGTTGCTCATTGAATCTGTGAAGCGTGCCTTCAATTCTGGGTCGGCATCTTTCCACATTTCACGGGCAGATGAAAAGTGGTTGTGGGCCGCCGATTCCTGCCCCTTCGCTCTATAACAAACGCCGAGGTTATACTCGGACAAAGGGATCAGTGAAGCGACGCTGTCGATGAAGACCTTTACCTTGCTGTTGCCAATGAGGTTCAAGTGACCGATTGCCAAGTCCCATTCATTCGAACTCATCTCAGCAAGGGCTAGGAAGTATGCGGTCTCCGGACTATTATTCATGCGGAAAGATGTAGTCAGTTGGTCGGTGGCCATTTTGAAATCTTTTTGTCTGAGTGATTCGATCCCATTAATAAATGGTTCAGCTGCCCCATATTCCAGCTCTAGTCCGGGTTCGACCCTTTGTCCACGAACGAGGAATCTTTGGGCGTTGGTGTCGTCGCCGATCATCGCATAGGTTCGCGCAATCTCGATTGCGAACGCTGGTGAGTCAGATAGCTTGGAGGCTTCGTCTAAATCTACTCTTGCTTTACCTGAATCCCCGTGCAAGGCTTCGATCTCTGCCATCAGTATCAGATAATCAGCCTTTTCATAACCGGAGTCGGTCTGATTCTTTGCTGCCGTAAGATCCGTGAGTGCAGCGGTCATTTTGCCCTCAAGAAGCTCTGCCGCCGCAATACCGTCTTGCGCTGCCAGAAGATGGACACGGCTCCCGGTTGGACCGTCTGCAACCAAGGAGTTGAAGTGCTTGAGAGCTTCGTCTACGTTGCCCCTCGCCAGTTCTGCGTATCCAGCCGGCTGGTCCATCCAGGGGTATTTTGAATCTTTCAGATGGTTGTATTCGGTTATTGCTTTGTCAAATTCCCCTTCATGTGTGAGCGCGTCTATTCGTTCGTAGCCGCAAAAGGGGTTCAACCGATCGATTGCCTCGCACTTGTCGAGGGCCTTGTCTGCTTCCGCAAGGTTGCCGGTGCTGATCGCGGTATCCGCGATGTAAATCAAAGCGTCGATATCTCCAGGGTCCGATTCCGCAGCCAGTTGAAAATCCTCAAGGGCGTCATTGGGGTGATCTGTAAGAAGCAGCTTGATGCCTTCAATCCTTAGGCTGGTTGATTTGTCTCGCGGTCCGGAGGAAATGGCTGGTTTCCCACTTAATACTGGTTCGAGACAACGTTTCGCATCGTCATTCTTGTCAGATTGGTACAGCAGCCACGCAAGTTTAGTTCTCGCTTCGACGAACTTCGGGTCTGACGGCGAAACTTCGCTCAGTTCTTTGATGGCCAGATTGTCCTTGCCTTCGGCGTCATGGTGGATGGCATTCTGATACAGAGCGTTGGAACTGCTTGTCGCCGAGCGGTGGAAATGCAGGCCCCCTAAGCCGATTCCTGTCCCCAACAGGATCACCAAGAAGCCAAAGAGACCGATCCGGCGCAGCCGCTTCTCGTTCGGTGCTGGTAGCGCCAACGCCAGATCGCCGGGGTCTGTCCCACCACAATCCGGGGCAGAAACGACAGAAACCGATGCCACAAAGCGGTAGCCCTTTTTGGGAACAGTCTCAATGTATCGGTGTTCGGAATCCTCTTGGAGAGCCTTGCGGATCATCGAAATCGTAGTCGTCACGTTCGATTCCGCGATGCTCACCTCCTGCCAGACCGCGTCCAGAATCTCGTCCTTCGTCACGAGCTGTTCGGCCTTACTGACGAGCAGCACAAGCAGATCGAAAGCCTTTGCAGTCAGTTCGATAGGGGAGGCACCCTCGCCTAGAATGCGCCTCTCGTCCGGGTCCAGGGTGTAAGGCCCGAACCTGTATTGCGTGTTGTGGCTTCGCCCCATCTCGTTGTCCAGCAATTATTTTTGAATTCTTTCAGATTGATTTTAGGACTCTTCCGCCCTGTCTGCCTAATGTCGCAATCAGGCAGACCATCGCGAAGGAGGAAATATGAAAACCGGACCATCCATTGGCAACATTCTTGACACCGCACACCAGCATCAAGGGGGATCAACACAGTCGGCGACCCGACTTTGGCTATGGCTTGGCATGGCGGCCTTTGTCCTCACTTGTGGACTGACCGCCGTCTCCCAACAGACCATTCAGTACACCGACGGCTACCAGCGGACGCTAAACGTGACAGCCTGCGGCTATGGTTTTGGCCAGTGCAATCAAGAGCTCCTGTCGCCCGCCGAGGCGGCCCAGGTAATGGCGATCCGGCACCAGCAGAACGTGACAGCCTGCGGCTACGGCTTTGGCCAGTGCAATCAAGGGCTCCTGGCGCCTGCCGAAGTGGCCCAGGTGATGGCGATCCGACGCCGACAGATAATTGCAGCTTGCGAATATGGCGCGGGCCTGTGCAAACAGACTAGGCTAACCCCTTCTGATTCTGCGGTGGTGCGGTCTGCAGCGAGCGCGGACCAATGCCTTGCGAGTTCTTACCTGCCACCCAGCATAGTAGAGACTTCAACGGCGGCACCCACTTCACTCGACACAGAACTCAATACATTATTCAAAGCTCTATTGACTTCAGTCGGCACGCCGGTTGCTGAAAACGGCTCGTACTATGGGGAACCGAACAAAAATGGAGTTCCTAAGACTGTGCTCGTAAACGGCTATACCAGGAGTAATGGAACTTACGTACAGGGCTACTACCGGAGTGCGCCTGGGACCAATCCTATCCGTTAGTAACCACGGTTCCGTTGCGAGGCAGCGGGTAGCACAGTGGGGATAATGCGCATTATTCTGACCGTCTATCATGGCGTTGAGCCAAGGAACTACAAAGTAATCCTGGGGAAAGGGGGATGGAAGATATGAACAAGCACGATGAAGCAAACGTCACATTAGTCGAGAGACTGCTTCTCGCTTCCTTCAAGGGAGCGAACGTTACCAATTGCAAATGCCGACTCGGAGGCCAGAAATTTAGGATCGAATTGGCGGCACAAAAGATGTTTCTTTGCGTATCGCAGGAATACTTAAGCGATCAATGCGAATCGAGAATACGCAGAGACTTTGAATTTCACAACGTACCCAAGACGCTTTCAATGAATCCTGAACGATACTTTCTTCTTGGCAACGACGGAATGCAGCAAATCCCGGCTCAGGACGTAGCGTCATAACCCGGTTGGCATTTTCTTTGGCTTGCTTGATCGATTTGGATAGCCTGTCGGTTACGTACTTCGCTGCAAGCGGAGAATAGAAGGCGTATAGGATAAGGAGAACGTATGAAGACCTGTCCGATTTGTGAAACTCGCTATGCAAATCGCCAGACGATTTGCAACAAAGATGGCGCGCTGCTTGTCCGGTCAAGACAGGTGCCCCGCTGGCTCTGGGCATCGTCGGTCGCGGTGCTTGCCCTGGCGATTATCGCGGCGGGGCTGGCCGCTGGCCTGCCACTTTCGACGATTTCCAGGCAGGCTGACGAACTCGACAAGGCGCGCCACTATGATCTTGGCGGAATTCTTCGCAATCTGGCTTGTGCGCGGGGCGGCGGCAAGGCGTGCGCCGATCTCGGCCTTATGTATGCGAAAGGCACCGGCGTTACAAGGGATGACTCTCGGGCGCTCGCTCTATTTTCCAAGGCCTGCGATAGAGGCGAAGCCAAAGGTTGCGTGAACCTTGGCTTGATGTACGGAAAAGGGATAGGTGTTGCGAAGGATGACTCTCGGGCTGCTGCTCTCTATTCCAAGGGCTGCGATGCAGGGATTGCCTCTGCCTGCACAAGTCTCGGCACACGGTACGCCAAAGGCGTCGGCGTTGCAAAGGACGACTCTCAGGCGGCGACCCTCTACTCCAAAGCCTGCGACGCGGGCGACGCTATTGGTTGCGCGAATCTTGGCAGGCGATACCTGAGGGGACAAGGAGTTTGGCGGGACTTCTCCCGCGCGACTACTCTCTTTTCCAAGGCCTGCGATGCTGGCGAAGCCAAGGGTTGCACCGATCTCGGCCTTATGTACAGCGATGGAATCGGCGTCGCGAAGGACGATTCTCGTGCGGGCGCTCTTTTTTCCAGGGCCTGCGATGGGGGTGATGCCCACGGTTGCACTAACGCCGGCCGTCGGTACCTGAAGGGCCAGGGAGTCGCGCAAGATTACACACGGGGAACGTCCCTCTTGTCTAAGGCATGCGATGAGGGGGATGCCAACGGTTGCGGCGATCTCGGTGCTTGCTACTTGGGCGGCGTCGGCCTCGCAAAGGATTATTCCCGTGCAGCCGCGCTTTGGTCCAAGGCATGCGATGGGGGCGATGCTGGCGGTTGCAGTGGTCTCGGGTTACTATACTCTGCCGGAGAGGGAGTTCAAAAGGACTCCGAGAAAGCCAGGCAACTTTTCATCAAGGGCTGTAGCATGGGCAATCAGGCGGGATGCAGCCAACTCAGAAATGTGCAGGCCAAGCAAGGAACGGCACCCAAATCGCGTGTAAGATGCGGCTCCGGCCAACAGGGATGCGACCAACTCACGGAGGTGCAGGCCAAGCCAAGGGTCGCGTTAAAGCCGAGCGGAGGTTGCAGCTCCGGTCATTGGATAAGCAGCAACATCGACGAGGGCAAATACATCAAGCTGGAAGATGGATCACTTTGGGAAGTTGACGGAGTTGATACGGTTGATTCCTCGTTATGGCTTGAGCTCGACAATATCACTGCCTGCGATGGGAAGCTCATCAATACCGACGAAAAGGAGTCTGTTGAAGCGAGACGGATCAACTGACATTCGGAAGAAGCGGAATGAACAAGAACCATTTTCGTGTTCTGTATGGCGCTGGAGCATGTTTCGTCGCATTGTTCATTTATCAGTGTTGCCGAATCGGCAGTTTGAACTGGGAAACGTTCCAAAATGCCATAAGATTTACTATCAGGGTTTCAGCGGGCACCCCTTTCTGGGTGCTGATCGTTTCCGTAATCCTGTGTTGGTTCGGGCGGAAGAACAAGAAAAGGATGGCGACCGGAATGACAGACGAATACTCTGAATACACTGCCACTCAGACGAACAATCGCGCCATTTTCCGGTGTAATTTTTCGCGAGACTTAGACAGCTTCAACTTGCTCTTCCACAAGCTCCGCTCCACATGGCAACGAATAGGTGAACAACGCGGGATCACCGGCGAGTCTCATGTTGGCCTTGCGTATTTTGCAAATGTTCTCATCCGCCATTCGTTGCTAGGCTTTCAGTTGATCTCGTCATATCAAAGCTTTTTTGCGTGGATGACCTTCAGGCCTGGATTGGAGGCACTTCTCATTATTGGCAAGCTCGTGAACGATCCCAAGAATGCCGACGTATGGAAAAACAAGTGTGTCGATTGGAAGTTATATAACAAAACATTCAGCGGGGCTGCACTTGAATCCAAGTCATTGCCGAGGAGTAAAGAATTGCGGCGAGTCCTGTCTCGTCTCAACGATGACTTCATGCATCCAAATCCAACTTTTACATACCGCGATTCCAGATGCAAGAGCGCTAGCAAGGACCTATTCCTTGAGATTGAATTCTTCGACGTAGACGACAACCTGCATGAAGCCCATTTATTTGGCTATCTAAACCTTCTTGATCTCGTTGCAAAGGCTTCAGAAGAGCTGATCGATAATCTGTGCGGTCCGTTGCCCACACGCCCCACATACCAATCGTTTGCCAAACAGGAATCCGAACGCGCACTGCGCGTGGCATCCAAGAACATGCTGGCCAAGCGAGTAATGAACGACCTTGGGCTCTGGAGTATTTCATAGGCGCAAGTGTCTGTGGATGCAAACCATTTAGCGCATGATTACGTGCTTTATCGAATGTTTGGGAGGACAGGGATGGACATTGAAACGGACGAGGAGACTTCGCACTACCTCTACTCGACGCTGCGCGAGCGGATCGTCGAGCATGTGTTCGTGGGTGATGCCTTGCGGTGGCTGTGGCAGCGCGGCGTGACCAATGTCGAGGTGCTGCGCTCCGAGTTCGATGCCGGCGGTTATGACCTGGTCATGAGTTATCGGAAGATCGTCAGGCACATTCAATTCAAGACTACGATGGTCAACGGTAAAGCGGCCAGTATCAAAGCGAGCCTCAAGCTGATGGACAAGCCAAGTGGTTGCATCATCTGGATCATTGTAACTTCGGAGCTGGTTCTTCACTCCTACCTCTGGTTTGGAGGCCCTCCTGGTCAGCCCTTGCCCGATATTCAGGACATGAGAATTGCCAGACATACAAAGGCGAATGCCGAAGGCAAGAAAGCTGAACGGCCAGACCATCGGATTGTCCCACGTGGACGGTTTGAGAGGCTTGGCTCGCTCGACGAGGTTTTGGAACGTCTATTTGGGCCCCTGACATGAACCAGCTCGCTACCATCTGTCCAGCGCCCGTTCTCCCGGCTTTGGTCGCTGCCCCCGGCGCGCTTATGCCCCTGGCCAGCCTACCAGCTGATTCGCCGGCGCGCCGACTGGTCTGCAATCCTGCAATTAGCCGGCAAGCTTCTGTTGTATCCACTCGTCGAGGACGGAGGCGCGGAAGCGCCAGACTTTGCCGATCTGCAAGGCGCGAATGTCCCCTCTCCGTGCCATCCTTTGGAGCGTCTTGGGATGGAGTAGCAAGATCGCTGCCGCCTGGCCCGAGTCTAGCAGTGGCTCTGGGAAAAATGCACCTGGCAATACCGCCTGCAAACGCGCCCTCGGGGGTTCAGCGTCAGAAACGGCGTTCGGCTGAGTTTTCTCCGGAACGCCCCGCACGGTTAATCTGTCTTTGCCCGGAATAGCCTCGTGCAGATGGTTCCGCGCCCCATTGCCAGAGACTGGAGAATAGCCCTCCGCCGCACGACGATCCTCTTTTCGCATCGCATCATTCATCTCTACCCTCCACAAGGGTGTCACAAAATGGATTATAACATAATGTAGATATTACACCAGTCGGTTAGTATAATTAACGAGCAATATTCCATTAAAGCGTTCATGGATAACGACATAGTTGACTATTTCTCAGGGGATACAATGGGAGGGAGGGCGCTTGCTGATCTCCGGCCAGCTATGAGCGATAGAGAACCCCTCTATCGCTCATGCTCTGCGGCGCTATTTGCTTTGACGATGGCGTTGCTGCTTGGGACTGCCAACCGGCCCGCCGCCGTCTTGCGGCTCGATATTTGGAACAGCTTGCACCACCGATGATGTCGGCGAGGCAGCCGCAGCGGGAACCGAATCCATGCAGCCTCGAATCCCCATGCCAGCAACCAGTCCGATCACCAGGGCCGCAGTGGAAATCAGCGGAATCCAGAAGCACAGCAACCAGGTGTTTAGTTGATGCAAGAGCACATCAAGAGCATTCTCCCGCTTCTCCAGAGACTGCGTCAGCCGGTTGTTCGCGGACTCGACCTGAGCAACGACTCCGCCGTTTGTATCACTCAGATTGCCGAGCGCGGCAGAGAGTTCCTTCTGGGCGCGCGTCATATCCGCGCTGGTTCCTTGCAGGCATCTGGCAGCGGCGGGCAGGCCAGATTCGAGGAAATTCTGGCGCAGACTTTCACTCAGCAATCTTGCAATCTTCTGTGCATCAAGCCCGGATTCGATCTTCTCGGGCAATCGAGCGATCCGCGACTCCAGCTTGTAGACATAGCCGAGCATTTTCTGTTGCGCATCGTCTGAATACTGCTGATGAAGATCGAGCATCTCCTGAAATCGCTCGCGCTCCTCGGCAATTTCCATCGGCGTTTGGCGGGTGAGCAGGGCCAGGATGCCCATCGCTTCGAGAATGCGCAGCATCTCGTCGTCGGGGCTGAGCTTTCGAGTGTGTGCAAGAACGCGATAGTACGCGGCCTGCATCTCTTCGGGGACGAGCCGGGCGAGAGAGTCGAACAGAGTCGGCTCTCCCGCCGCGACAACGGCACTGGTGGTTTGCGGGTCCGTACTCACGGCAGAAACACCTGCCTTGCCCGGTCGAATTCAGAGAAGAGTCGCCGCCGGTAGCTCTGCGCGCGCATCACGAGAGACGCTCTCTTGAGTTCATCGACATCAGCCTTGCGGTCTGCAACCTGCCCGAGTTGGATACCATGCTGTCGGACAGGGTTTTCGAGTTCTGCCAGCCGGAACTCCATCTGCAATATATCCGGCGAGAAGGCTTCGCGGAAGCGATGTGCCTGCTCCGTGGACTTCCAGTAGGTGAAGTCCGCCAAGGCGCTGGTTGCGTTCTCGACGATGACGTACTCGACCCGTTCCTGAAGGCGGTTTGCCCATGCGAGAACGCTCTCGACGCTGGCCGGGTCCGGCGTGACCACGCCAACCGCTGTGAAGCGGACTCCGGTTGCAGAGACATCGTCGTACATCGACTCAAACCAGTCGGCCGCCACCTGTCCAGCACCGGCTCCCATATCGGCAAGAATGATGGGAGTGCCGCCATCGAGATGGTCAACGAAGGCGTCGAGTCCGGCGGGCGTGTGAATGTTGACTTTGGTGACCCGCCCATTGAAAAAATGTTGCAGGGAGCCACGCGCCTTGTTCTCCGTGTCGAGATCGAGCAGCGTGACAGGAATCTGATTAGCCTCAAACCACTCGGCCAGGACAACCATCACGCCCGTCTTGCCGACGCCGCCTTTACCGCCCATCGTGAAAACCACACGCTTCGTATTAGCCGTCATTGCTCACCTCCAGTTGTCAGGGTCAGTGGTTCATTCTCACGGAAGACGAAGCGAGCGCGCTTCGCTTCCCGCACTGCGGGCTTTGCTTTGAGTGCAGCAACGGGGTCGAGCACTGGCGACACCGCCGCCGCAGCCTGCCCAACGGACGGCAGCTCGAATTGAGTTCGTTTGCGATGCTTCGCGCGGACCTTCACGAAAGAATGGAGTGTGCTGAGGGCGACATGAAGTCCCAGCCGCTCGTGGAAGAGGCGGGCAACTTCGCGATACGTCCGCCCTTTACGGCGAAGTTCACGGATCAGTTCGCGGTGGGGCTCCAGTTTGGAGCGCGGAGGCTTGGGCGGAAACCCGGCCAACTCAGCAGAGCCCGTCTGGCGCTCTGTATTTGTAGTGGAAGGAAAAAGAGTCATGATTACCCTCGGAGGCGACTCGGGTCGCACTCGGCTGATGACCATTGGGCAGATCGTTGGGCATGTTCCAAATCAGTCCCCAATGGCAATGGGGACCGATGCCAGATCGTTGGGCACTCGTTGGGCGAGAGCCAAACAAGTCCCCATAAGGTCCCCAATAAGCGTTTCCAGCCGTTCCCAGGGGGGTCACAGGGTTACCACCCGTGCCCTGTTTTCTTGTACTTACCGAAGGTTTGCGTCCCTCATAACCCAAAGGTCGCTGGTTCAAATCCAGCCCCCGCAACCATCCGAATTTGCGTAAAGGCTCCGTCAGAGCTATCGCTTTCAATTCCAAGCAGATGCCAGCTTCCCTCGGCGACGTAGTGCGGCTTCCCGTCTCCGCTCTGCGGGATCATTCTGATCTCAGATACATGATTTAGTAGCTCGCTCCGAGCCTCAACAGGCTTCCTGGCCAGCAGTGTGCGGAGATCTCCAAGCCGCCGCGTAATGAAGCTCCGAATCTCCGTCATGTGAGCATCGACCGAGTCGGACCCGCCAGCGAGAAGCTGGTCGGTAATCTCGCGCAGTTGCTGCTCCCGCTCATGAATCGCCGCGACGAGAAACGCCGACGGTCCGGTTGCCGCTGCAGTCTCGGCCAGCCGCTTCAATTCCCCTTCGAGCTTCTGCCGGCGCTCACGCATCTGCGCCATCTGATTCGAGAGGTTAGCGAATGCGTCCTTCAGATGGGTTCCGAACTCGTTCAGGACATAGTCGATGGCCTCGGGCTTCAAAACCTGGTTCTGCAACTCATCCAGCAATTTCTCTTCGATCCAATCACGCCGGATCAACATCCCGTTGGAGCAGGCGCCTCGATTGAAGTGCTGCGAGCAGCCGTATTGCGGATAGTGCCCGTAAGAGCTGTATCCGGTGATGATGATCAGATTCCCGCCGCACTCGCCGCACTTCAGGAGGCCGCTCAGTAGATAGGGGCTGGTAACCGAACGCGGTATCAGCCCCTTCTTTGCGCCGCTGTACATGGCCATCATTCGTTTCTGCCGTTCCTGAACGCGCTGCCAAAGCTCATCGCTGACGATCTGAAGTTCCGGATGAGCCACAATGCGCCATTCGCTCTCCGGTCTCGCACGCCGGACGCGCTTGTTCGTGCCCGGCACCTTCACGAAGCGGGAACTGTTCCAGATCACCTTCCCCACGTAGAGATCGCGCCGCAGCATCTCCCGGATGCAGGTAGGGCACCACGTCGCATATTTCTTTCCGCTGCGCGGTCTCGGAGAAGGAACGCATTCGCGGTTCAGGGTTTTCGCAATCGTCTTGAGCGATTGTCCGTTAGCCGACATCTCGAAGATGCGGCGGACGACCTTCGCTTCGTTCTCATTGATGACGAGTTGCTTTCCCGTGGCGCCATCCACTGGAGCGGAATCGTAGCCGTAGCAGCGCCCGCCTGCATGTTGGCCTCGCAGTACCAGTCCTTCCAAGCCGCGATGGGTTTTCTTGGCGAGTTCCTTCACGTAGAGACTGTCCACCATCCCGTGAACCGTCACGAGCACCTGTGCCTGCTCGTTGTCGGAATCGATCCCCTGGCTTACTGCAATCAGGCGGATACCGGCGAAGTTGAGACGTTCAAAGATGCTAAGTGCATCTTTAGTGTTCCGCGCCAGACGGCTGCTGTCGTCGAGCAGGATGATGTCGAAGGGACGTGCGGGCGAAAGGGCCCCATTCAACAAACGCCCCAGACCGGGGCGGTCCGCGCCGACGCCGCTCAATGCTTCGTCGGTATAGATATGTTCTTCGAGGAAGAGAAACCCGTGAGACCGCGCGTATTCGCGGCAGATCCGAAGCTGGTCGTCAATCGAGAGCGGGCTCTGGAGATCGCTGGAGTAGCGGGCATAGGCGGCGCAACGTAAGGTCATGATTTCTCACCCTCCTTGTTGGAACGTACCTCTGAGCCTCCAGTGACCGCAAGTCTATTTTTCTGCTCGATTTCGGCCAGGTATTCCTCCACCAGCGCGGGGATGATGACGTTGTCCAGCCAAGACTTGAGGGCTGGATTCAGTTTGATGGGATGGCTCCTGGCGCCTCCTCGCGCAGCGGTTCCGGACCGCTTCTCCAGCGCTGGTCCGGTATCGCTTTTGGCATGCCTGGTCCCCACGCATTTCCCTCAACTTGGGCGATCTCAGGGAGAAGCGTAGAGCCGACAGCCAATAGAAAAAGTGGAAGAATTTTCCACGCAGTATCCAAAATGGACAACTCAGGGAGATGCCGCAATATGGATAAAGCGGACGAGTACAGACCGGTCGACAGCCTGCGAATTCGTGTGTCGTCGATCATTTCTTACCAAGAAGTAGTAAGATATGCTCCAGGGAGACGCAACCATGCCCGAAGTTCAGAAAGTGAGTATCGCATTGACCGGCGAGCAGGTCGGCGCGCTCAAAGCCGCTGTCGATACCGGCGAATATGCCACCACCAGCGAAATCGTCCGTGAAGCGATCCGTGACTGGCAGTTCAAGCGCGAACTGCGCCAGGAGGACATCAGGCAGCTACGGCAACTATGGGATGAGGGCAAAGCCAGCGGACCCGCCAGAAAGGTCGATTTCGACAAGGTAAAACGCGAGGGCCGGAAGCGGTTGGCGAAAGCGAGAGAAGCGCAATCTCATGCTCGTTGAACTTCTGTGGACTCCTCAGGCTGAGGAAGACCTGCTCGACATCTACTACTTCATCGCCCTCGACAATCCAGAAGCGGCAGATCGAATCCTCGCCGGGTTGCAGTCCAGAGTGGAAATGCTCGCTCGTAATCCGCGCCTTTGCCAGCGCAGGCCGGATATTCGACCCTCGACACGCGTTCTTGTCGAGGGGCCATATCTGGTTCTCTATGAAACTCATCCAGACACCGACGAAGGCCCGATTAATGCCGTTGAAATCGTCAGGATCGTCGATGGCCGCCGAAACCTAAAGAATCTGTTCTGAAATAGGCACTACGTCAGGTGTTCCGAGCTGGACAGCACCTGCACCTTGCCAAGAACCTTCAATTCCACGATCTCAACGTTTGGCTGACGTCCTCGCACATAGGCGACCACTTCCTCAATGCTGAGCGCGGCGATCATCTCCGTGGAGATGGTCGCCGCGATTCCGTCCTCTGCATCTCTTCTTCCCTTAAGTTCAAACAACAGGGCCTTTTGCGGTCGTGACTGATCCGGCGAAGGGAAGATATCCCGATCTCTGCTCTTAGCCATAGCAAACTCCGTGTTCCGTAATGGCGCGGCGCTTGATTCCCAATCATAGCGAATCAGGTTTCGCTTGCAGGATACCTTGGCTTGGAAGCGTCGATCCCTACAAGATGGTGTTCGAATAACACCTCTGCTGTGCAGCACAGTAGTACCATTGATTGCGGTGGCCAAAAGGGATCACATTCCTTCCCGGCGCACCGGCAAGACCCCACTTGGAGCGAAAGTGTTCTCCTACTATACCCAGGAAGAACGTCGGCTACTGGAGAAGGCGGCGAAATTGGAACGCCGCAGCCTCAGCAGCTTTGTCGCCCTCGCCTCTATCGAGCGCGCACAGCGGATCATTGCCGGAAAGTAAGCGCCTTTGCAGTGGTCACCTTACTTCCGTTCTCGTAATACTACCATTATGCAGTGTTACCTCCATGAGACCTCCACTGTCGTCCTGCAAATCTGCGACCGCTGACCGGAATCTTCATATGGCTGCGGTGGCATAGATCTCCTCTTGTCCTGCGTGTTCTCTCAGACACCGCGAGAGAAGTGCAGGCTGCGCCCGGCGGCTAGCAGGATTCTGCTTCGTCTGCCATGCCAGTTCTTTTCTGACCAACCTGGCGAGTGGCCCAGCAGACGCCCTGCGGGTTTCGGCTCCCCCTGAAGGTCCCACCGAAAAAGCATCCCGCCCGCCTTGGGAGCAGCCATCCCTCGCGCCCTCCGGGTGTGTGTCCTGAGAGATCACTCCGGGACCACAAAGGAGATCAAAGCGATGCAAGCACAAACTGCAATTCAGAACCGGTTCATCAACACGATCACACACGGCGACTGCATCAAGATCATGCATGAGATGCCTGCAAACAGCGTCGATTTCATTCTGACCGATCCGCCGTATCTCGTGAACTATCGCGACCGCAACGGACGTAGTATTCAGAATGACGTGAATGCCGACTGGCTCAAGCCAGCCATGGCGGAAGCGTATCGCGTGCTCAGGCAGGATCGGGTTGCTGTCATGTACTATGGCTGGAGCCGCGTGGATGCCTTCTTCGAAGCGTGGCGCAGCGCAGGTTTTCAGCCGGTTGGACACATCGTATTTCGCAAGAGCTATAGCTCAAAGAGCAGGTTCCTTCGTTATCAGCATGAGCAGGCATTTCTACTCGCAAAGGGTAGACCGCCACTGCCGAAGCAGCCGCTTATGGATGTGATGGATATGCCGTACAGCGGCAACAAGCTGCATCCCACACAGAAACCTGCTCCGGTGCTGGCACAGCTGATTCGCAGCTTCTCTCTTTCAGGCGACAGCGTACTTGATCCGTTTGCAGGTAGCGGCTCCACATGCGCGGCAGCGCTGCTGACGGGTCGCAGGTACATCGGCATAGAACTCGACGATGTTTATTTCACTGAAGCCAGTGCGCGGCTAGCGCGTGTAAGAGAGAGGATCGCCGCGAAGAAGCGGTTCTCTCAGGTGCTCATTCCCACCATGAGATGAGCGTGACCGCGCGCCCGCCGCGCCTCAAGGCGATCGCTCTCCTGAGTTGTGATTTCTGCCGCCTTGACCCGCACCGTGCCCGCGGATTCTTTGCCTGACATGGTGGGAATGAGCATATCCGCGCGGTTCGCGCGGTGAATTCAACGCGTTCCGCATATCACCAAGCCCTGTTCCGTTTCGCCCATCGCTTCGTTTACAAGGTGTCCATTTTGGACACTCAGTGGAAAATTCTTCCACTTTTTCCTGCCTGCATTTGCCCTACCTTCACCCCATGACGTTGCTGCCGGGGGTATCCACTCGCCGGGAAGCAAATGAAAGGAGTCTGTCCAATGAAAGTAGTCTTTCCCATCCAACGGCCCAGCCTCCGGTGGCTGTACCCACGCTCCCGGAGATGGGCCATCCCTTCCCTAATGTTCCTTGCGGCACTGCCGGTCTACGCACAATCGTCCGGCAGCGATCCGTGGGACAACGCGGTGAACGTATTGAAGACCGCGTTTACCGGCACCATCGCCACCGGCCTCTCGCTGGTCGCCATTGTTATCGGCGGCCTGATGTTCGCCTACGGAGAGGGTCAGGCGAAAAAGACCATCGCCGGGATCGTTTTCGGCGTGGGCATGGCGATCGGCGCGGTGAACTTCATGAGCTGGCTTTTCCCGTCGTAGTTCTCTGGCGGCTGGACACAACCACAACAGAACACGCTCGATAGGCAGAGAGGAGATGTGCATGGCAGAGGGCGGTTTCCGTCAGAACAAAGTTTATAAGGCGATGAACCGCCCGCTGACCATTCTGGGTGCGGAACGCAGGCTGTTCTTTGTCGCGCTGATTACGGGCGGCGCCATCTTCTCGCTCATGCACTCGCTGGTCGGCGGTATCGGCTTTTTCGTCGTGGGCGTGATTGTCGCTCGGATCGCTACGAAGCACGATGTCGAGATTCTGCGCGTCCTCATGAACTCAACGAAATTCCGCAGGCGGTACGACCCGCTGAAGTGGGAACCCACAGAAATCACCATCAGGAATCACAATGCACAGAATTGATGCCATCACGAAGGATTGGAAAGAGGCTGGTTCGTTTCCCGCACAGGTGAACCTGTACGGGTTTTGGGACGAGCACTGCTTTCTGACGAAATCGGGCGACCTCGGGTCAGTTCTCAAGATCGGCGGGGTCGATTACGAGAGCCTGGACCATGCTGGACGTGATTATGCAGTAAAACGCCTGGAAGCCGCGCTCCGCTCGGTGGACGAGCGGACGCGTCTCTATCAGATTCTGTTCAAACGCAACCGGCCCGCGATCCCGCACACGGAATATGAAAACCCGCTGGTGCAGGCATCCGTGGGACAACGCGCCGCGTTCCTTCAGTCGAAGGCCGACCGGCTGTATTCCATCGAGATTTATTGGGTCGTGATGATCGACGGCAGCTACCAGAAGACCGGGCTGCTGCACGCCATCGCGCAGTTGCCGAAACAGCCACGCTCGTCGCTGCGCGACTTGCACGCCCTGTTCTCCGGCAGCAAAGAGCGCACGCTGATCTATGAACTGATCGAGCGCGACCGGCTGCGCCTGCAGCAGAAGGTCAACAGTTTGAGTGGGCAGCTTAACGACCTTACCGCGGTCGAGCTGCCAGGGGCGGAGGAGACTTTGCGCATACTGCGCCGTCTCGTAAACTTCCGCCCCTCGAAGTTTCAGAATGCGCGGCTCTACGGAGCGCGCCATCTCGACTGGCAGGTTTGCGACTCGGAACTGGAGGCGCACCGCGGGTATTTGCGCGTGGATGACGATTACCTCCGCGTCCTGACTCTGAAAGAACTGCCCAGCGAGACACGGCCACTGATCCTCAATGGCCTGCTCGACATCCCAGCTAACTTCCATGTCGTCACCGAATGGCATCCGGTCGATAACGCCAAGGCGCGGAAAGAAATCGCTTCGCGCCGCCGGCATCACCATAATTCCAAGACCAGCTTTGTCTCGAATCTCCAGGACCGGCAGAACACCGGGCCGCGCGACGAACTGGTGGACGATTCCAAAGGGGCCGCCGTTGCCGAACTGGGCGCAGCACTGACCGCGCTGGGCATGGAGGGCAAGAACTTCGGCGAGTTCACGCTGTCGGTGGTGGTCTATGACGAAGATCGCGCAAAGGTGGAGTACGCGGTCGCGGAGTTTCACAAACTCTTCACGCAACATGATGGCCTGCTCTACGAGGAACGCTACAACCTGCTCAATGCCTTCTTTGCCACGATCCCAGGCAATCGGCAATTCAATCTGCGCAAGCAGTGGGCGCTCAATTCCAATTACGCGGACCTGTCGTTCCTGTTCACCGTCGATAGCGGCAACCAGTGGAACCCTCATCTCGAACGCGAGTACCTGGCCGTGCTCGAATCGACGCACGGCACGCCATATTTTTTGAACCTGCACTCGGGCGACGTGGCCCACACACTCATCCTCGGGATGCCGGGCTCTGGCAAATCCTTCCTCACAGTTTTTCTTCTGCAATCGGTGCAAAAGTACGGGCCGCTGGTGTTCATCTTCGATC
>Ga0224526_1000528_pt1 | contig 16885 bp, 13 predicted proteins | sample CBST25metaG_FD_179878 | JGI IMG/M metagenome (GOLD analysis project Ga0224526, IMG submission 179878) | Peat soil microbial communities from Stordalen Mire, Sweden - C.B.S.T-25 | ecosystem: Environmental > Terrestrial > Soil > Wetlands > Peat | place: Sweden: Norrbotten County, Stordalen Mire...
GTTCAGTCGTGTCCTCCACCACCAGCACCGTTCCCGGCTGCCCCGGAGCCAGCTCAAGCCGTGCGCTGGTAATCGCCAGATGAACTGTGCCTCCCCGGCCGTGGAAGTCAATTTCAGTTGAGGCCGCCCCCATGCGTTGCCCGCGCCGGATCACGCCGGCCAGGTCGTCCCCACAATCGGCAGGCAACAAAGCATCGATTCTCTCTCCGGCAAGGCCAAGGTCCTCGCGCCGTCCCATCAACGCGGCAAAGGCGCGATTGGCCTGGAGCACAACCCCGGCTCCATCCAACGTCACCACGCCCGAGGGAATCGTCTCCACAATCGTTTCCAGCTCCCGGCGGCGCTCCTCGATGGCCAGGTTCGCCGCGGTCAGTTGCGCGGACGAGCTCTCCGCCAACTGCCGGCTCGCATCCAGGTCCGCCGCCATGTGGTTGAAGGCGCGAACCAGATCGCCCATCTCCCCATTGGCGATCAGCGCCACGCGATGGTCGTACTTGCCTGCGGCGATCTGTTCCATCGCGTCACCCAGTGCCTCCACCGGCCGGGTGATTTGCTTGGATAGAAACAGCGCCAGCCACACGCTGGAGAAAAATACAAACACTGTAATCACCAACAGCATCAGGAAGAATATGGTGCGGATCTGGTTGCGCGAACGGAACAACTTCCAATAAGCGTCTGCCCCGGCGCGGATGCGCACCGCGGTCTGGCTGAGTCCCTGGGGCATGGGCAGCGCCACCACCACCACCTTGCCGGAAGCAGTCGCCGACATGCCCAGCGCATACTCCTGCCCCGCCACCTTGACCATTGCCTCATCGCCGCGCTGCGCGGAGGAAAGAAGGTTCGCCGAGAGCGGCCCATGCATGGGAACGGCAGTTCCAAACTCGCCATCTTCGGTCTTGGCGGGCAGCCAAGGCAGCAGGCTGGCCTGGCTTTGCTCCGGCGGCGCCTGATAACTGGTCAGGACGCGCGAGTCTTTGCCGTAGACCACCACAAAGCCGCCGCCCAGCGTAATACGGTGCGTGCCCAACTCATCCTGGAGCATGGGCAGGTCCCATTCCGGAGCGCCGGAGGCCGCAATCGCCTCCGCCTCCTCGCGCGCATTGGCAGTGACGTATTGTGCAAGTTCCAGCACTGCGCGGGTCGAGTCCTCGCGGAGCTCCCAGGTCGGCTGTGAAAACCAGCGGTCGATGGAACGGTTCATCAAACTGAAGCTGAAGAGGAACATGAAGACCGCCGGGATCAGCGCAATCAACGCCGCGCCCAGCACCATCCGGGTGCGCAGCCGCGCGCCCAGGGCGGTACTGCTTTGGTCCGCATACAGCTTGAGCATGTTCCTCAGCAGCAGCATCAGCAAAACCAGCAGCAGCAGGAACACCAGCACGACGACGCCGGTAAAGACCAGCGTCTCCCCGGAGGTCTCAGGATTCAGAAAGTGGACGCTGGTGGTGTTGAATGCGTTGAGCCCGCCCAGCAACGCGAGAACCAGCACCACCCCACCCGCAAGCAGCGCAACGGACCGGCGTCGAGGATCGGCAAGGAACGGCATGGGGCGATTATAGAGCGGTTCGCGAAGATTGATCAGAAAACAGGGAACAGGAATCAGGGATCAGGGAACAGGCCGGGTGCCCCACAGCCTGCCCGGAGCTTATCGAAAGCCTGCCCGGAGCGAAGTCGAAGGGTCTCGCATTTGAGACCTGGGAAACGTCCAGTCTGAAAACTCGCACCGCAACTGACAACTGCATCGGCCAATCAGATCTGGGAGCAGGCCAGCGGGCTGAGAACAAGGTTGGTGATGTTATCCACAATATTGTCGAAACTGAATCGCGGACTGGCGGAAAGCTTCTTCCATGCCGGATCGTTGCGGAAGACGTCCCATTGCGCGTCCAATTCGGCCATGTCCTTGAAGGCCAGCATGTAATGCAGGTTCGGCATGCGCGCGCCAATTTGCGTATCGCCGAAGAAGACAGGATGGAAGCCGGCAGCCTTGAATATCTCGAACTCGCCGGAATGAAACATCTCCACTTTGCGAACGTGGTCCCCGTTGCTGGGGCTCTCGTAAATGCGCAGTTGGAAGATGCGCTTGGCATTGGTGGCGGAGGATGCCGGCGGCGTCAACTTCGGCCAGCCCTCAAAAGCCGCCAGCAGCGAGCTCTCGACCCGTTGAAACGCAGGCGCCGCGGCGGTTGCATTCCAGAATGGCTCCGCAAGCTTCATGAAGGCGGCATCCTGGGCAAGACGCAGATCCAGAGTCGCATGAGCCTCAATCGAGGAGCCGGGAATCAGCAGATAGTAAGCCGGTGTCTCTGGCCCAATGGTGCTGCTGAATGCGCCAATGGGGCCCATGCCCATGCGGGTGAGGGCCGGAATGAGCGCATCGGCAAAGTAGCTCTCGGTCAGCTTCGTTTGCGGTCCGCTTTTCAGGTTGTAGCGGCGAAGCTGGTAGAACTCGCGACTCTGAGTCGAAGGGGCCTGGGCGGCAGCGTTGCCTGCAAGGGCAACGGCTGAAGTGGCAATTGAAGCAGCGAGAAACCGACGACGTTCCATGATCTCCTCCGGATAATGAATTATCTTACGGCAACGGGCACAGCAGCCGAAGCCGGACGAACAAAAGAATCGCCAGCGGCAGCGAAGTGACCCCGCTGCAACTTTCGACTGTGCCAAGGGTTGGAACTTATTAGTAGTGGTGTCCGCCACACAGATGGTCGTTTTTGCTTTGAAAGGGCACGACTTCAGTCGTGCCATAAATGGAGCAAAACGAGCCGGGCTTTAGCCCCTGAGGGAAGTCTCTTCTGCGAATTCCGCCCATTTGCGCGCATCGGTAAAGGACTCTATTTGCGGTGGCCTATAGTAGGTTGCAAAGGAGTTTGCGGTGGCGTCGCGTGAAGGCGCCTAACCCGGGCGAATCACCCATTCACTGTAAGATACTTTGGAGAAGACGATGAAGAAGGCTCTTTTTGTACTCTTGCTGCTAGCCCCCGCGCTGGCCTGGGCAACGAAGCCAACAGCGAGTTCAGCAGACTATACCATTGCCGTTCATGTACAGTCCTCGCGGATCACACTCGACTGCAGCGGCGGCCTTTGCAACTGGACGCAAGAGTTGACCGTCCTTATCGGCGGGAAGAAGTACGAACTCTATGCTGGCAGCGTCCAAATGGACGTACTGCGGGTGGGCAACTACAATGCGAGAATCATCAAAGACGAGACCACGCGAGACTACGAGTACGCACGGACTTATGAGTTTCTGTTTGCGGACGGGAAGACGCGCCAGTACCGAGTTATCGGCGAGTCGGAATAGGCGTTTCCGCAGTTGCGCGGGGGCTTCATTAAGAGGCGGGTTGGCAAAAGGCTCAGGCCGGCACTGAAAACTGACCACCGATGACTGACAACTCCTCCTAAGCTATCGCGCTGGCCGGGAGCGTCCATGGCCGCTGCTGGCTCTCGCCCACGCCGCGGCAGGTGAGTGCGCCGAGCCAAGTGTTTAGACCTTCGGCGAGCCCCGCATCCTGGCGCAACGCCTCGCGCACCCCAAGGTTGGCCATGCGCAGAAGATACTGGAAGGTCGAGTTGGTCAAGGCCAGCGTGGAGGTATGCGGCACCGCTCCCGGCATGTTAGTCACGCAGTAATGCACCACGCCATCTACTACATAACTCGGATTGGAGTGTGAAGTGGGCCGCGCCGTTTCCACGCAGCCGCCCTGGTCGATGGCCACATCCACAATCACCGCGCCCTTCTTCATCGCCGCCACCATGGCTCGGGTAACAATCTTGGGAGCCGTGGCGCCAGGAATCAGCACCCCGCCAATCACCAGGTCGGCCTCCCGGGTAGCACGGGAAACGTTGTAACTATTTGAAGCCAGCGTATGGAGCCGGCCGCCGAAGATGTCTTCCAACTCGCGAAGGCGGTTCAGGTTTACGTCGATAAGGGTTGTTCGAGCGCCAAATCCGAGAGCGATTCGCGCCGCGTTGGTGCCCACGATCCCCCCGCCAATGATGCAGACGTGGGCCGGCGGCACGCCCGGCACGCCGCCGAGCAGAATGCCCCGTCCGCCCCGCTCCTTCTCGAGATAAGTCGCCCCCACCTGCACGCTCATGCGCCCCGCCACTTCGCTCATCGGCGTCAGCAGCGGCAGCGTGCCCTGGCGGTCGCGCACCGTCTCATACGCAATCCCAATTACCTTCGACTCCAGCAGTTTGTCGGTCAGGCCCGGCAGCGGCGCAAGGTGCAGATAGGTAAAAAGCACCAGACCCTCGCGGAAAAAAACATATTCCTTCTCGATGGGTTCCTTGACCTTCACCACCATCTCCGACTTGCCCCACACGTACCCTGCCTCGCCCACAATCTCCGCGCCGGCATTCTGGTACTCCGCATCCGGAAAGCCGGACTGCGCGCCGGCCTCAGTCTCCACCAGCACCGTGTGCCCTGCCTCCGCAAGCGCCTTTACCCCCGCCGGAGTCACGCCGACGCGAGCCTCATTGTCCTTGATTTCTTTGGGAACGCCGATGATCATAAGCCTGTCTCCTATCCAATCCGTTGGATGCCGCCGCGATGCACCGGGCTCGTGCAAGTTGCGGCGTCGGTTTCTGGCTCTGAGGGGAGGGTTTGAACCGGCGCGCATCTTGGTTGGCATGCAACTGCCTAAAATCCTACTGCGCTAAGAGTTTCCAATGTATGCAAAGTTTGTGATAAAAGTGCCGTATGGGAACGAAACGTGATAACAATGGCACATCAACGCAAGATTTAGGCGTCATCAGGCTTGAAGGCGGGACAGAAGCCCTGCTCACACCCGGAAACAACGGCCTCGACGAACTGGACGCGGCCATTCTGCGCCACCTGCAGCGCCACGGCCGGGCCACCAATTACGAGGTGGGAGAAGCCGTGGGGCTGTCGGCTTCCGCGGCCTCGCGGCGCATCCAGGCGCTGGAGACCGCCGGTGCCATCCGCGGCTACCGCGCGGTGGTGGACGACCGCCATCTGGGGAAGCGGATGACGGTCTATATTCGCGTGAGCCTGGAGCGGCAGTCGGCGGCGGTGCTGGGGGCCTTTGAGGCTGCGGTACGCAAGTGCAAGGGAATCAAGAGCTGCCACTTGATGGCGGGGCAGTATGACTACATGTTAGTGGTGCGAGTGGCCGATATTGATGACTATGGAAGGCTGCACCAGAACGAGTTATCGCGGCTGCCGGGAGTTACACGGCTGGAGACTAGCTTCGCGCTCAGGGATGTGCTGGAAGGTACTAAGGATCGGCGCGGCTGAGCGGGCGTCTTCCAGGAGTTCTGCTGCGCTGCGATTCATGGCATGATTGTAGCGCAAATCTCATGATTCCGCCCGCAAGAACTCACTCCGCGTTGTCGATCTGCGCCCTTTGCAGCTTGTCGCTGTAATCGACATACACGGCCTTCCACGTCGTAAAGAAGTCGATAGCTCCATTGCCCTCGCGGTGCCCGTTGCCGGTGCGCTTCACGCCGCCAAACGGCAAATGAACCTCAGCGCCGATGGTGGGTGCATTGATATAAGTAATACCAGCCTCCAGGTCGCGGATTGCCGTGAATGCCCGGTTCACGTCCTTTGTATAAAGCGCCGTCGAAAGCCCGTAATCGATGGAGTTGGCAATCTCGATAGCTTCCTCGAAGCTCTCGAATTCAATCAAGCTCACCACCGGCCCAAACACCTCTTCACGGGCAATCCGCATTCCAGGTGTAACTCCGCCTATAACTGTCGGCTCAAAGAAAGTACCATGGGCATAAACCCCCTGTGTCAGGGCGTGACCCCCAGCAAGTAACTTCGCTCCCTCGGCCAGAGCTATCTCGACATACTTCTTCGATGTCTCAATCTGGCTCGCATTCACCTGCGGCCCCACTTCGACCGACTCATCCAGTCCATTGCCGACTTTAAGCTGGTTGGCACGCGCCACAAACTCCGCGGTAAACCTGTCCGCAATCCCTTTCTGCAGCAGGATGCGGCTGGTTGCCGTGCAGCGCTGACCGGTGGTGCCGAAGGAACCCCACAGCGCGCCCTCCAGAGCCAGTTCAAGATTGGCGTCGTCGAGCACAATCTGCGCATTCTTGCCGCCCATCTCCAGCGAGACCGGCTTGAAGGTAGCAGCCGCGCGCTGCGCCACATGCGAACCCACCTCGCTGGACCCGGTAAAGCTGATGGCTCTGACATCTGGGTGTTCCACCAATGCAGCTCCGACGGCCGACCCGGTGCCGCTGACAATATTGACCACCCCGGCCGGCAGGCCCGCATCCACAAGCGCCTGGACAAGGTTGTAAGTGGAGAGAGGCGTATCGGTGGCCGGCTTGATTACGCATGTGTTACCGGAAACCAGCGCCGGAAACAGCTTCCAGCTGGGAATGGCCATGGGAAAGTTCCACGGAGTAATCAGTCCCACCACGCCCACCGGCATGCGCACGCTCATGGCGAACTTGTTCTGTAACTCGCTGGGCGTTGTTTGCCCAAACAGCCGCCGTCCCTCGCCTGCCGCGTAGAAAGCCTCGTCGATTGCCTCCTGCACGTCGCCACGCGTCTCCGCCAGCACCTTGCCCATCTCGCGGGTCATATCGTGTGCATACTGCTCCTTGCGCTGCTGAAGCAACAGGCCTGCGCGTACCAGAATCTCCGCCCGCTTGGGCGCTGCAACCAGCCGCCAAGAGGCAAACGCCTTCTTCGCGGCAACCACGGCCAAAGCTACGTCGTCGGCATGGGAGGAGGGAAACGCGCCAACCACGTCCGCGTGGTTGGCCGGGTTCAGGTTCAGGATGGTCTTGCCGCTCTGGGCAGCCAGCCACTCACCGCCGATCAAATTGTGAAACATGGGATAAGCCATGGAAACCTCGAAAACAGGGAACACGGGCCACGGATCAATTCAATGCTGGATCCAGCCGGGCAGGCAACCCCCCGAGTTTACCGCACCGTTTACCCGCGCGATGCGCCTTTTCGCGCCCATTGCCGGCTTTCCATGCGGTCCCCGCTCTCTGGCCGTACAATAATCCTTGAGGTAGAACCAGTTTCCCAATGTCATTAAACGGTTATCCATCCCGCTCCTCGCGGTCGCACGGACTGCGCTCGCTTTTCAGCATGTTTTCGAGCGATCTGGCCATCGATCTCGGCACGGCCAACACCTTGGTCTTCGCGGCCGGCAAGGGCATCGTTGTCAACGAACCCTCCATTGTGGCCATCAACAAAAACACCGGCGAGGTGGAAGCCGTGGGTAAAGAGGCCAAGGAGATGCTGGGCCGAACACCCGGCAACATCGTGGCCATCAAGCCCATGAAGGACGGCGTCATCGCCGACTTCAAAGTCACCGAGAAGATGCTCAACTACTTCATTCAGAAGGCCCACAACCGCAAAATGCTGGTGCATCCGCGCATCGTCATCGGCGTGCCTTCAGAGATCACGCAGGTTGAAAAGCGTGCCGTCGAGGACTCGGCCTACCGCGCCAAGGCCAGCGAGGTCTACCTGGTGGAACAGGCCATGGTGGCGGCCATCGGAGCCGGTCTGCCCATCACAGAACCGTCGGGAAATATGGTGGTCGACATCGGCGGCGGAACTACGGATATTGCGGTCATCTCCCTGTCCGGCATCGTCTATTCGCGCTCGGTGCGCATGGCCGGCAACCAGATGGACGAGGCCATTACCAACTACCTGAAGCGCAAATACAACCTGCTCATCGGCGAGCGCACCGCGGAGCACATCAAGATCCAGATCGGCTCCGCCTTCCCGCTGGACAAGCCGCTGACCATGGAGATCAAGGGCCGCAACCTGATCGAGGGCGTGCCCAAGACCATCACCGTCGACGACAGCGAGATTCGCGAGGCGCTGGGCGAGTGCATCGCCGTGATCATGAACGCCATCCGCGTGGCCCTGGAACGCACTCCACCGGAGCTGTCGGCAGACATCAGCGATCGCGGCATCGTTCTCACCGGCGGAGGCGCGCTGATCAAGAACATCGACAAGCGCATCCGCGAGGAGACTGGCCTGCCCGTCTCGGTGGCCGACGATCCGCTGGCCTCCGTCGTGCTGGGTACCGGCAAAATGCTCTCCGATTTCCGGCTGCTGCGAAAGATCAAGATCGATTAACGAGGGACTAGGGACTGAGGGACTAGTTCTTTGGCCGTATGAAAATGTTCCTTTTGGAAATGTAGCGCCGGCCTCCTGGCCGGCTGTAGCGCGGGCTTCCCAGCCCGCGCTCGCACCCCTCATAGCACCATTTCATCCGGTCAGAGCTAGGGACTAGCTTGACAGAAGTGCAGTAAGACCATAGGCCTCTATTGATTGCCGGGTGCCCCAGGTTCCGATTTTGAAACCTGGGAGTGTAACATCGTCAACTTATTTCGCCGCCGCCCGGAGCGCCGTCAGCATCTCGCGGCGCAGAATGGCGTTGATGCGCGACTGATAGCCCTTGCCTTGTGCCTTCAACCACTCCAGCACATCCGCATCCACGCGCGCGGTAATCTGCCGCTTCACCGGACGATAGAAGTGGCCGCGTTCGGCAGTCTTCCACTGCTCCTCGGTCAGCTCGGGAATGTCGCTGAAGTCGATCTCGCTGTCGGGTCGCTGCGCCAGCGCCTCCAGCTTTGCCAACCGCTCCTCCGTCATGGGAGGCAGCGTGTCCAGCGTATAACTAACGATTTTCGTGCTCATAAAGCCGTTGCTCCTTTCGCGATGCGTATCGTGCCGAGATGATGCGAATGATCTCGATGGTTGCTCCGTGCGCATCTTCCTCTCGAACGGTGTGCGCCACCATCATGAGCAACCTGTTGCCAACCTTGCCGTAAGTCTGCCAGCGCTGCTCCCCGTCCTGGATGCGATCTTTCAAAGACACAAAGAGCGGATCTCGAAACACTTCGCTGGCATCCTCAAAGCTGACGCCGTGCTTGCGCTGATTGGAGAGGTCCTTCGCCTCGTCCCATTCGAAACGGACTCCTGTCACAACAATAATATAATTACAAATAAGCAATTATGCAACAAAAAAACTACCCCGCGACAACATTGTGGGCTGGGGCTTCAATGGACACCGGCTCTGATCGCGGAAACTGAGGGAAGCAATCAGCCCCAATTGCCGTAAGTATACTGGTGATGCCCCTGCTTTTTGCGTGGTTCCTTCCCTAAGCACGAGCCTTCGTCATGGAATCTTTCTTCATTCGCTATCGAAATCTACTGGTGCTGCTGGGCATTCTGCTGGCGCAGGTCATTGGCTTGGCCGTGCAGGTGCGCCAGACTGACGCCGGACGCAATACTCTTGACCCGCAGGACGGCCCCGGCGTGCGCCTGATCCGCTTGTGGGCCAATGCCCTGGTCACGCCTCCGGAGCGGCTCATCCACATCTCAAAGCTCGGGACTGACAGCTTCTGGCAGAACTATCTTGACCTGCGTCACGTCCGTGAGCAGAACCAGGACTTGCAGAAGACCATCGACCGCCTGCGGCTGGAGCAGGCCGCGCTGCTTGAAGATGCGCGCCAGGGCCAGCGCCTGCAAGCCCTCCTCGACTTCCAGCAGAAATACATCTACAAGACCGTGGCCGCGCAGGCCATCGGCTCCAGCGGCAGCGACCAGTCGCACGTCTTTTATATCGACAAGGGCGCTGACTACCAGCTTCACCCGGACATGGCTGTGATTACCGCCGACGGCATTGTCGGCAAGGTCCGCGACGTCTTTCCCCATTCAGCCCAAGTGCTGGCCATCAACGACCAGACCAGCGGCGCGGGTGTGATCCTTGAGACCACGCGGATTCGCGGCATCCTGCGCGGCAACGCTTCCGGCCAGCTCCAGATTGTGGGCATCCTGGCCGACAACCGCATCCAGCCGGGCGAAAAAGTGCTCACTGCCGGCGGCGACCTGATCTTTCCGCGAGGACTGCCGGTCGGAGTTGTCGAGAAGGTGGTCCGCGACCCCGATCGCGACTCATTCGTCGATGTAATTGTCAAACCGGCCGCCCATCTTGACCGCCTCGACGAGGTGCTCGCGATTACCGCCACCGAGCCTCGCTTCTCCACCGAACAGCAGCAGGACCTGGCTACCAGCGAGGCCCTGAAGGGCGCGGAAGCGGCGGCAATCAAGGAGCAGAAGAAGGCATCGGAGATCATGGCCGAACGCCTGCCTGGCCTGGTGGACCCCAACCTTCCGCCGGACCAGCAGCCGCTCCACGACAGTTCCAACCCCAATCTCGTGGCCCACCCGCCCCAGGCGCTGCATCCGGACCGCTTCACGCCGGGGGGGGCGCCGGACACGGCGACGGGCACAGGTGCAGGCTCGACGCCGGAAGACACCGCGAAACCCGCGCAGGCCAACTCACAGGACAGACCGGACGGTGCGGACAGCAAGTCCGTTCCCAAGGCTAAAACCAAGCCCCAGCAATCCAAGCCCCAGCAATTCAAGCCCCAGGAGAATCCATAGTCATGCCTGTCCTGGGCGCAAACTTCCGCCGCGATTTGGAGATCCGCCGCTATCCGGTGCTGGCCTATGCCCTGGTGCCACTGGCGGCGCTGGTGCTCCAGGCCTGGCTGCCACGCGTCCTTGGCCCCTATGCCTGGTTCGACCTCCCGCTGGTGGTCACCGTCTATTTTGCTTTGGGACGCCGCAGCCCCATCCAGGGAACACTCATGGGCGCAGGCATGGGGATCTTCGAGGATGCGCTCACCCACCACGCCATCGGCATCAACGGCATCGCCAAAACCGTGGTTGGCTTTTTGGCGGCGTCGGTCGGCATTCGCATCGACGTGGAGAACTTCACCATCCGGCTCCTGCTCGTTTTTCTGCTCTCTCTGGCCTCCAGTGCGACTTATGTCTTTGTCTACCGCGTCCTGTTGGGGCTTGATCTGGAGTGGAACTGGTTTACTGAACTCTTCACGGCGGTCGGCAATTCGCTGATCGCCATGGTGCTGTTTCCCCTGCTGGATCGTCTGCAAATCAGAGATTGACCGGCGGTTGACTCGAGCATGTGAAAGCTGCGAGCCTCGCCCAAGCTCGAATTCCCCTCTAGATTCTCATTGCTTCGACTCCGGCACTCGAATACCATTGCGCCCATGAGATTCAACCCACCAAGCCGGAAAACGGCCGGAGAAACCGCGAGCCTACTTGCGTTCCGTGGCCTGCCGCTAGCCGCTCTGATCGCGATTCTCGCGGTCATTCTCTATTATTCATTCGCCTTTTTCATGCTTGCGTCGATCGCAGATGCCAAAAGGGTCGGTCAGGCCTCTCCACCAGCCCAGCTCTCGTCCGACGATGTGTCAAGGCTGAAGAAAGAGGCCTTGGACGCTGAATTGGTGGAAAAGCTCAAAGAAGATGTCAAACGCTACCTTGAATGGGTCATGGCCATCGCTGGAGTTTTTGCCGTCGCGCAAACGTTGGCAGCGGGATTTACCGCTCAGGCGTTCACCGACCAAGCCGAGAAGGCCATCGGCCGAGCCGAGGCGCAGCTCGATCGGGCCCAGACTGAGCTTGAGCGATTCAAGCAAAAATACGAGGGATTGGTCGTTGCCGAAGAGAAACGCACCGAGGCACTCGACGAGTTGAAGCGAAGATATATCGGGTTGCAGCCCGTCGACGACCGGCCCGCGGCAACTCCCGCAAATCGGGATGCGCTGGCTGAGGGACTTGATTGGCGCGATGATCTCTACGGATCGATGAAGATCGAGGATCGTCAGCGCCTGTTATCCATCGAACGCTACCTTGGATTCGACTTGAAGCTGAAGCCCAGCGACATCAGCACACCGTACACGCTGCGGGTGCTGGCGAATTTTTATGTCTCCAAATTCGAGTATGAAAAGCGCTTCGCCTCGGCGCATATTGGCGATCTGGAGAGGGCGGATTACCTGCTGCAGCTCTGGATTCAACTGCGCCCCAGCCAGTTCGAGATTCGCAACGACCTGGGCTTGGTGTACGGCCGGCTCTCCAAGTACTTCGAGGACTTGGTCACGGCTGCAGGCGTCTCCGGCGAAGAAAAGGCCGCCGCCGTCGAGCTGGGCCAGAAGTATCGAACAGACGCGTACCAGCAATTCGATTTGAGCCTCCAAAACGAACCAAACCAGCAGCGCGCCTACTATAACTTGGCCATCATCGAGAAAGAGTACCGGAACAACCTGCCGGTTGCGATCCAATTCCTTGAGAAGGCGCGAAAAATCACCGCATGGGAACACCGCGAAAACAAGACGATGCTGGGAAATCTGCTCTACAACTTTGCCTGTTACCGCGCTCTGCAAACCGTGGCCGACAAGGCGCTTGGCGATGCCGGAAAGGTGGATGAAGTGGTGAGCCTGATCGAAGAAGTAGCAAGCAAGGCGTACACCCCCGAAGCGCAGGTGGTTGCAGATTTCGACAACGATGGGGTGAATCGCACGCCGAAGGGCGATTTTTACGACTTTCTTCAGGGGCTTGCAAAGGAAGGAGATGAAGGGCGGAAAGCGATCGAGCGAATGAATGCGGCCCGGCCTTCGCTTTCAACGAGAAAATAGAAGCCGCTGCTCTACAGAATAGGATTGCCGTCGATCCGCATCGTTGCTCCTTTTACAGGCTATTCGCCCGTTTCAAACCATCCTCAGTATAACGCGACTCATCGGCCTGGTCAATCCAACCGGCTCGGGGCCTTTCAGTTCACGCTCGCCAATTTCCAACCCCAATTTCCAAACTTTGGCGGGTCCAATCCACCTGTTTCAGAATGAAACACACAAGGGCGGCGAACACGGCGGACGCGAATGCAAGCAGAAAACCCGGCAACGCTAGGATCGTCACTGTATCCTAGGCGCAGACCAATGTATTCAAGCATGGGAAACCGAGGCGAAAAGCTTTCCCCCCTCAAGTTGGCGGTGGTGCAGTACGGCATCCTCTTGATGATGTTGGCGCTGACCGCGGGGCTTTGGCGGCTGCAGGTGCTGGGCGCGGACAACTACCGCCTTTTGGCCGAGCAGAACCGCGTCCGCAAAGAGCCCGTGCTGGCCCCACGCGGCAAACTCTTCGATCGCGAGAACCGGCTGGTCGTGGACAACTACCCATCGGTCTCCTGCTTTCTGGTTCGCGAGCAGAACCGCAACGTGGACAACGACCTGCCTCTGATCGCGCGCGGGCTGGACCTCGATGTGGAGCAATTGCGCGCCACTCTCCGCCGCTATCGCGCCGCGCCCGGCTACCAGCCCATCCCCATCAAGCTCGACGTCACGCCCGACGAGGAAGCCTTTATCGAGGCGCATCGCAACGAGCTGCCGGAGCTCGAGACCATCGACGAGGAGCGGCGGCTCTATCCCAATGACGGCTTTGCCGCCCACCTCATCGGCTATGTGGGCGAGGTGAGCGAGGAAGATCTGAACAACCCGCGCTTTGCCTATAACAACCCCGGTGACGTGGTGGGCAAGGCGGGCGTGGAAGAGACCTACGACGAACTGCTGCGGGGGCAGGATGGATCTCGGGATGTGATCGTGGACAGCCACGGCCGAGAGGTGGGCTACCTGGGCATCCAGCACGCCATCCCCGGCCAGGACCTGCGGCTGACCATCGACAACGACCTGCAGCGTGCCGCTGAACTTGCCCTGGGCGACCGCAACGGCGCAATCGTCGCCATGGACCCGCGCAACGGCGAGATTCTGGCCATGGTTTCCCGGCCCAGCTTCGATCCCAATGAGTTCGCGGTGCGCATCAATCGCGCCGACTGGAACCAACTGATCACCGACCCCGACCACCCGCTGATGAACAAGAGCATCCAGGCCCAACTGGCTCCAGGATCGACCTTCAAGATCCTCATGTCCGTTGCCGGGCTGCAGGAAGGCGTCGCGCAGAACATGAAGATCACCTGCTCGGGGGGATGGGGACCCTACGGCTTTTTTCACCACTGCGACGAACATCACGGCGCAGTCGATATTCACAATGCCATTCCCTTCTCCTGCGACACCTTCTTTTACATGCTGGGCGACAGGCTGGGCATCGACAGAATCGCAAAGTATGCCACTGCCTTCGGCTACGGCCAGAAGACCGGCATCGATCTGCCCGGCGAACAGGCCGGCCTCATGCCCTCCGCGCAGTGGAAGATGAAGAACTACCACAACCGCTGGTATCCCGACGAAACTCTTGACGTAGCCATCGGCCAGGGAGCCGTTGAGGCAACGCCGCTGCAACTGGCTCGGATCATCGGCGGCATCGCCTCGGGCGGACACATGGTCCGGCCCCACGTCGTGTTTCCCGATCAGCTTCCCGCGGACTTCCGCAAGGCCTTGCCGGAAAGCTTCCCTGGATCGGGCGACGCATACATCCCAATCGATCCGGACAACTGGAACATCATTACCGCCGGCATGTATCAGGTGACCCAGCCCGGGTTGTACCACACCGCTGGCGCGGATGGCTTACCAGGAATCGACTTTGGCGGCAAGACCGGAACCGCCCAGGTGATGAGCCACGAGGCCCTGGATAAGACGACCAAGGGCACGGTCACCCGCCCCAATGTCTGGTTTGTGGGCGTCACACCCACTCACAATCCCGAACTGGTGGTCGCCGTCCTCTGGCAGAATGGCGGGTTCAGCTACTATCCTGCCCGCATCGGCGCCAGGGTTGTGGCAGCGTATGTAGAAAAGCAGCGCCGCCTGGCGCACAACCTTGTGCCGGTCAAGACAGCGGCTCCGGTCGAGATGACCGCCGTCTGGACCGTTCCAGACTCTGCTTCCGGCGCCCGCGCCGCAACCGGCAAGCAAGACGGCAATCCTTCCCCGATCCAGGCCGGCCGCTTCCTTGTGCAGGACGGCCAGATCGTTGCTGATGCAAACCAGCAGACGACTCCAGCTTTGAAAGGGCACGACTTCAGTCGTGCCGTAAAGGCCGCACAACGAACGCGGGCTTTAGCCCCTGAGGGACAAATCAGCCGGATGAAACCTGCACCCAAGGCGGACGCCCCATCCTTGCGTGTTCTTTCTGGCGCAAGGGTGGGAAGCCATGAACCCAGACCGGCCTCGGTTAACCCCTCTGCAACGCCGAAGCAACTGGCCGCAACTCCGACCACCGCTTCCGGGAAGGGACAATAGCCCCCGTGCGCCGCTTTCTCAGCTTTCGAGATTTCGACTGGACCCTGCTCGGCATGGTTCTGGTGCTCTGCACGATTTCGGTCTTGGAAATCTACTCAGCCACGCTCCACACCAAGTACATCGGCTTCCATACCAAGCAGATGTACTGGATCGCCGGCGGCTTGGTGGCCATGTTCGTCTTCGCCAAAATCGATTATCACAAGCTGATCGACTTCGTTCCCTGGGCCTATGGAGTCTGCCTCGTCGCCCTGGTGGCAGTCCTGGCCGTGGGACAGAAGGTTCTCGGCGCGCGCCGCTGGATCAAGCTCGGCCCCATGCATTTTCAGCCCTCCGAGTGGGTCAAGCTCGTGCTTATTCTGGCCGTTGCCCGTTATTTTGCAAACCTTGGCGGCCGCAGCCTTACCTGGAAAGACATCTTCAAGGCCTTTGCGCTGGTCGGCGTTCCCATGCTCCTGGTCCTCAAGCAGCCCGACCTGGGCACCACCCTGACCTACCTGCCCATCCTGGTCGCCGGCCTCTTCCTGGGCGGAATCAACGTCCGCCAGGCGCTGATTCTGGGCACATGCGGCCTGGCATTGGTGGCCGGCGTCTGGACCAGCGGCAAGCTGCTCAAGCCCTATCAAAAAGCCCGCCTCACCAGCTTCATCAACCCCGACAACGACCCCAAAGGAACCGGCTACCAACTCCTGCAATCCAAAATCGCCGTGGGCTCCGGAGGAGTCTGGGGCAAAGGCGCAGCCAAGGGAACCCAGACCCAGGGCGACTTCCTCCCCATCCCCCATGCCGACTTCATCTTTGCCGCTTTCGGTGAGGAACATGGCTTTGTCGGCGCGTTTTTCGTGCTGCTGCTATACTTCTTCGTATTGATGCGTTTGATTCAGAACGCTCAAACAGCCGCCGACCTGTCCGGCTCCTTGATTATCATGGGGGTAGTGGCTGTGTTGACCTTCCAGATCGCGGTCAACGTGGGCATGGTCATCGGCTTTATGCCAGTCACCGGAATTCCTCTACCGTTAATGAGTTACGGGGGGTCTTCGGTGTTGTTTACGTTCCTGGCGCTGGGTGCGGTTATGAATGTCCGCATGCGTCGGTTCGTCAACTGAGGGTTTCGGAGCCTTGTGGCACGAGCCTCGTTTCAGAGTTTAACCTCCTGCGTCCCCCGGAATTGTCCGGGCCGCAAGAGACCAAGTTTAAGCATTTAGCCGGCCAGGTCCGGATGGATCTAGAGCCCGGCAGGATTGGGTTCATGAGCACGCAGAGACGGGAAAACCGTTGGCAGCGTACAAGTTGCACGAAAAGCGCGAGAGCATCGGGACACGCAAACCCCGCTCCGATTGCGCTGCACTGTCGTGCACTCGCCACGGTTGGAACGGCCCCGCCCGCAATTTCGGCATGGTTGGCCACAAACTCTCTGCAATCGGATCACAGTTACCTGAACTTCGTTACGCTCGCCTGGTTTGTCTCGCAGGACATTCGCCGCAGTTCGCCGCCCCCTGGGGCTGGCATTCGCGCGGCAACCGGCACACGAACGACTCGCAGGTCATTCCTTCCGTTCATCCCCTCCCCTGCCGGTTTCACGGGTTTCCATCCAACCTTGCCGCAGTTCCCAGTTGGCGATCGCCGCTGGACGGAAAGGTACGATGGCAAAAGAGATTTGCATCTCCAGCACGCCGCATGAAACGCGGCTTGCAATCCTTGAAGACGATCAACTCGCGGAAATCTACTACGAACGCGAAAACGAATACACCCTGGCCGGCTCCATTTACAACGGCCGCGTCACCCGCGTCCTGCCCGGCATGCAATCCGCCTTTGTCGATGTGGGCCTGGAGCGCGACGCCTTCCTCTATGTAACCGACTTCCTCGAACTCGAAGACCAGGAAGAAGC
>Ga0224526_1000542_pt1 | contig 16553 bp, 8 predicted proteins | sample CBST25metaG_FD_179878 | JGI IMG/M metagenome (GOLD analysis project Ga0224526, IMG submission 179878) | Peat soil microbial communities from Stordalen Mire, Sweden - C.B.S.T-25 | ecosystem: Environmental > Terrestrial > Soil > Wetlands > Peat | place: Sweden: Norrbotten County, Stordalen Mire...
CTGGGTGTGATCGAGTTGGGAACAGATGTGGTCCAGCCGCGCTATCGCCTCGGGCGAGAGCACGTGGGCAAAGTCGTTTACATAGTCGGTGGGTTTGGGCAGGTCTTCGACCCGCTCTGCCTGTGCGGCAACAGCGGAAATGGCAACCATAGCTGCCAGAAACAGCCCAAAAACTGCGGAATGCGCTCGGCGAAAGCCTATCATCTCTTTCTTATTGTACGGGTACGGCAAAGGAAAGGTTCCGTTGCACTACACTGAAAAGGAAATGACTGATCATTCCCTTCTATTGCCCCCTGTTGCCCGCAAGGAAACTAAAGAGACTCCACTGCACGGCGCCGTGCTGGTGGACGACTACGCCTGGCTGCGCGACAAAGAGAATCCCGAAGTAACCGCGTATCTCGATGCTGAAAACGCCTATGCCGAGGCGGTGATGAAGCCGCTGGACGGCCTGCGCGAAAAGCTCTACGAGGAAATGCTCAGCCACGTGAAGCAAACCGACGTCTCGGTTCCCTTCCGCGATGGCGACTGGTGGTACACGACCCGCACCGAAGAGGGCTTGCAGTACGCCATTCACTGCCGCAGGCCGGGAACGGCCGCCGGGCCGGACAAGGATGCGCCGGAGCAGGTGACCCTGGACGGCAACGAACTGGCCAAGGGAGAAGCCTTCTTCGCCATCGGCGCCACCGACATCAGCAGCGATGGCCGCTGGCTGGCCTATACGACCGACACGACCGGCTTCCGCCAGTACACCCTGCACATCAAGGACTTGCAAACCGGCGAGACACTGCCCTATGAGGTGGAGCGCGCAGGCTCCGTCGTCTGGGCGGCGGATAATCGCACGCTGTTTTATACCGTCGAGGACGAGGAGCAGAAACGCCAATACCAACTGTGGCGACATGTCTGCGGCGCGGCCCATGCAGAAGATGTGCTGGTTTACGAGGACGAAGACGAGCGCTTCAACCTGGGCGCGGGGCGCACGCGCGACGGCAAATTCATTCTGGTCGAGTCGGCCAGTCACATCACCAGCGAGTGGTGGGTGCTGCCGGCCAACGAACCGCTGGGCAAACTCACGCCCATCTGCCCCCGCGAGAACTCGCACGAGTATTTTGTCGACCATCGCAATGGCCAGTGGTTCATCCGCACCAACGACCATGGGCGCAACTTCCGGCTGGTCACGGCTCCAGAGGCCACGCCCGGCCGCGAACACTGGACCGAGTTGATCCCACACCGCGAGAGCGTGATGCTGGAAGAGGTTGATCTCTTTGCCGGATTCTTCATCGCCGGCGAGCGCGAGCAGGGTTTGCCGCGGCTGCGCGTATGGCGCTTCGATGGCGAAGGACCGGAAGCCGCGCCAGCCGGCGAGATTGCCTTCCCCGAACCGGCTTACAGCGCGTACCCGCACATCAACCGGGTTTTCGATACCTCCGCCTTCCGCTATGCTTATGAGTCGCTGGTGACGCCCAGTTCCGTCTACGAGTACGACGTGGCCAGCGGCGCATCGACGCTGCTCAAACAGCAGGAGGTTCCCGGCGGCTTTGACCGGGCGCTTTATTCCAGCGAACGCATTCAGGCAACGGCGGCTGACGGCGTGCAGGTGCCTGTCTCTCTGGTTTATCGAAAGGATAAGCGCGAGCCGGGCCGGAATCCGCTGTACGTTTCCGGCTATGGCTCGTATGGCTATCCGCTGCCGCTGGACTTCAGTTCCAAACGGCTGAGCCTGCTGGATCGCGGCGTGGTGATGGCCTATGCGCACATCCGCGGCGGCGGCGATATGGGCGAGCCCTGGCACGACGCCGGCAAGATGCTCACCAAGCGCAACACCTTCACCGACTTCATCGCCGCCGTCGAGCACCTGACGGCGGCAGGCTACGGCGACCCCAAGCGTGTGGCCATCGAGGGTGGTTCGGCCGGAGGCCTGCTGATGGGCGCGGTGGTGAACTTGCGGCCGGAGCTATTCCGCGCCGTGCTCTCCCACGTTCCTTTTGTGGACGTGATGAACACCATGCTGGACGCCTCGCTTCCCTTGACCGTTCCGGAGTACGAGGAGTGGGGCAATCCCAACGAATCTGTTTATTTTTCCTATATGTTGAGTTACTCGCCTTATGACAATCTGAAAGCGGCGAGTTACCCGGCGATGCTGGTGAAAACTTCACTCAACGACAGCCAGGTGATGTATTGGGAGCCGGCCAAGTACGTAGCCAAGCTGCGCACGCTCAAGACGGATAGCAATGCGCTGCTGCTGGTGACCAACATGCAGGCCGGACACGGCGGATCGAGCGGACGCTATGACTATCTGAAAGAGGTCGCGTTCGACTACGCATTTTTGCTGCGGGAACTGGGAATCGTGTGATAGAGTTTCTTGCAGATTTCATGGAGAGATTCATGCGACGTTTGTGGATGGTCCCATTGTTGCTATTGATGGGAACTGGTCTCGGATATGCGGATGAGACAACATCATCACATGTCCCGAGCCCGTTAGACAAACAAGAGACCACGAATAATCTTAACCCTCCGATACCGCTCAATAATATTGAAGCGCATTACTCCAACGAGGCAAGGAAAAAGGGCATCAATGGACGTTGCATTGTTTCACTGATTGTGGATATTCAGGGAAATCCGAAGGACATTCGGCTGGTCAGTTGCACCAATCCGGTCTTTGAAAATACAAGTTTGGAGGCTGTAGCGAAATATAAGTTCAGCCCAGCGACTACAAAAAAAGAGGGATCACCTGTTCCTGTTCAACTCGCCGTAGAAGTTGAATACAAATTGTACGGCCTCAGTGAATGGCGGAAGATGCTTCACTACAATTTCACCCCTCCACCGGGAGTAAGCGCCACCGATTCCGGCGCGGATGGAGTGTATCCATTCACCAAGGATGCCACTCCACCCATCATGAGCAAGTTCGAAGACAAGGGATACGGAGCCGCGACATTTCATAGGGTCACGGGTAACGGAGCTTGTGACATCGTGCTTACCATCGACGTGAGAGGGAAAGCCTCGGATCCGAAGGTGGCGCACTGTGACCAGCCGGAATTCGAAGAGCCTGCTGTCAAATCGCTGCTCAAATCTGAGTACCAGCCCGGTTTTGTGAACGGAAAAGCTGTGCCGATGCGAGTCTCCATCCATCTCGAATATGGCGGCGATGCTGCCAAGTAGCTGCCCGCTTCGCACACAGTTATACCTGCTTCGGACCGACCTGATCCGGGCCTGAAGGCCCCGGTCATTGGCTCATCTTTCAGAGGGCTGAAGCCCCCTGCTCCCTCCGAGCCGTGTTTTTCGCAACCTGTGCACCCCGCTGCTCCGTTGAAAGTCATGTTGTACACGAACCGACTTTCATGTCCGCAGGTGGCCCAAAGGGCTATGGGTGCTCCCTGCTCAATCGTCGATCTGCAACTGTAGTGCTGGCAGTGGTGGTCTTGCCCTTGCGCTCGTCTCACTTCGTGGTCCCCTCTCGTTCGGCGCAGCGCACGGCGAGAGGCTGGTTTTCATGCGCTTCTCATCGCGCTAACCCCTCTGTTCAATGGCCTTGCGGCAACAGCCGCGCAAGAAGCTCTCGCAATCACGAGCGATTTTCGATATATTAAAGACTTCAGCACAGTCCCAGACACGGCCGGGCCTGCTTCGATAGGCCCTTCAGAAGGATGGGGCGATTTCCTTCAGATGGAATCGCGCGCGTTTGTGTCCTTCAAGCCGGATTTTGCATTCTGTACGTAAAATTTGCGTCGAGAAGGATGCCATGCACACTTCGGATTGTTGTATCCGCACACCACAGACCCAGGGGCTTTATGATCCACGGAACGAGCACGATGCCTGCGGCATAGGATTCGTCGCCAGTATTCGCGGGGAGAAGAGCCACGACATTATCCGCAAGGGACTCGAGGTGCTGATCAACCTCACCCATCGGGGCGCGGCGGGGTGCGATCCGGAGACAGGCGACGGCGCGGGCATTCTGATTCAGATTCCGCACGTTTTTTTCGCGAGCGAGTGCGGCGAGCTGGGGATGCAGTTGCCAGAGCCGGGCGCCTATGGCGCGGCCATGGTTTTTCTGCCCGTGGACAAGCACTGCCGCCTGCAGTGCGAGGGCGTTTTCGAGCGCATCGCACAGGAAGAGGGCCTGACGGTGCTTGGCTGGCGCGATACCCCGGTAAACGGCATGGCCGTCGGCCGCGAGGCGCGCGCTTCGCAGCCTTACATCGAACAGTTGTTCCTGGGCAAACCGGATGGACTTGATCTGGACGAAGACGGCTTTGAGCGCCTGCTCTACCGCGTTCGCCGCCGCACTGAAAAAGAGATAGAAGCCTCGGAGATCGAGGGCAAGGAGTTCTTTTTCGTTCCCTCGCTTTCCTGCCGGACCATAGTCTACAAGGGTCTGATGCTGGCGCCGCAGATTGAGAAGTTCTACTTCGAACTGGCCAATCCGCTGGTCACCAGCGCGCTTTGCCTGGTTCACCAGCGCTTCTCTACCAACACCTTCCCAAGTTGGAAGCTGGCGCATCCTTATCGCTACCTGGCGCACAACGGCGAAATCAACACCATCCGCGGCAACGTGAACTGGATGAACGCGCGCCAGTCGATGCTGGAAAGCCCGCTGTATGGCGACAAGATCAAGGATCTTTATCCGGTCATCGTGCCCGGCGGCAGCGACTCGGCCTCGCTGGACAACGCTGTCGAGTTCCTTTTCCAGTCGGGCCGTTCCCTGCCCCATGTAATGGCGATGCTGATTCCCGAGGCGTGGTCCGGCAATCCTGACATGGACGAGGAGAAGCGCGCTTTCTACGAGTACCACGCCTCGCTGATGGAGCCCTGGGACGGCCCGGCGGCTATCGCCTTCAGCGACGGACGCGTTATCGGCGCCACGCTGGACCGCAACGGCCTGCGCCCCGGCCGCTACATCGTCACCAAGGACGATCTGGTGGTGCTGGCCTCGGAAGCCGGAGTAATCGACATACCCGCCAAAGACATTCGCATCAAGGGCCGCCTGCAACCCGGCCGCATGTTCCTGGTCGATACAGTCCAGAAGCGCATCATCTCCGATGCAGAAATCAAGAAGGAGTTGGCCAGCCGCGAGCCTTACGAGCAATGGCTCAAGGAGCAGCAGGTCACGCTCGATCAGTTGCCGGAGCCTCCGCGGGTCATTGTTTCCGACCCCGAGACCCTGCTGCGCCGTCAGCGCGCCTATGGCTACAGCGAAGAAGACATCAAGACTTTGCTTGCGCCAATGGGCGAAACCGGCGCGGAGCCGACCGGGTCCATGGGCAACGACGTGCCGCTGGCCTGCCTCTCCGACCATCCGCAGCCGCTCTTCAATTACTTCAAGCAGCTCTTCGCGCAGGTGACCAATCCGCCCATCGATCCCATCCGCGAAGAACTGGTCATGTCGCTGATCAGCTACATCGGCACGGAGCGCAACATTCTGGGCGAGACGCCGGAAAACTGCCACACGCTCAAGCTGCCGCATCCCATCCTGACCAATCACGATCTGGAAAAGCTGCGCCGCGTCTCCTCCGGCGATCTGCTGGCCACCACGCTGCCCACCTTGTTCCGCGCCGCCGACGGCGAGGCCGGCCTGCGCCATGCGCTGGAAGACCTGAGCCTTCGGGCCGCGCACGCCGTGGTCAGCGGCTACACCCTGCTGATTCTCTCTGACCGCGGAGTGGATGCGACCTATGCGCCCATCCCGAGCCTGCTGGCCATGGCTGCTGTCCATAACCGCCTGGTGAAGGAAAAAACCCGCACCCAGGTCGCTCTGATTATCGAGAGCGGCGAGCCGCGCGAGGTGATGCATTTTGCCCTGCTGATCGGCTACGGCGCCAGCGCCATCAATCCCTATCTGGCCATCGAGACGCTGCATGACCTGAAGCGGCGCGGCCTTCTGTCTCACAACGTCACCGCCAACCATGCGGAGAAGAACTTCATCAAGGCCATCAACAAGGGACTGCTGAAGACCTTCTCGAAGATGGGCATCAGCACTCTGCAAAGCTATCGCGGCGCGCAGATCTTCGAGGCCGTGGGCCTGAACCGCGCGCTGGTCGAAGCGTACTTCCCCGACACGGCTTCGCGCATCGACGGCGTGGGACTGGATGTGCTGGCGCGCGAGGCGCAAATGAAGCACGCCTACGCCTTCCAGCCGCTGACAGAGTCGGAGACGGATCTGGCCATTGGAGGCCAGTATCAGTTTCGCGAGGACGGCGAATATCACCTGGTCAATCCGGATACCATCAGCAAGCTGCAGCAGGCTGTGCGGCAGAACAACCCGGCCATCTTCCAGGAGTACAGCGATCTGCTGGACAACCAGAATCGCCACCTCTGCACCCTGCGCGGGCTGCTCAAGCTCAAGTACTCCAGCAAGCCCGTGCCGCTCGATGAAGTAGAACCGGCCACGGAGATCGTCAAGCGCTTCACCACCGGCGCCATGAGCTTCGGGTCCATCAGCAAGGAGGCGCACGAAACCCTGGCCATCGCCATGAACCGTCTGGGCGGCATGTCCAACACGGGCGAGGGCGGCGAGGATGAAGAGCGCTTCAAGCCCGACGCCAACGGCGACTCGCGCCGTAGCGCCGTCAAGCAGGTCGCCAGCGGCCGCTTCGGCGTGACGACCGACTATCTGGTCAATGCCGACGAGATTCAAATCAAGATGGCGCAGGGCGCAAAGCCCGGCGAGGGCGGACAGTTGCCCGGCCACAAGGTGGATGCGATCATCGCCAGGACACGCCACTCGATTCCCGGCGTGACCCTGGTTTCCCCGCCGCCGCATCACGACATTTACTCAATCGAAGATCTGGCGCAGCTGATCTACGATCTGAAGAACGTCAATCCCAAGGCCCGCATCGCGGTCAAGCTGGTCTCCGAGGCCGGCGTGGGAACGGTTGCCGCCGGCGTCAGCAAGGCGCACGCCGACGTGGTGCTCATCTCCGGCGACAACGGGGGCACCGGCGCCGCGCCGCTCAGCGCGATCAAGCACGCGGGGCTGCCCTGGGAGCTTGGGCTGGCTGAGACCCAGCAGGTGCTGCTGCTGAACGACCTGCGCGGTCGCATCAAGGTGCAGACCGACGGCAAACTCCAAACCGGCCGCGACGTGGTTATCGCAGCCCTGATGGGCGCCGAGGAATTCGGCTTCGCCACCATGCCGCTGGTTTCCATGGGATGCATCATGATGCGCAAGTGCCACCTGAACACCTGTTCGGTGGGCATCGCCACCCAGAACCCGGTGCTGCGCGCGCGCTTCCAGGGCAAGCCAGAGCACGTGGTCAACTTCTTTTTCTTCATCGCCGAACAGGTTCGCCAGCACATGGCCAAACTGGGCTTCCGCACTGTCGATGAGATGGTCGGCCGCGTGGACAAGATAGACTCGTCCGTTGCCGATGAGCACTGGAAGGCCAAGGGCATCGATCTCTCTTCAATTCTTTACTCACCGACGGTGCCTTCGCGTGTGGCGCGCCGCAAAGTCCGGGAGCAGGAGCACGGCCTGGAGAAGGCGCTGGATCACGCTCTCATCAAGAAGGCCGCGCCAGCGCTCGAATCGAAAACACCGGTAACGGGCACCTTTGCCATCCGTAACGTGCACCGCACCGTGGGCGCCATGCTGGGCGGCGAAATCGCTTGCCGCTACGGATCGGCCGGATTGCCGGATGAAACCATTCACTTCAAATTCAATGGGTCAGCCGGCCAGAGCTTTGGCGCATTCGTTCCGAACGGCGTGACGCTCGAACTGGAAGGCGACTCGAACGATTATCTGGGCAAAGGGCTCTCCGGCGGCCGCATCATCGCCTACCCGCCCAAGAACTCCACCTTCCTGCCCGAGGAAAGCATTCTGGTGGGTAACGTCGTGCTGTATGGCGCAACCAGCGGCGAAGTTTTTCTGAACGGCGTCGCTGGCGAGCGCTTCGCCGTCCGCAACTCAGGCGCCACTGCGGTCATCGAGGGCGTTGGCGATCACTGCTGCGAGTACATGACCAACGGCACGGTCATCGTGATTGGCCCGACCGGCCGCAACTTCGCCGCCGGCATGAACGGCGGACGAGCCTTTGTTCTCGACGAGCAGGGCGACTTCTCTACGAGCCGCTGCAGCACGGCCAGCGTCGATCTGGAACCGCTGGTGACTGATGCGGACGTGGCCGAGGTACGCGGCCTGCTCACACGCCACCGCGACCTGACCGGAAGCCCGCGCGCCGCCTGGATTCTGGAACACTGGGCCGAGGCGCAGCCGCACTTCGTCAAGGTTTTCCCACACGAGTACAAGCGCGTCCTCGACATTCCACGAGTCGATGCGATCTATGTTTCCCCCATTCATCCGTCGCCCGTGATGGCGGCAACAGAGGTGCAGCATGGGTAAGGTGACAGGATTTCTGGAAATTGAACGCGAACAACCCTCCCGCCGCAAGGTCGAAGAGCGGCTTCAGGACTGGCAAGAGGTCTATGAGCCTTTCACTGAGGAAAAGCAGCGCGAACAGGCGGCCCGCTGCATGGATTGCGGCGTTCCCTTCTGCCACAGCAGTTGTCCGATCCACAACCTGATTCCAGACTGGAACGACCAGGCATATAACAGTCGCTGGGAATCAGCGATCCGCCGCCTGCACGCCACCAATAATTTTCCCGAGATCACCGGCCGCATCTGCCCGGCGCCCTGCGAGTCGGGCTGCGTGCTGGCAATCAGCCAGCAGGCCGTCTCCATCAAGCTCATGGAGCGCAGCATCGTCGACCGCGCCTGGGACGAGGGCTGGATTCATCCCGAGCCGCCTGAACAGAACACGGGCAAGCGCGTGGCCGTCGTCGGCAGCGGGCCCGCCGGCCTGGCGGCCGCGCAGCAGTTGCGCCGCGCCGGGCACTCGGTCACTGTCTATGAGAAGAACGACCGCATCGGCGGCCTGATGCGCTACGGCATCCCCAACTTCAAACTCGAGAAACACATTATCGACCGCCGCATCCAGCAGATGCGGGACGAGGGCGTGACCTTTTTGACCAACGCGCATGTGGGCGCCAATATACCGATTGAAGCCCTCACGAAGCACTACGACGCCATTCTGCTTTGCGGCGGCTCCGAGCAGCCTCGCGACCTGAAGATCCCCGGACGCGAGCTGAAAGGCATTCACTTCGCCCTGGATTTTCTGCCTCAGCAAAATCATCGCTGCGAAGGCGACGCGATTGATCCCTCCCTCGCCATCAGCGCCGAAGGCAAGCGCGTGGTCATCATCGGCGGCGGCGACACCGGCGCAGACTGCCTGGGCACCTGCCTTCGCCAGGGCGCCAAGAGCGTTCATCAGTTTGAGATCATGCCCCAACCGCCCGCCGAGCGCGCAGCCTCTACGCCCTGGCCCTTGTGGCCTTTGCAGTTGCGCACTGAAACCTCCCACGAAGAGGGCGGCAAGCGCGTATGGGGCATCAACAGCGTCAACTTCGCCGGAGATGAAAACGGCTGCGTCAAGCAGATGAATACCATCAGCGTCGGCCCGCCGCCGAAATTCGAACCGGTCCCCGGCTCCGAGTCCACGCTTGACGTCGATCTGGTGCTGATCGCCATGGGCTTTCTCGGGCCCGTCCGCTCAGGCATGATCGAGCAACTCGGCGTCGCTCTGGACAAGCGCGGCAACGTGGCCACAAACGATATTTATCAGAGCTCGGTCGAGAAGATCTTCGCCGCCGGCGATATGCGCCGCGGCCAGTCGCTGGTCGTGTGGGCCATCCATGAAGGCCGCAAGGCAGCCGCGGCCGTTGACCGCTATCTGGCCAGCGTCGCTGAGCCCGCGCCGCAAGCCCATCACTAACCAGAATCTCAATTCAGAGAGTACACAGCAAAGGCGAAACCCAATGGGCTTCGCCTTTGTTGTTTGAGCTGCGGTTGAAGCTACTTCACCAGCGACACCCGCAGATCGCGGCCTGTCATCTCCCTGGGCAATTCCAGTTTCAGTATGTTCAGCAAGGTGGGCGAGATGTCGCGCAACGAGCCGTCCGGGCGCAGCCGATAGCGGTTAGCCTCTTCGGCCACATAGAGAAGCGGCACGGGGTTGGTGGTGTGCGCCGTCTGCGGGCCTCCGGTTACCGCGTCCACCATTTGCTCGGCGTTGCCGTGGTCGGCGGTAATCAGCCAGCTTCCGTTCTTCTCCTTGATGGCTTTGTAGACGCGGCCCAACTGGGCGTCAATGGCTTCGATGGCGCGGATGGTCGGCTCCAGCTTGCCGGAGTGGCCCACCATGTCCGCGTTGGCAAAGTTGGACACAATCAAGTCAAAGGTGTTGCCGTTGACAGCCTTCACGATGGCGTCGGCGATGGCCTCTGCCTTCATCTCCGGCGCCAGGTCATAGGTGGCCACCTTCAGCGAGGGAATCAGCACGCGCTCTTCGCCAGCGAAGGGCGTTTCAATGCCGCCATTGAAGAAGTACGTCACGTGGGCGAACTTCTCGGTCTCGGCCACGCGCAAATTGCGCATGTGATGCTGGGCCAGCACATTGGCCAGGATGTTATTCAGCGATTCCGGCGGCATGATGACCGGCAGCTCGTAAAGTCCGTCGTACTGCGTCATGCACAGATAGGTGAGATTCTTTGGAATTTCCGTGCGGGGAATGGTGGAGTCGAGCGCCTCCCAGCCATCCAGGTCGCGGCCGCCATGCTTGTTCAGGCCGCTCTCGCGGGTGAGCACGCGGGTAATCTCGCGGGCGCGGTCGGCGCGGAAATTGAAGTTGATGCACACGTCTTCGTCGCGAATCTGGCCCAGCGGCTTGCCCGCGGCATCGGTCAGTACAAAGGGAATCAGGAACTCGTCGGTCGTGCCGTTGTTGTAACATTCCTTGATGCGCGAAACCGCATCGCGGTGCGCGCCGCCCTCGGCCTTGCCGGTAACCATGGCGTCGAAGGCCTTGCGCTCGCGCTCCCAGCGCTTGTCGCGGTCCATGGCATAGTAGCGCCCGCTGACGGTCGCCACTTTACCCACGCCGTACTCGCGCATTTTCTGCTCGAGCTGGGCGATGTAGCCCGCGCCGGAGTCGGGTGCGGTGTCGCGGCCGTCCATGAAAGCGTGAACGAAGACCCGCTGCAGGCCGTACTCGCGCGCCGTGCGCAGCAGTGCGTAGAGGTGCTCCTGTTGGGAGTGAACGCCGCCGTCGGAAAGCAGTCCGAAGAGATGAAGCTGCCGCCCGCCCTCGCGCGCCTGCGCCATCGCCTTGGCAATCGTCGGGTCCTTCTGAAACTCGCCCGCGGCAATCGCCGCGTCGATGCGCGTGATGTCCATCTGCACGATGCGGCCGGCGCCGATGTTCATGTGGCCCACTTCGCTGTTGCCCATCTGCCCGTCAGGCAGGCCCACAAAGTGATCCGACGCCTGGATCAGCGTATTGGGATATTCGCGCAGGAGCTTGTCGTAGGTCGGCTTCCTGGCCAGCGCAATGGCGTTGTTGGCGGTTTCAGCACGATAGCCCCATCCATCGAGGATGGTCAGTACAAGGGGACGCTTGGTGATGGACAAAGAAATGCACCTCGTTTTCAATCGAATGCTACTTCTCTAGGATAAACCGCCGGGGCTTCGCGATGCGCGGCTGGAGCAATCGGCAAACCGAGCCTGCCGTGCGGGTCGCGTTTTTTGTGGGATTGCGCTATTTTTGTTCGACGCGTACAAATTCGGCTCGGCGCGAATGATTGAACAACAGCGGAAATTGAAATGAGTCATTAAAAAGCAAAGGGAGGAAGCGTGAGCTTCCTCCCTTTGTTTCGTGGCGAGGCGGTCTGCCCCGCCGCAGGTGGTTAGTCGTTGTAGTTGAGGCTTTCCAGTCCCAGATAAACCGCGCCGCCGCCCAGCTCTTCTTCGATGCGGAGCAACTGGTTGTACTTGGAAATGCGGTCAGTGCGGCTGGCCGATCCGGTCTTGATCTGGCCCACGCCGGTAGCCACGGCCAGGTCGGCGATGAAGGTATCTTCGGATTCGCCCGAACGGTGGCTGATGACCGAGGTGTAGCCGTAGCGGCGGCCGAGGTCGATGGCTTCCAGCGCCTCGGTGACGGTGCCAATCTGGTTGACCTTGATGAGAATGGAGTTGGCCACGCCCTCTTCGATGCCACGCTGGATGCGCTTGGTGTTGGTGACGAAGATGTCGTCGCCGACCAACTGGATACGGCTGCCCAGCTTGTCGGTGAGAATCTTCCAGCCCGCCCAGTCGTCCTCGGCCAAGCCGTCCTCGAGGGAAACAATCGGATACTGGCGGGTCCAGTTGTCGTAGAAGGCCACCATCTCCTCGCTCGTCAGCTCGCGCTTGTCGCTCTTCTTGAAGATGTACTTCTTCTTCTCCGTGTCGTAAAACTCGCTTGAGGCCGGATCGAGAGCGATCGAGATCTGCTCGCCGGGCTTGTAGCCCGCGGCCTCGATGGCTTCGATGATGAGTTCTATCGCTTCCGCGTTGGACTTGAGCGAGGGAGCAAAGCCGCCCTCGTCGCCCACGGCCGTGTTGTAGCCCTTCTTCTTGAGCACGCTCTTGAGGGTGTGGAAGGTCTCCGAGGCCCAGCGCAGCGCCTCAGAGAAGCTCTCGGCGCCTACCGGCATAATCATGAATTCCTGAAAGTCCACATTGCTGTCGGCATGGGCTCCGCCATTCAGCACGTTCAGCATCGGCGTTGGCAGAACAGAGGCGTTCACGCCGCCCAGATAGCGATAGAGCGGAACTTCCAGCGTCTGGGCCACAGCGCGCGAAGCGGCCATGGAAACAGCCAGAATCGCATTGGCGCCCAGCTTGCCCTTGTTCGGCGTGCCGTCCAGGGCAATCATGGTCTGGTCCAGCAGCCTCTGGTTGGCCGCGTCCATGCCCTCCAGCTCGGGTGCTATGACGGTTTCCACGTTGGCCACGGCCTGCAGCACGCCCTTGCCCAGATAGTGGCTTTTATCGCCGTCGCGCAGTTCCACGGCCTCGTGCTCGCCGGTGGAAGCGCCCGAGGGCACGATTGCGCGGCCCAGTGCGCCGCTCTCCAGGATTACGTCCGCTTCCACAGTGGGATTGCCGCGCGAGTCCAGAACCTCGCGGGCACGGATGGAAACAATCTCAGTCATATCGGTCCTCACAATGTGATGCTGTAGCCGGTCATTCAGTTGCGGACGGCAATCCACGGCAAGAGTCTCTCCAGCGGCGCTTTGAATCGTTTTCAGAAGCTCATGCACGCTCGCAATTCCTCTCCGTCCAACGCCAAAAAGTGACAACGTCCCGTAGGGATTCTAGCAAACCGGGCCGCCGCAAATCGTGCAATTGTGGTCACGAAGCCCGATTCACGATCAGCCATAGGATGGAGGCCGGAACGAGTTGCCTTTGTTGATTCGTGCCGCCCAAGGCACCTGGCGGCCGGCCCGATCAGACGCCGGCTGCCCATCTGCGCTAGCCTTAAGGTGGATGAGGTGTGCGTATGCCCTGCACGGACCGGGGCTGTACGCGCAACTGTTCCTCCCCCGGCGGGTTTGGACATGCAGCAGGATTATTGCCTGCGCGGGGAAAAAGGAGACTTGGATGAACCGGCCGATTCTTGTGTGCGCCTTGTTGTTGACGGTCACTGCCGCTCTGGGAGCGCAGGAGGCAAGCCAATCCAACCCCTATGAGGGGACCTCAACGCCCCCTTCGGACGACACCATCACGACCACCAGCACGCCCAAGGCCAAGCCACCGGCCGGGCGGCCAGCCGAGCCTGTGCAGCAGGACCAGCCGCAGGCTCCGTCTCAGCCCGCAACGGCCAATCCCGCCGTGAACTCTGCCGACCCGGACGGCGGAACTGTCGCGGTCGAGCAGAACGCTCCCGCGCCGGATCAGCCGGCATTGAAAGTGCGCGACCATGCCCCCGATCCGGACGGCGACATTGTGCATCCGCAGCCGCCCCGTCCAGGCGAACTGGGAGAAGGCACCACAATCCACGTCGAGTTGCTGGATCGCCTTTCGACCGCAAGCACCGAGAAGGGCGAAGCCTTCCGCAGCCGCGTGAATGTGGATGTGCTGCAGGGCGACAAGGTGCTGATTCCCGCCGGAACCGAGATTGACGGCCGGGTGGTAGAGGTTTCCAGCGGCCATCCCGGCGGCCGCGGCTCCATGCGCCTGCGGCCGGAGACGATGATTCTGCCCGACGGCACGCGCTACCAGCTCCATGCCGATCTCAGCGGAGCCCCTGGCTCCAGGACCAGAGTCGGCAGCGAAGGCGCTGTTCTGCCTGACTCGCGCCTGAAACGCGACGGCATCGAATACGGAGGAGCCGTGGGAGCCGGCGCAACGACCGGCGCCGTCATGGCTGGCCCGGTGGGAGCACTGACCGGCGGTCTTATCGGAGCCGGAGTGGTTACGGCTCACCTGCTGGTCAACCACCCGCAGGCCACGCTCGAGCCCGGCACGCCTCTCGATTTCACTCTCTCCGAGCCGCTGCAAATGTCGCCAGCGGACGTGGATAAGCCCTAAGCGGATCTGGTTCCCTGGAGAGACCGGCTGGCAGAGGAGGGATTTCGTTTCGCGGGAACCGAATCCCCTTCCGCAGCGTATCAATCTCCGAGCGCCCTCCTCCGGCGTCCGCGAGCTATGCAAACCTTCTCTGACACTCTCGGCCAGGTCTTCCGCGCCATCATGGCCAACAAGCTGCGCACCTTCCTGACCATGTTCGGGATTGCCTGGGGCGTGGGCTCGCTGCTGGTGCTGGTGGGCCTGGGCGAGGGCTTCCGCTCCGGCCAGCACAAGGAATTTGCCTCGCTGGGCAACAATCTGGTGATGATGTTCAACGGCACCATTCCCGCGCTCGCCAACCAGCACACGGGAATGCGCCCTTATCAGCTCACGCTAGGCGACGAGGCGGCGCTGCGGCAACTGCCGGAGTTGCACGCCGTTACCGATGAACTGTCCCGCTCTGACCTGTACGAAGTGAGCGAGTGGAGCAACACTTCCGGCCATGCAACGGGGACCGAGCCCAACTACACGGTCGTGCGCTTCATTCCCATGTCCCAGGGACGCTTTATCGACGATGCCGATGTGCGGGAGTATCGCCGCGTGGCGGTGCTCGGGCAGAAGACCGCCACACTGCTCTTCCCCGGCCATCCCCTCCTGGGCGAGATCATCACCATCAACGGAACCGCTTTCACCGTCATCGGCCAGGCGAACAAGATCGGCCGCGGCAACAACACCTACGACGATCAAAAGATTTACATCCCCATATCCACCATGCAGGAGCTTTTTCCCCTCAAGGGCGACAACATTGCCCGCGATGCGCTGACATCGATCCAGTATCAGCCGGCAGAGAAGGGCGACGCGACGGCCGCGGTGGCCGCCGTGCATCGCGTCATCGCCGAGCGGCATGGCTTCGACCCCTCCCTCAAGGATGCCTTCGAGGAGTGGAACACCATCAAGGAAGAGAGAATGGTAGGCGCCATCTTCTCCGCCATGGACATCTTCCTGGGCGGGGTGGGCATCGTGACCCTGGGTTTGGGAGCGGTGGGCATCATCAACATCATGCTGGTTTCAGTGACTGAGCGGACGCGCGAGATTGGCCTGCTGAAGGCGCTGGGAGCCACCAAAAAGACCATTCTGGCGCAGTTCTTCTGGGAGGGCCTTCTGCTGACCGGCATCAGCGGGCTGATTGGCATCGGGCTCTCATCTCTGCTGATGTGGGTGCTTCAAATTCTGCTGACGGATAAGATGCCGGGCTGGGACCCGCCCAGAGTGGTTCCCTGGTCGGCGGCGCTGGCCCTGGGATCGCTGGTGCTCTGCGGCGTGGCTGCCGGCCTCTACCCGGCCAGCAAGGCGGCGCGGATGGACCCCATCGAGGCGCTGCGGCAGGAGTGAGGCACAAGCAGACAGCAAACAGCAGACAGCTAACAGTCAAAAGCTGTTCGCTCACAACATAAGCTGCTAGCTATCGGAGCATATTCACAATTCCTGTAGGGTTGAATTCGCGGTTTCCCACCCATTTCACAGAGAACGTGAAATGGATGGGGCACGGAGCTTCCGTTCTTCATCCGTGAAAATGCTATTAGCCGTTCGCCGGAGGCGCATCATGTTCAAGGACATACTCGGTCAGGCGTGGGAGGCGATGCTCTTCAACCGCCGCCGCACGGCCATCACCATGATCAGCATGGCCTGGGGCATCGCCACGGTGGTGCTGCTGCTGGCCTACGGCGCAGGCGTGAGCCGCGCCTTCGAGACCATTTTTGCCGAGTGGGGCACCAACACCATCGGCATCTTTCCCGGCCGCACGAGCGAACAGGCGGGCGGTGACAAGGCTGGCGTGAAGGTGCGCCTGACCTTGGACGACCTGGACCGCGTCTCGAACAGCGTTCCCGGCATCGCGCATATTTCGCCCATAGGCTGGAAAGAAGTGACGGTGCAGAACGATCTGCACACCTATACATGGGAGGTCGATGGGGTCCGCCCCGCATATCAGGAAATTCTGAAGCTGGAGCCCGATCAGGGCCGCTTTTTCAACGGGGCAGAGGAACAACAGCGCGCCCACGTCTGCGTCATCGCCTCCGAAGCCAAGACCAAGCTGTTTTCGGGCGGCTGGGCGCTGGGCGAAACCATTCGCCTGAATGGCGTCCTTTTTACCGTTGTCGGCGTGCTCCACCCC